>Ga0098043_1000405_pt1 | contig 15047 bp, 16 predicted proteins | sample 9B_taG_FD_92581 | JGI IMG/M metagenome (GOLD analysis project Ga0098043, IMG submission 92581) | Marine viral communities from the Subarctic Pacific Ocean - 9B_ETSP_OMZ_AT15188_CsCl metaG | ecosystem: Environmental > Aquatic > Marine > Oceanic | place: Subarctic Pacific Ocean | collected 2015-01-10 | reverse complement strand
GAGCATGGATCACCAAGGCTAGAGGCACCAAGATACCTGCGCTTTGGTTGCTTGCGTTCTTTTTCTACAATCGCCCGATCAAGCTCTTTAATTATATTTTCTGCATCAGAAAGGGATGTCCGAGTCTGTGAGGCCGATTCTGCCGCCTCCGTATCGGAAGTAAATTTCTGTAAGGTCTGTGCTAGAGTATTCATTATCAAGCCCTTCTGATATTCGTTTTAGGATTAGTGTTATAGCTAACACCTCTTCCTCGTTTAAATCACATAATCGTTTTTCCCAACCAATATTCCCGAACAATTCTCCTACTTGTTTTAATGAAGAGTCTCGTACTCCTCCTCCCGTATCCATTCTATAACCTCCTTTGACAACGGTCCGTATGTGCAGACATAAACATCCTCTACATCCTGAACATCGACTTCTGCCACCGCACCCTCAAAAGTTTCTTCTTTGCCCTCAATAAATTTGTACAACATGTTTGTAATCGCAGTTTGCAATTCGTCTCTGTCATTAGGATCATTGAACAACATGAAGTATGTCGCTTCAACGCATACATCATCCTCAAACAATATCTTTAATTTTATCTCACCCCTGTTCATGCACTTCTCTTTTCTGACACTACATTATTGACTAAATTATCAATAAACGTCTTGTTCCAGACATAATTCAACATACAAGCGGCTCTATACTTAGTCCATGAAAAATCAATAGGACTTACATGAACACCATTTTTTGCTAACAATTCCCGTTGTTTAGGGCTAACTGCATCATTCAGCCAACGCTTGGTCTTTTTCGCGCTATCTCCAGTCTCATTCTGTCTCATAAAGTCATCAGCAGCCGCCATAACTTGTCTCTTAGTTCCAATAGAGATCACTCGTGTCTTGCCCTCTTTCTTTTTAACAACGGCAATACAAAGCCCATCAACATCGGCAATCATTGCAAAACCGTTAAATCCAGATGCAGACATGCACACCCCATTACCGAACAAATCCATCCATCGAAACGGAGATCGTTCCATAAGATCTACTTCGGTTAGAACAAAATCTTCTAATATTTCTGGTTCTGGACGCTGCCCTTCATGACCGCACATAGGACATTCTCGTGCATTCAACGGTATCTCGCCATCGCAGTTAGGGCATATCTTTAACGGAGCCTCGCCATCTACATCACTCTGAGCGCCATCCAGATTAACAGCATCGTCAAGCGATCCATGCGTTAATACAGACGTACCAAAATCCATGACAATGCAATCAGATTTAACGACACCAGGAAACTCCTCCTGATCCACTGTACGCAATCCGCGCCCAATCATCTGAACCATTGTGGCTTTGTAACTACAAGGTCTGGTCAATACGATGCAGGACACAGGCGGAGCATCAAAGCCCTCTGTCAACACAGCCACGTTGACAACAACCTGAATGTCTCCAGTGCTTAGATCATGTAAGATTTGCTCACGTTCATCTTTTGGCGTTTCGCCCGTAACTGTTTCAGCATCAACACCGTAAGCTACAAACTCTTCACACAGATCTTCGGCATGCTGCACAGTTGAGCAGAATACAATCGTCTGGCGATCACCAGCTTTATCCTCCCACTCCTCAACAACACGCTTGTTAATGGCGCGGCGATTCATAATCCGCTCAACCTGCGCCATGTCAAAGTCTGATATAGTTTTGCGTACTTCGTTCAACTCACTCCGCACACCAACATCAATCACATATGTCTTTGGCGGTACGAGGAACCCTTCACGAATTAACGTGGAAATTTCTATCTGGTGGCTACAGTTTGTAAATACGTCCCGTAAGCCCTTCTTATCGCCACGGTTAGGGGTGGCGGTAAAGCCAACGATTTGAACCCCCTCATTGGCCTTCTTTGCGGCGTTAATGATGCGTTGATATGTATCCGCAATAGTGTGATGCGCTTCATCAACCACGATAAGGTCAATCTTGGGCATTTTGTCCAAGTTTTTCTCGCGGCAAAGTGTTTGCACCATTGCAAATACAGCGTCACCTGACCAATCCTTTTGTGCAGCGTTTACTTCACTGGTCTTCAAGGATGGATTTACAAGGTGAAATTTATTGGAGTTCTGTGAAACGAGTTCATCTCGATGCTGTAGCACAAGCACATTTTGTGAACTTTTGTAGCGTTTGCCAACCAAGGCGGAAAGCATGATTGTCTTTCCAGCCCCAGTTGGTGCAACGACTAAAGTATTGTTGTGCTTGTCCAGTGCATCAGAAGCATCGTTTACAGCGACTTCCTGATACTCACGGAGGATCATTGTACTAGCCTAGTCTATACCTGTGAGTACCTGACTTTTTATCGTAGGTCTTCACAATATCATAGCCAGCCTTTTTAATCAGGTAGATATGATTGTAGACAGATGATCGTTTCTTTCCAACAACAGCATGTATCTCATCAATTGTCGCTCCCTTCTTGCGCGAAATCATCTTAAATGTTTTCTTTGCGAGTTTAGGAATATCATCAACAGAATGAGTCATGTATGGCGGAACACCATCTTCAAACTTGATGTCGAAAGTGGGGGGCTTTACGGCTCCAGCGCCCCCCATACTGGATTTAGCGACCTGAGAAGGTTTGCCGCTAATAAATCGCCACAGTGTCTCTAACGCGCCCATGATGGTGTTACCCCCGCTGTTGCTGTAGTCGGTTGCGGTGCAGGAGACTGAGCCACTGGTGCTTGTGCAACTGGCGCTTGCGCGACAGGTGCAGCCTGTCCTGTACTTTGAATATAATTAGGCGAGTCTGGTGTCAAGACTGTCTTAATCTTGTTGCGATCAGCGTAACCATTATTGCCTTTTTCAATTCCTAAAGTGCAACATATAGTCATACCATTGATCATATGGATACCTTGGATAGACGCACGTTTTGCCCTAGCGTCATCACTCTCGTCTTTTGGAGAGATACCAAAACCACTATCAACCATCTGCTTGATGGTGTTCAAACCAATCTTTCGGGCTTTAGACATACCATTCTCATCCTTGGCATCGCCATCAACAAAGATGTTCTGCCAGACTTTACGCTTGTCAAAGTTACCACCCATAATTGTTAATTCAATCGGCAACCATTTTGCGCTAGTGGTTTGAGACTGCTTGAAGTAGGTGCCAGCACCATACTCAGGAATCTCAGTGTCGCCACCTTCAAGCTTGATGATGGCGCTAACGACAGTGCCATCAGGGATGAGTTCAAAGTCTCCACTTCCGCCTTCCATTGGCGGTACATTGTTTAGGTCAAGCATCTACGTTTTCCTCTTCTTTGTTATTGACCGTTTTGGGATTTACAAAGTTCATTGCTTCTGGTCGCGGACCAGACATTTTCTCAAGCAACTTATTAAGATGCGGCTCTTCAACAGCGTCAAGTCTGCCGCTTCTGTCTTTAGCAGGATAGCCCCACTGATTAAGCGTATCACAAACAAAGGCTCTGAATTTAGTGCCATCGTCAGCAGTCAGCGTTGTCATTGTGATTAGTTCATCAACGATGCCCGGCAACTCACGCCCAGTCTTCGCACCTTCAATCTGCAAGTCGTAAGTGATGCGTCCATAATCGTCGGTCTTTTCGTCAAGAATGCCGACAAAGATCACGTTCTTCTCACGAATATGTTGAAGGTGTGTCAACCATTGCATCATCTCACGACCCTGCGCCCCATACACTGCACGAGTGTCTAGCTTACCTGTTCGATCTGATCTGGCTTCTGGTTGATTTTGATTATATGAAAAGCAAAGCCGACCAGCCACAGTAATACTATCAATGAAGATTGTATCATATTTGCTCAACAGCTTTTCGGGATCACCATAGGTCTGACACACATATTCATAATGCGCCATGCTATACGGTGAGTCCTCATTTAGTGCAGGGTTGCCCCCACCAAGGAAGCATGCAAAGTCTCGGCACTCAGGCCATGTACGCGGCCTGATAACGTCAACTTTACACCCTTCGATAGCGGCATCACCAGCTTCCAAGTCCATGAATAATGTTTTTTCCATGTCCAAGGTACGCACTAGTGATGTCTTCCCCACACCTGACGGTCCGCCAATCACGATCTTGTGACCGCGCTTCTCAGCCAACCGTTCTTCTGCGCTAATTATTTTTAGCATTAACTTTCCTCCCTTCTTTTTAGATCAACAGAAATGCCCTGCAACTCAACGGTACGAGCCTCAGACAATGCTGCTTTGAGATCTGGTGTGGCATTCTGAAACTTGGCTTCTGACACACTGTATTTCACGGTGGCAAGATGCCTAGCTGTATCCTCATCCAAAGAATTAAGGACACGCAACAGAATAGTCTCATCCCAAAGAACCTTTTTTCTGAAATCAACAGTGACTTTGAAATCACCACTGTTCATGGAAGTCTGACCAAAATCCTTGCCTTGTTGGGCAAGTTGCATTTGAGCAGTATCTTTAAACTGGTCTTTGAGAGAATTGTTAACGATCTTCAGTTCTTTTTGCAGATCGTCAATTTTTGATTTGAGATCCTCACGCTTGTCAAACAAAGCGGTCAGATCATTATTTAAAGTGATAGCGTTCATTGCTTATCCTTTCTCAGTTTGTCGCTAAACATAACTGGAAGATAAGGATGCAATCTTTTCAAGTCAAGGGGATTTTGAGAAAATTTGTATTATTTTTTTTAGAGAGGTAAATCTCAATTCCGTAAACGGCTTTCATGAGTTTCTTTTTTAGTTTAAATTCAGCGGTTTCTACGCCCTTGGCATCTTCAACAACCTCTTCAAGACTACCGTATTCATCTACTTTATTGTAACGAAAGTCAGCCACATATTTACAAATCTTTTGATCGTTAACCACAATCTCATATGAGATTTGTCTTTGCAGGTCTGTTATGTAACCAGCCTTTTCCATAGCTGTAAGTTCGCCCCAACGCTCTGCCTCCCACTTGGAATCAAACTTGATTCCCATGAAAGTTGTCTTTCTGGCACCGTATTTGTTTGTCTTGCGTTTATAGTTGTACATGCTAATATATGGCTCTTTATGGTTAACGGTGGGAATTATTGTAATGCCAGACACAACTAAATTCAAGTCAGTTGGAGTTGATTTAACAACATATCAAAAATTAATAAAGCTTTCAGAGGATGAACACAGGAACGTGCGTCAGCAAATAGCCAAGCTAACTGCTGATGCTTTTGATAAAAAATACGGACAGGGTGGGATAGGGTCTGCGGCTGTTAATGCTTAGTCAGCCAACGCTCTCATGCGGTCAACCAAGCGTCTTGCACGGTTCGGAACTTGCGTATACCACCTGGAGTCAACCATAGCGTCGGCGGCTGAATCCCACGACCTTGCGTCCACAGCGGCTTTCATGTCCTTGAATTTGGAGAGACGCGGTCTGCCCATATTAAACATCATATTGCAAATGATGTGCTGTGCTTCCTCGGGTAAATCGTCAAAGTCTGGGTACAATACTTTGCACTCGTCAATAGTTACAGACATATCCAATGCGAACAATTTCTTAACACGTTCTTGTTCAACCACCGTACCCACGGGTTTACCATGCTCTTCGTCATTTTCAGTTATTAAATGTCCTATGCCGCAAGTGGGTAAGCCGAGATGATCTAAATATACCTCATACTTACAGCCCTCGTCAGCGGCTATTTCTTCGCGTAATACATCTTTGTTCATCGTCTTAATAATCCTGCTGTTGCTCCACGAATGCCTAACGCCTCTGCTACGGCTGGGTCACTAGCTGCCATTTGACGAAAATCACCTGCTCTAACTCCAGTGCTTCCCCGTGCGCCTACAGGCATATTTGTACCCATTCCCGGCAGTCCTGGCAGTGGCTGTGTTATATCAACTTGACCTAAAGAAGACGATGCAACTGGGGCAGTGGGTCTAGGAGCCATAGAATCAAGTCTTCTTTTTAGGTCTTCTACAGTTGAGTCATAAGCTTCTTGACCTAATTGAGCCGCCGTTTGTCTTGTGACTCGTGCTACATTTTCTATAACACCTAATTTAGCTAGAGCATTTGAAGTGACAGAGTTTACTCTATCAGATGCAGCAACTCTTCCAGCTTGTTTATTTTTTTGCGTTCTAACTAAAGTTTCTAACGCTTCTTTATTAGATGACAAATAAGACAAAGCTTTAAACTTTATAATATCTTTATATTTATTTATTGGATTGGCTGTGTAAGCAGGTGCAGCGATTGTTCCCTCTTTCCCTACGTCACCTAGATATTCTAAATCTTTAGCAAATTCTTCTAAAGCATTCGCTCCTTCTTTTCCTAAAAGCTCATCTAAAACAACAGAGTCTTTTCTTGATTTTTTAATTACTCGCAAAAGATCTGTCGCTGCTCTTTGACTGCTAAATACGTCATCTCCCACACGAGACAACAAATCCTCCACTACATGACCCCGCAAAGCATTCAATGCCTCTGGATCGTTTTTAAAGAATTTTATTATTTTTCTAACATCTGAAGAGTTAGCATTAGGCTTAGTCAGTTCTTTAACAGCCACTTCAGGAGTTAAATTGCCCTCATTGAAAGCTTTAACAACTCTAATTCTATCAGCCTCGCCAACAGCTATTTTTGCTTCATTCAATTGTTTTAAGGCATCAACAAGTGGACTCTGACTATTAATCCGCATAATATTTTCAACAACTTCAGGACTGATCTTGTCAGGGCCAGCTAAAGCTATTGTCTCAGCCAACCTTTGTACTTCAGGCCATTGATCACCAAATAAAACTTTACCAGTTCCCTTTAGTGCGTTTATTTGATTTAAAAATTTATTACCGCTAAATGTTCCAGTTGTCAGATCGCCAAATTGACTAACACCTGTTTTTGTTAATGCGTCATCTAAATATGACCTAGCTAAAGCAGATCTAACTTCTTCTCCTCCATCACCTAAAGCGTCAATAACTTGTTGCAATCTGGCTGGAGCATCAGGACGTACAATTCTACTTTGTAACGCATCCACTTCAAATTTTCTGCCCTCTCTTTTCATGTTTCTAAGATCACGAATTATGGAAAATCTTTCCAAGTCTTCAAAAGTTTTTAATGAATCCTTATAATAATTCATGGCATCTTTACGAACAGCAGATGCTTCTTTTAAAGATGCTTTTTGTTTTGCGTTCAAACTTTGGCGAGGGATATTAGTTAAGTTCATGCCCTCTATAGCATCATCCATAGCCCCTCTTAAAGCCATGATCTCATTATTCATTTCACGAGTGAACAATGCGTTCTCTTTGTATAAAGCATCATTCAACGCTTTTCTGGACAACGCTATTTGTCTAAATGACGCATTCTCAGGCAAAGATCGAACTGCGTTTATAGCCCTTTCGGTTTGTTCACCTAAAGCAGATATACCAGCAGATTCAGTAACAACATCATCAAGCTTAATCTTGATTGCGTCTGTAGGTATTATTCTAGCTGTTTGACCTGTACCCAGATCACCAAGGTCAACTCTATTTAATATTTCATCAACATTTGCAAACTTGGCGGCAGCGGTTTCCTGCACTCTACCAAACGCATCTTCTATTCTAAGAAGTATTTCATCATTAAGGTCATCTCCAACCATTGTTGAATTTTCTATAAGATCAACACTTTCTTTAACAGCTTTTAAAGATGCTTGAGATGCTTCTTGTTCTGTCTTTTTTAATGCCTTATATTTTAGACTTGTCACATTATCAAAGGCTTGAGCAGCATCATCTATTGATAAAGAACCAAATTTTGCTCTTAATTCATCAGCTTTATTTAAGGCAAAATTAGTATTAGCAATATGCCTTGTTCTGTCCTTTAACACATTTTCGCCAAATTTTGCTTGATACGAAATCATAGCTGGAGCGCCTAGTCTTTCAACGCTTGGTAACGCTCCTTCACCAAGAAGCCTTTCGCCACGCTCTAAAGCCTCATCTGTTATGTCATCTGATCTACCGAGTCTTTTTGCTCCAACTCCTAAACCACCAATCACAGCTTTTCCTGCTTTAAATATAAGACCACCACCAAGTTCAAATGTACCAGCTAGAGCAGCCTCTACAGCAACATCCTTACCTACCTCAGATAAAGTTTGCGTTTGAACACCTAACAGCTTTTCAATGCCTTCTTCAACCGCTTGACCAGCCGCTGCACCAGCCGCTGCTCCTGCTGATGACCCGATAAGACCACCCGGCAATCCCAGTATTGCTCCTCCAATACCACCTATAAGCTCTGGCAATACTCCGCTAAGATCAGCAATATCGCCAAAAGAAAAACCCTCATCTTCAATGACAAGGTTTTTTCCGATTGGCTGCATATCTCTTGCTGCTTGCCCTCTTTCTGTAAGAGCGAGTCTGCCTTGTGAGTCTCTTGTAAACCCATCTTCTCCAACCAATCTTGTTAAAATAGCTTCTCTATCGCCTTGAGTTTCACCAAATGACAATAGCGCACGAAGCCCAGAATCAGCGCCAGTTTCGTAATCAAAGTTTTCGTCAGCCTTTGATTCAGTAGCTTCAAACTGAGCCGTGGGCGTGAATTTTGAAACACGCCTAGCTGTAAGTGTAGGTATTATTTGTTGTTGCGCTCTTTGATTTCCAGCTAAAGCGCGGAGAGCCACATCTCTTTCTCTGCTTGAAACGATGTTTCTGTCTAAGGCATCAAGTATCAAGTATTCTTGTTGTTTATTCATCTTCTTTTTTCTCCTGCTGTTTAGGAGCAGAAGCTATTTTGTAACGAGCTACAAGTTGATTATACCTTCTTTCTTCATCTGGGGATAAATTACCAGACTCTAAAGAACCACCAACTCTGCTAAGATTTACCATAGCAGTTTCCATATTTTTACGACCAGCAAGAACAATAAATTCGTGCAACTCTTTCATTCTTGCAGCCACTCCAGCAGGAGAACTCAACTTTCGTATTTCACCTACAATGGCTTGTACTCTCTGTCTATCAGCATCAGATATAGTTTTTCCAGCCTCTTGCAAAATTTGTGGCGCATATCTTGTGGCTAAATACTCTGTAAATCTTTTTTGATAGGCTACATCGTCCTCTAATTTTGATATTTCATCAAAGTCATCAGGAAGACCAATTCCCACAGCTTGTGCAAATTGAAATATGTCACTCCCTATTTGATTAAATAAAGTTGGAGGCGTATCGCTAAATCTAGTGGTAAATTTAGCAAATTTACTATCAAGGTTATCTAATTTTTCAAGTCCGTTATTAATTGCACTCTCTGCTCTTCGTATTTCAGTGGCAGATATGGCTCTTGAGTTTAAATTAGTATGATCTGGTTTAGGTGCATAAGTTTTTACTTTAAATGAGTCTTCCGCTCCGTCAAATAAAAGGAAGTCAGTCATTTTATCGCTATGGGTGCTTTCAGGTGCTTTAAATAAATTATCCATACTCTTTAACACATCACCCGGCATGATCTCGTAATTCTGATCAAATCCCTCTGCATTCGCCAAAGCATCTAATTCATAAGAATTAACAGAAATATATCTTCCTTTCATCAACCTGTCTCTTAATTTATCTTTTTCTGTTTTACCTTGACCGCTGCGAGGAACGACAAATATAGACTGACGATTTCTAGCCGCAGCTTGATCTTCTCTCTTTCGACTGATTGCAAACTCACCAGCTTTAGCACGAAGCGCACGAGCCTCTGAACGAGCTTTAGTAAGTTCTGGCAATGCTGTTTGACCAGCTTCTCCAACAGAGCTTAATATATTGCCAACATTAAAACCTTTACCAGCCTTGTTTTGCATCAACGCCAAACCAAATGCCATGAGAGCAGTGCTATTATCTGGCTGACCAGATACATCAAGTCCAGTCGCATCACTAAATTCTTTTATGTAATCTGCATATTCTTTAGGCTTAACACCGGGGCGTGCTTGTTTTAAATATTCGTCAAGGGCTTGAACTGTCGCTTGTTTAGCTGGAGTGTCAGCGCCGGGAACTTTTGTACTGGTTTTTTCTGTCCCATCTGAAGTTTTTGTGGTTGTCTTGGACTGATCTCCAAATATTTTTCCCTTTGCCGCTTCAGATAATATTCTACTGGTTTCTTGACCGCCAGCTAACTGACCCGCTGCGTCAGCCGTTGCCCTAGCATCAGACGCATCTTCTATTGCCATAGCTTCTATTTCGTCAGACACGCCCGGAATTATTTGCCCTTGCGCTCTGGCTTGTCTTATTTTGTCTTCAGGACCGGGCTTAAACATATCCATAAACCCAGAAAGATTAGATTTAGCAAATTCAGAAAGGGTTTCAGGACCACGTTTAGTTGGAATAGTAAAGCTTCCAGAACCTTCAACATCAAATATGTTGGTTTCACTAGGCATAATATTTGGTAAGCCAGAGGCAGGTACCTCACTTAACCCTATAAAACCTCCTCCCTCTACTGGAGGGGCTATCGTAGTACCTAGTCCTTGTAGAATTTTAGGTTTATTCGTTAATATTTCAGGAATATTAACCGCTCCTATTCCTGAACCTTTTACTGGTTGCACCATCTAAGCTCTCCTATGCACTTACGCCAGAAGGCTTAATACCCTGAAGCGCAGTGTATGCACCAATTCCAGCCAAGAACGGGTTAGTAGCTGGAGTGGTTGAAGTTTTAAATGTAGAAGATAACCCCGCGCTAGGAATGCCTTTAAGAAGGTTCTGACCAATTTCCAACCGTGTAAATGGCTCTTGAGCAGCTTGCACTTGATTTTGACGTTGTGCCTCAAGAACCTGCGACTGAAAGTTACGTCCTGTTTCGCCTAGCTGTGAAAGCATACCAAGATCAGCACGACCAAGCTCGGACTGCACACGCCCCAAATCAGCCGTTGTACTGGCAAGACCACCAAATGCCTGTCCCAGACCACCCATAAGCTGTGCAGCCCTCTGAGAAGCCGTTAAAGCGTCACCAAAGCCCTTACGTTGTGCATCACCTATGGCAGCTAATCTACGACCCTCTGCCTCTGCCTCCATGATGCCCTGCCTTGAACCACCAAATGCACCAGATCGAACAGCCTGTGCCGCTCTTTTCTGTTTGCCGATTTGCGCTTGACGGTTGATTTCGTCAATCACAAAGTTTTGATATGGGTTCATATACTGCTGAACAGCCGCCGCAGGACTTGATAAAAGTCCAAGACCACCGCCTAAAGCAGCTTGTGCGCCGAGCGTTTGACCAGATGCTCCTGAAACAAAAGGAGCATAAGAGCCAACCATGCCAGGTGCTAAAGCAAAAGCTTGTTGCTGTAACGGATCAAGGCCAGCTACACGCTGTTGTGGCAACTTGAGAGCGCTATCAAGGAGACCGGGTTTTGTCTGAGTCGTGCCACTAAACTCACCAAATGCAGATTGCAGAAGCCGCTTTTCTAGTCCCTCAAGATAAGGGGCTAGACGTTGTATTGATTCTACTGTTTGTGTAGACATTATGCCATCCCCTCAAATTTATCCATCATCCTATACATTCGATCTAAACCTCGATTTACATCACCTCCACCCGCGCCTTCAACAGCATCACGAGTCATAACAAATTCACCAGCCGTTAATAGTGCTGGCACATCGTCTCTGGTTCCAGATCCCTCATGCGGATTAATAGGGCCATCTCTTCTAGGAGGATTTGCTGGATAATTATCCATCGCACCACCTTGATTAAAATACTGAACCACACCGCCTTGATTGTAATTTATACCGCCAAGTTGCCCTCCTGGACCTCCAGCGGCATACGGGCGGCGCTCAAACGAGCCTTGACCATCTTCTTCTTCTTCATCTCCAGCTAACAACTGTGCAACCAAGCCAGCAGCAAGACCCTCACCCATTCTAGTGTTTAACAACTTAAATAACATATTTTCTTTGCCCGGTTCACCTGCAAATCCAAGACCTTGCAATAATTCACCAGACATTGTTTTAGCGGCTGTAGGCTTTGAAACACTTTGTATGGCATTACTAACAACACTTTGTGGAATAGATGTTTGCCCCGTTCTTAGAGCAATAGGATCAGAGGCCATGTTTCTTGCATATTGAAGAGGGTCAATTGATGATTGACCTGCCCCTGCTCCTGCCGTTGCTCCAGCTTGCCCCATGCCGCCAAAAACTGATTGTCCTAATCCACCAAGTAACGCTGATTTAAGAGCATCTTTAGGCTTTTGTCCTGTTAACAAACCTATGGCACCAGATGTTAAAGCGCTTTGTATAAATGGGCTTCCCATTATGCCACTAGCACCCAAAGCTTTGCCAGCAACGGGGCCAAGAAAAGTACCAGCAACAGCAGGAAGAGCAACTTTTACAAGATCATCAAGAAATCCCATAGCTGGATCCTTTAATTAAGAACAATTGTTCGTGTTTAGACTTTAACATTATTACGCTTTCTCTACAAGTATCGTCAATTATGACACTGTTACGGTGACAGTTCCTAAAGATGTGGTTCCTTCAACGCTTCCTGAATAAATTTCATTCTTCTCTACTATTCGTAAAAACCCAGCCTCTCCAACATAAAAATCACCAGCTTCTAATACGTTTGCAGCACCTGAACTGGATATACCCTGAAAGTTAACGTCTGCTGATCTTACCTCGTCTATTAACTGTTCTAATGTTCTTGCAAGTTGATTTACAAAAACTGCGTCATATTCTGATGGCGCTATTGGTAATATAGGTCTTACAATTTTTTTTGTCATCGCCTACCATCTGCCCTCGCATCAAGTCTAGGAGCGCCAAGCCTCCAGTTAACGCCAACCGCTGTGTTCTCCACACGAATAGCCATTTGTCTACCACGAGCGCGAAGATCAATCTTGTCAGTGTATTGCTCAACAGGACTTGTGGCTGTTCTAACGGCGCTGCCAGACGGAGATTCGGTAAAGTTGTCACCACCAAAATCACGACTTTTCACGGTAAATAAAGCAGCAGGACTACTAGCAGAAGAGCCACTAAAACTTAAATCTGGCAGTATTCTACGAACCAACATAAATTGTTGCCCATCGCCTATGTCAAAATCAGAGGACTCAACAAACGCATTGATTGCAACAGCGCTGCCCGTGCTAAAATCATCTAAACCATTTTCATGATCATACAGATAAAAATCTGCACCTGTGGCTTGCGGGAAGCTACGAAGGCCAGAGGCTCTGTCATTCCATGCAGTACGAACAAGTGTACCGTAATACCAAACCTTTTGTCCGTAGTTATAAATTACATAACGATCTACCTCTGTTGCACTAGAAGAACAATAGAACCACCATATTTCAGTCTGACTACCAATTGAACCAGCATGAAACTTAAATGATTGTTGATTGTTCATGTCTCCAAATACATAGTCACGAACACTACATGGGATGGCTTGAATACGTCCATCATACAAATAGAAATTTTCTTGACCCATCCAGAATACCACATCATTGACTGCTAGTGCGGTATTGGGACCAGCTATTCGTATATTATCACCAAGCATTGACACGCCAAAAGTAAATGGTGGGCCAAGAAATTGCATTGAGTATAGAGATTGATCTGTCCAGACCAATATCTGACGACTGGTTTGCACAGCCGTAATAATCTCGCTGCCCTTTGATAAACGCAAATCACCAGCAGTGTTAGTAGCAGATGGAGTCCAATTTTGAGGCTCTTCTTGGCTTGAAAAGCGAATTAACAGAGGATCAAGAATAGCGCTTCCTATTGGAGTTGTTCCAAAAGCTATACAATGTCGATCAACATCTGAAACGAGTATCTTACGAGCTTTAGCAGGAACATCACTTGCGCCTGTTAAACTAGATAGTTCAACTGCTCTAGTGTTTGTTCCGTTAGTCGCGTCCCAATAGTAAATGGTGCTGTCTGCAATGTTAAAGATTAGATCTTCACCAAAATTGTCTGCTGACCACAGTCGTAAGGTTTGACCTGCTAATGAACCTGACGCAGAACCCCAAGTAAAACGACCCCATGTTCCTGCACCCCAACCTGCACCGAGAACCGTGGTGTTTATTCCTATGTTTATTTGAAATGCTGCTGTTCCACTAGAACCGCCACCTGCGGTGCTACCAGAAGTCGCGGAACCACCTGTATCAATGGTAAAAGTAGTTGTAGTTGGAGCTGAAAGAATTGTTTGCTCTTTGTTAAGCTGTGCAGTTGTTATACCGTCTGTGGCTGTAAGACTGGCTAATGTAACAAAGTCTCCAGCTATGGCACCATGCGCGGATTGCGTGGTAATAGTTACAACGCCACTACCTGCGCCACCTGTTGTGTTTACTGGGTTCGCACCAAGACTGACAGTAGATCTAATGGGTGTAATATCGTTGAACGTACCTGCATTTTCTAAGAATACTTTTTTTTCGGTACCTATAAACAAAAGGTTTTGAGAAGATAAAGTCACGAAGTCAAAGATCTTGCGAGGTGTACCTGTTACTTGTGTGTTTGATACACGAGTCCAACCGCCTATGCGCTCTGGCAAACCGTTACGAAACCTAATCTTATCACCATCAAACCAACCGCCTTCGTTAGAGTAATTTGTACCCTCTCTGTTGATTCCAGGTTTAAACTGTAGTTTGCTTAGTGGCATCCATTAATCCGCATCTGCTATAGTTAGTCTGCTCCTGGCCCAGGCGCATCAGCCCCAGAGCCTACCTCTGGCTCAACAATTACTTTACCATCATCATCTGTCCATTCGGTATCATACATATGTTGGTCTTTACGTTCTCCAATAACCATCCATGAGATTGTATCAGTACAAGTGTTTTCTTGTGCTGTGATGGTCAGAACATTACCAGATACAGAACCCTTAACAGCGGTCCAGCCAGTTTCATTTGTTGTGAAACATTGAATTTCCCTGTTCAAAGCCGCAAAAGTTCCCTCTGTCATTCCAGCCACAGTGTCAATGTTCTGTGTAGCTGTACCATTTTCAAGCGTGACTTTGCCTCTATACAGATTGTCTGCTTGCGGCCCCTCAACAAATGAGTGAACAAGATGATGAGTGTCTTTTTTAGCTTCTAATGGGTGCGGTATTTTAAATGAACCAGACCCTTTTGATATTGAGCCAGAAAGCACCAAGTTACCAGAACTACTCAAATAGAAAACTGGGGTTCCTGTGAACGATGTGCCGCCATTAGAAGCAGAAAGATCAATTTCAAATGCTCCACTAATTTGATTATTTGTGGCAATTT
>Ga0098043_1000404_pt1 | contig 15073 bp, 24 predicted proteins | sample 9B_taG_FD_92581 | JGI IMG/M metagenome (GOLD analysis project Ga0098043, IMG submission 92581) | Marine viral communities from the Subarctic Pacific Ocean - 9B_ETSP_OMZ_AT15188_CsCl metaG | ecosystem: Environmental > Aquatic > Marine > Oceanic | place: Subarctic Pacific Ocean | collected 2015-01-10 | reverse complement strand
GCTGCATGATAATTTTGTTGCGTATCCGATGTTCTATAAGGTATATTCATATTATTTAATTTATATACAACCTCTGCTACAACCGCCACCGCCACCGCCGGATGTAAATGTTGATCTAAATGTGTTGTATAAAGTAAATGCGTTAAATTGTGTTATGGTTGATCTTAGAGTATTTCTACTTTCTTCCGTACTTCTACTTTCTGTTGTATTTCTATTAGTTGATGTAGATTTAGAAGTACTAAAAGTTGTTTGTGTACTTTTAGTTGTATTAAATACTGTCGTAGTGTTAAATGTTGTTAACGTACTAGTGCTAAACGTAGTTGTAGTAGTTGTACTGTATCCACCAGCACCATCACTTCTCCACATCCATACTTCTAATTTTGTATCACCTGCTTCTAGTACAAATGTGTTATAACCTGGACACTTAACTGTGTCAACAAATATATTTTCAGCTAGATCAAATTCAAAATAATCTAAAGTAGAATTATATGATCCACCGGTAACTTTAAAAGAAATAGCTTTTTGAAGGACGTCAGCAGCTATAAGAAATCTAGCATAATTTCCACCACCAGCGTTAACAAAATTCATTATATTTGAAAATGCGTTAAAAAGGTTGTAACCTGTATCATCTTCTTCATGTATATATACTTTACTAGCATTTTCAGGAAGTTGGTTATTAAATCTAACTTCACTTGCAGCAATGTTACTTCCACCAGTAGGTGATATGTTTTGTTTGTATATATAACCTGCACCAAGAGTACTAGTATCTCCTTGTTGTACATCCCATACAACATAATTAACGTTAGTAGCCTTAGTTGTATTAAAAGTAGTTGTAGTATTAAAAGTCGTTGTAGTACTTGTACTTCTACTTTCTGTTGTGTTTCTACTAGTATTAAACGTTGTTGTAGTATTAAATACAGTAGTAGTACTTGTATTAAACGTAGTAGTAGTGGTAGTGGTAGTACTAGTGTTGTAAATTGTTTCTGTTAGTGTACTAGTAGAAAATGTTGTTGTGGTGTCAAACGTAGTCAACGTTGTTGTGTTGAATACCGTAGTAGTATCTCTACTAGTATTAAAAGTTGTTATCGTGTTAAACGTGGTTAAAGTAGTAGTATTAAAAGTCGTTGTAGTATCAGTACTAGTATTATACGCTGTTGATGTTACAAAAGTAGTTAAAGTAGTAGTATTAAAAACAGTAAGAGTTGACTTAGAAGTACTAAAAGTTGTTTGCGTGCCAAACGTTGTCAACGTAGTTGTGTTAAAAACAGTGTTTGTGCTTCTACTAGTGCTTATAGTAGTTTCTCTACTAGTTGCTGTACTTTTTGTTGTATTAAAAGTAGTTTCTGTAGTTTTTGTAGTATTGTACGCGGTTTGAGTAGTTCTAGTAGTAGATACAGTAGTGTTTCTGCTAGTCGCAGTTGATTTAGTTGTATTATAATTTGTAGTCGTACTAAATGTAGTTAAAGTTGTTGTATTAAATACAGTATTGGTTGATTTAGTAGTATTAAACGTTGTAGTCGTAGACTTAGTAGTGTTGAACACTGTTGTTGTATTTCTACTAGTTGAAATAGTTGTTTCTCTAGTGGTATTAAATGTTGTTGTAGTAGACGTGTTAAATACAGTGTTTGTAGACTTAGTAGTATTAAACGTGGTTGTTGTATTTTTACTTGTATTAAAAGTTGTTGTAGTATTCCTACTAGTTGATACTGTAGTTTCTCTAGTTGTATTAAACGTTGTAACAGTACTAGTATTAAACACAGTACTAGTTGACTTTGTTGTATTGAAAGTCGTTGTAGTGTTTTTACTAGTATTAAACGTAGTCGTTGTAGATCTAGATGTAGATATAGTAGTCTCTCTACTAGTGTTGAAAGTAGTAGTGGTACTTGTGTTAAAAACCGTACTAGTTGACTTTGTTGTGTTATAAGTAGTAGTTGTGTTCTTGCTAGTATTAAATGTGGTAGTAGTACTTCTACTAGTTGAAACAGTTGTTTCTCTACTTGTATTAAACGTAGTGGTTGTGCTAGTATTGAAAACAGTAGATGTAGACCTGCTAGTAGCAAAAGTAGTCTGAGTTGATCTTGATGTGCTTATAGTAGTTTCTCTACTTGTATTGAATGTTGTTGTGGTACTTGTATTAAATACTGTACTGGTACTTTTTGTTGTATTAAAAGTAGTAGTAGTACTTTTTGTAGTATTGAAAGTTGTTGTTGTACTTCTACTAGTTGATATAGTAGTAGACCTATTAGTTTCAAACGTGGTAGTAGTACTAGTGTTAAATGTAGTAGTAGTACTTTTGCTAGTTTCATAAATAGTAGTTGTACTTCTAGTAGTGTTGTATGCAGTTTGAGTAGTTCTACTTGTTGATATTGTAGTTTCTCTGCTAGTATTAAAAGTTGTTGTCGTACTTGTATTAAAGGTTGTAGTAGTACTCTTGCTAGTATTAAAAGTAGTTGTTGTAGACTTACTTGTATTAAATGTAGTTGTAGTAGATCTGCTAGTAGAGACTGTTGTCTGCCTAGATGTTTCAAATGTTGTAGTTGTACTAGTATTGAATGTAGTCGTGGTTGACTTACTAGTATTAAAGGTTGTAGTTGTAGATGTGCTAGTATTAAACTCTGTGCTAGTTGATCTGTTAGTTGATACAGTAGTTTCCCTAGAAGTTTCAAAAGTAGTTGTAGTACTAGTATTAAAAACAGTACTTGTACTTTTACTAGTGTTAAACGTGGTTGTAGTATTAGTACTTGTGTTAAATACAGTTGTAGTGCTCTTACTTGTATTAAAAGTAGTAGTTGTGGATTTACTAGTAGCCGTCGATTTAGAAGTACTAACTGTTGTACTTCTGCTAGTCGCGGTATTCCAGAAATCTATCTTATTCCATAACCACTTCATTAAATTGTATTTTATTGAGGATAACTACCAAAGTCTCCTACATAGTTTATTAATACTTTATCTGACGCTGCAATAAAATAAGTTAATACAGCTATTCTGTTTGCCGTTGTATCAAATGATATAGCTACACCACCAGGTGTATAAGCTGTAGCAGGTAAAGCCGCCCAACCTAAAGATCCCACACTTGCAGGATTAGTTATAACTATAGTACCTGATTTACCAATGAGACTTGAGCTTAAACCACCAAAAGCTATTGTATTAGTAGCGTTTTGAGCGGTTATTGTAAAATTGTTTGTTGGAAGGGCAAAGTTAACAGTATGCGTATTTGCTGAGTGATTAATGTCTGTGAAGCTTGAGCCTTGAAATTTTAAGTCACTAGCATCTAATGTGCCGTTCACGTTTGTATCTTGCAAAAACTGTATTGCCATATATTTTATTTAAAATAATACAGACGGCACCTAAGTACCGTCTATATTTAGTTAATTATTTATTATGATGATGGATACGTAATATCTGATCCTGCACTTATATTGTCTCCAATTATTTCCTGAATAACAACAATAATGTCGTTACTAGGTTGGTGAGAGAAAGTAACTTGTATTTGATTAACACTAAGTCTATCAACATCTGCAAAGACATCTAAAAACGTAACGCTATCGTATAATTTAATAATTAAGTTAGTTGAGTTCAAACCGTGAGTAATACTACATTTATTAACATTACTTGTTAACGAGCTAACATCTATTGTTGCAGTTTTTTGTACAACCTTAATTCTGTTATCAATAACTGTATTAAGTGCTGTTCCAGCAACGGTAATCGCATCAGCTTCTAATGTACCATCAATATCTGCATCACCAGAAATATCTAATGAACCAGCATCTAACTCTCCAGTTATTTCTAATGTATCTGCACTAGCATCCCATAACATGTACTTACTAGCTGTATCACCAAAGAATTTAACATCAAAACCAGTATCATTAACACCAACTGTAAGTGTTCCGTCTAATTGTACATTACCATCAATATCAACAGCGTCAAGATTAGTTGTGCCATCAATATCAACATTACCAGATATATCTAAGTTAGTAAATATCGAAGTACCTGGTGCTTCTATTAAATGTGAGAATACAAATTTATCACTGGTAGCGTTCCATAGTAAAGTAGCATCAGTTGAAGCATTTACCGCATCTTGTATTGTAATACCCGCGCCATCTGCTGTAGAGCTAGAATCACCACCTGATTTGTTTAATGTTATATTTTTATCTTCAACATCTAAAGTTGCTACGTTAGCTGAAACAGTATCGCCTGATACAGTTAAATCACCAGTTACAACTAAGTTACCTGATGTTGTTACGGTAACATCTGTCGCATCACCAATTGTAACACTTTCTGTAATTTGAGGAAGTCTAGCTGTTAAGTTAGCGATATTAACATCTACATCAGTGTTAGCTGTCATATCATCTACTTCAACATCTATAGTTCCATCATCATCTTGATAAGTTACTGTTACTCTAGTTTCTGTGTTACTAGAGAACATGGCTCCAACAGTATCTTGTATAAACTCATCTAAAGCAGTTCCGTTTACTGTAATAGCGTCTGCTTCTAACGTTCCATCAAAATCACCATCAACAGCATCTATATTACCTTTAAATATTGTAGCAGATACCGTACCTGTTGAAGGATTATAAGTAAGATCACCATCAGACTCCATACCAAGATTACCACCGTCAACATCACCGCCTGCAGCAAATATAATTGCATTTTCTTCGTTTGTACTTTCGTTATCTGTAACTGTTACTGTTGTTGCTATAGCAGCTGTACCCGTTGTATCTTGGTTAAGCGTGTCAACCGCGATAACACCATTGGTTGCTGTTAAGCCAGTTCCTGCAAATAAAGTTGCAAGCTCTGCTACACCTGTAAATTGAGTGGTTGATCCATCACTGTCTAATGTTAAAAGCACATCACCATTAGCTGGTGCGGGTTTAGTAAAATCACTAGTCGCTAACGCGATTTCAAATGTAAGATCGATAGGATCACCGTCTGAACCATCACCAGAACCAGTGAAGTTTACATTTAAACCTGCGCCGTCTATAAATTTAACTTCATTTGCGTCTTGTATTGTTTTTTCCGTTCCATCGCCGTCTTCTAAAACCCAAGAACTCATTGTTCCTGATGTTGTTCCTAATGTCTGCCATGAGGAGCCATTGTAAAATTTTAAAACGTTAGAGTCGAAGATCAGCTTACCCGTAATATTTCCGGCATCGCCTTCAGTAGAGTGATCTACGACAAAATCGTTTAATTTGTTATCGTTAAGGTTTATATTACCTTTAACGTTTAAATGATTTAAAATAGGTATTGCCATAGTTTTTTATTTGTTTTTATTTATTAATATATGCGAAGCCAGAATAACTAGCTGCAAAGAAAATTTTTAATTGATTTTTATTGATGTATTTTACTTGTCCAAAAGCACCTACATCAACATGTGTTCCGTCATCTAATCTAACAGTAACACTTGGTAAATAACCATCTAACTCTAAGCCATGATCTATTGTCCATGTATCGCTGTCTGAGTTTTGATGATGTTTGTGTGATCCACCTGATTCAACTACAAAATCAGCCAATTGTTTTATGGTATAATTTCTAGTTGCACCTGAAGCATCAGAGCCTAAAAGCTTGTCATCAGCGTTGACAGTTTGGTCTAATTGTATTTTACTAATTTTAGGCATATTATTTTTTTCTTATTTTTTCGATACTACGTCCACCGAAATAGGATCCGATAACAGTTATCAATATTATTTGAAGTAAATCTGTCCACTTTTCTTCTACGTTAAAAGCTAAAGATCCACTGTCTATAAATACCATGAGCACGGTCGCCACTATTAGGAATATAAGTACGAGAGGACGAACTGAACGCGTTAACCAGTTTCCGTGCTCTAAGTCTGCTTTCCACCTTTCGGTGACATTTTTTTGCATTTGAGACTCAGCTTCAATAAATATCTGAGTCATTTCTTTTTCAAAATTTGCTTTCTCGTCTTTTGTTCTTATGAATCTATCAGCAACGCCAGCTAGCTTGTCTACAACATTACCGCCTGCGTCACCAAAGATTTTTGATAATATTTTGCTCATTAGTCTCTTCTTTGTCTCCAGTTAGTTTCATAACCTTCTGTACCAGCAGTAGATGTTTCAACTTCTTGTTGTTCCGTTACTACACCTGCTTTTTGAGTCAAACCAAGAGAACCTAATATTTGTTGAAGTTTATCAGGATTGTTAGTATACAAATCAAATAGTTTATGAAGAGGAGTTGATATACCGAAACCTCTTGCGTCATTAGGGCCTACACCAAGTCCTATGCCTGCTAACTCATCTCTAATTCTTCTGGTAACTCTATCAGGAAACATATTATATAATTGCATATCTCTAGCTGATGCATTTTCTAATATTTTGTTTTTTAAAGACTCTTGTATATTACTCATCATGTCACTCATACCGTTTACCACTTTTCCACCTTCTTCACTATTAAGGTATCTCATAGTGTTTTGGTCCTTAAAATCTATTTTACCACTAGAAATAGTAACAGGTATTTGTAACCTTTTATTCTCACCTCTTTTTCCGTCTATTTGAAATTCTTCTTCAAAGTCTTCAAAAAAGTTCTTTTTTCTTTCAACTTCTTTAATTTCTTTTTTAGTATCACCTAATGTATCGTCTTTTATTTCTTTTTCAACTTCTATTTTTTCTTGCTCAATATCTTTACCTTCCATTTTATCAAGCTTGAACTTTTCATATTCTTTTACATCAGTACCCGTAAAACCTTTTTCTTTTGCAAAACCAGAGTCTATTTCTTTTTGTAAGGCATCATAAACACTTTCGTCTTTTTCACCAACAAACTTTTTATCACCAAGTATTTCACCATAAAGCTTTCTACCACCATCACCTTCTACAACTTTTATATTTGTTATATCGTCTTCATGTATTTTTTTATTTCCTTCAGCATCTGTTTCGTGCATGTTAGGGTAATAACCTGGCATACCTTTCATAAAAGCTACAGCTTTTTCTGAAAAGTTAGTTGGTGTATCTTTACTGCCACGCTCTTTTATTCTTAGAGCATTCATGACGAACTTATTTTTACCGCTGAATATTCCCATGGTGATTTATTTTAATATTTATGTTTCTTAGGACTCATCATGTTTTGGTAATCCGGATCATTTTTATCACCTTCTGCTCTATAAGCTTTGTCTGCTTTTTTAGCTAAGCCTACTGCTTTACCAAGTTGATTTCTAAAATTCATTGGTTTACCATATTCCATAGGCTTACCATATTCCATAGGCTTATCCATCTTTGGATTATATCCATCTTTTCTAGCTGATACAACATCTGCTTTTGTAATACCTGGGCTAGTTCCTTTTTGATCTTCAAATTTCATAGGATTATACATGAAAGCTTTGTACTTCATAACTTCAGAACCTTTGAAATTACCTGGGTTTACTTCACTGTGTTTACCTGGATTCATTTGAAAACCTCTATTTTCTTTAAAATTTGGCATAATTTTTTATTTTAATTGTTATCGATCTATATCTTTAATCATATCATCGATAGCTTTGTTAAATACTTTATCGGTATATGATTTGTTATTAAAAAATATACTTCGCTCACTAGTTGGTAAGTCTTCCTCACCTAACAGTATGCGGTATATTCTGCTTATTAATTGCGAACATTTAAATGAAGTTTTAAAAATAGAAAATTTAATTGAAGTGCGGTTGCGATGTCTCCATACTTCGATCCAACCTTTTGAGCGTAATCGTTCCCATCGCTGTTTATCCCATGACATTGTGTATACGCCATCTATAAACTCTTGTCGTGTAAATCTGTCTTTACAGTCTAAATATATTAAAAGTTCAAGGTCTGCGTCTGTTAAACCGTAAGTTTTACAGGCCCATTTTCTAACGAGCCTGTAATACTTAAACAGTTTCATTTCACGCAAATCTTGCGCGTCGATTCTCATTTACTATGCAGCTAATGTGATAGAATCAACAGCTGTGATACCAGAACCAGTTAAATAAACTGAGTTCTCATCATCAGCGATAACCAAGAATTTATCTCCGTATGCATCACAAATAGCGTCAACTACTACTTTTGCAGCAGCTTTCTCATCTGCACCAACAGATAAAATAACTTTATCCGCGACATCACTAGTAGCAACATCTGTAATTGCCATTGGAGTAAAATATAGGTTTAGTTTTCCTGCAGAAGTATCAATACCTCTGAAGTTTCCTACTGGATAAGCTACCGCGTCATCTGCAGCGTTAGCTAAAAAAATAAACTTTTTTACCATGATTTTTTTTTTAAGGGTTAAACAATAATTTCAGCACGACTATATTAAATTGTAATTGTTAACTATTCAACAATAACTACATCTCCGTGCTTTATTACATAGAAGTAGTTACCGTTAAATTCTATTCCGTGTCCAGCGTTTTTATCATACCAAACTATATTATTTTCTTTAATACCTTTGATTTGATCACCAACACTGATCACCTTGCCTTTTAAGAACCTAATGTCTTCATTTTGAGACTCGCTCAAGACAAATCCTTTTTCTGTTTTAGGCTTTTCTTTTATTTTATCTACTACTAAAAAACTATTTATTGCTTTCATTTATCCTCATATTAGATATTACACAATCAGCTGATATAATAGTAGTAACTACTGATACAGCGTTTTTCAGCGCCGATTTTGTAACCAAAACCGGATCGATAATTCCAGACTTAATCATATTAACCTTTTTACCGGTTACTACGTTTATACCTTGACCTTTAACTAGTTTAGTAGGTTTTTCAATACCTGCATTATCTAGTATTACATTGAAAGGTGTTTGTATTGCCTGTAATAATAATTCTTCTCCAACATTTTTAGGTGTTATATTGTTACTAGCATTAAGTAACGCTATACCACCTCCAGGAACGATGCCTTCTTGTAAAGCTGCTTTGGTAGCATATATTGCATCTTCTATCCTGTCTTTCTTTTCTTTTAGTTCTACTTTACTATCAGCTCCTACAAACACAATCCCCACTGATCCATTAAGTATTGCTAATCTTTCTTGTTGTTTCTTTTTTAGGTAAGGATTTTTAGTTTCTTTACCTATTATATCTTTTACTTGTTTTATACGATCTTTAAGGCTTTTTCCAGATTTATTTACAGTAAATACCGTATGCTTGTCATCTGTAACAGTTTTTACTGCTTCACCAAGACAATCTACATCAATAAGATCAAAGTCGTCACCAAGCTCTTCATTAATAACTTTAGCACCTGTTACTATAGCTAAATCTTCAGTGCTATCCTGTTTAGTAGGGCCAAAGCCAGGTAAGTCAATAAAGTTAACCTTTATATTACCTTTAACCTTGTTTGTTAATAATGCTGCTTTAGGTTGTTGCTCTAGTTCACCAACTATTAGTAAAGATCTGTTTTTCTTTATACAATGTTCTAATATAGGTTGTATTTTACGTATATTAGGTATTGGTGACGATGTTATTAATACTAGAGGATTATCTAGTTCTGCAACGCCTCTATCTTTATCTGTAACAAGATGAGGTGATTTTAACGGAGATTTTATTTGTATACCGTCAACAACATCAACATATGTCTCTCCTGTTGGTGACTCTTCCATTAATACTACACCATCTTTACCTACTTGTTTATATGCTGATGATATAAACTTGCCAAGCTCTTCGTCGTTATTAGTAGATATTGTAGCTACATTTTCAAGTAAATCATCATTTACATCGATGCTTACTTTATCTAAGTATGTCATTACTTTGTCTGTAGCTGTTTTAATACCTTGTTTTATTTCTCTAACGTTATCAGTCTCTCTAGCGCTTGCTATTTTTAAAAGCGAATGAGCAAGGACAGTAGCCGTAGTGGTACCGTCACCTGCTTCTTTCACAGTGTTATTCGCCGCTTCTTTTATAAGTGTTGCACCTATATTTTCAACCGGGTCAAATAAGACAACAGATTCAGCTACTGTTACACCGTCTTTTGTTATCACCGGTTTACCTAATGCATCTTCATAGATGACACATTTTCCTGAAGCTCCTAATGTAGACTTAACTGCGTTATTCAGTTTTTCTACACCTTCAATAATTCTCCACTTAGCATCATTGCTAAATGTAAGATCTTTTACGATCAAACTAGGTTGATTATATTCCATTTAATTAAATTTATTTTATTCCTATTTAAATTCCTTAACTACTTTCGGTCCTTTGATAAAGTCTAATCTTTTACCATAATGCTCGATGCTACCATCAATAGCAGCTTCTGCTCCGTCTATAGTCTCTCTTCTTGTAACGTCTACCCAAACTTCATCGAAGTCTTGGTATTCGGTTTGATAAAATCCATTAGGTAGCTGGACTATACGCCAGTTTTTCTTGTCAGCTAAATGCTTCCAATATTTAATGGTTTCTTCATTGATTTGTGGTTGACTAGATGTACTAGTCTTGTAATAAAAATACGTCATTGTATTGGGTTTTTAGGTTGCAGAGGTATAGTTTATTCTTTCTTCGTACCGCGTCCTCTGTTTCCACGATTCGATTTTACGCTTACGAACCTCTTGGTTTTGTGGTCGTAATCTTTACCACGTATGTTCTTTCCTGCTTTAATAGCAGCACGTCTCTTACGTTGGTTTTCAGCTCGCATCTTCTTACGTCTCGCACTATTAGCGGTTTTTAAATCTCTACGTTTCTTAGCCGCTCTAGCTCTAAGACTTAGTTTCTGCTTTGCCATACTATAATATATTACATGTATTTATAGTGTTTTAAAATAATGGTGACAATTGCCTGTTACTATTAGGATCTATATAGCTAGTGTCACATAAAAAAGTTATTAGATATATTGGAGTAAAGTGTTGCCACTACTCTCCCGTACTTTTTTTGTAATACAAAATGCATTATACAAAAGTGGGGGCCCCTTTTTATATATAAATTTGTAAAAATATTTCACCTTTTACTTTATATACTTACTATTTTTTTTAAATATTACTTACTATGTTTACAAACTTACTACATATTGTGTAGATAATATATATGAGTTTAATAAATAATAATAATTTAGATAATGAGAGTGAGTGCGGAATACTACATACAACAAAACAATAAGTAAACAAACAATATACTTTTACAAACTAAATACATTACACTAAAGATAATATAAACGTAACTAAATAATAATAACTTAAAACAATTTACTATGAGCAATTTAATTTCAAAAAGATTTGTCGTAAGACAATCACTAGTCGGCAAAAATCAAACTATTGAGTTCACAAATAAAAAAGGTGATACAATAACTTACAATCACGACAAAGTCTTCTCAATTATGAAAGACACACTAACTAAACTTCCATGTTGGTTAAAGTATAAATCATACACTGCAACTAATAATATACCAGTTGTACTAAGAGGTAAAGAGTTAGTATAATCTAACTCAACCTCAACTATCGTCTTGGAGCAGAGGTGGGTTTCGATTACTCACACGATTACAAATCAAATACTAATACTAACAGATAATATAATAAAAAATGAAAAGAAAATTTACACACTACGTAATCAATACGGTACTAATTGGCTTAACTACATTGTTCGCTTTCGGTTTTGTAAACCTAGTATATCACTTAGCGTTCAATAATCCAACTATAACATTTGGCGGATGGTAAGAGCAATAAAAGATTTTATATTCTTAGTGTGTTTATTCACGCTACTATATGTGTCACTATGGATATTCTGTCCATGTTAACAAGCAACTATGAGGAAATATAAAAGTAAAAAGATTATAAAGCTAACTCGTCAACAAATAATGATGATAGAAGACGAGTGGTATGATAGATACAATAAAGTATTTTACAAACAAAATACAATGTTAGTTCGATAATAATAATAAAAGCTATGAATAAAATCAAAATAAATCAATACAACTCACTTAAACAACCAATTTCTTATACATTATACTATGCAAATGGCGATGTTGAAGTAGTTGACAAGATAATAACTAGTAGTTACTACGATAGTGCTGACCAAAGTTGTCACTCATATCGCAAGTTCTACAAAATAAATAATACACTATATGCCTAAATACTACGAAGATTTAACACTAGAACAAATGTTTGAGCAATATGACCACACTCATATGATGTCAGACGACCACAGAGCGTATCAAAATGGTCAACGCCAACGCGAGATATGGATGCAAAAGATACAAAATGAGCATGGTGGCTGGACAAAAGAACTAGTCGATATGTATAACAAGCATGCGCCTGCAGGTAGGTTTCAACTTGACTGGCAATTTATAAAAATGGCGGGGTAGAGCAGTGGTAGCTCGTGAGGCTCATAACCTCAAGGTCGGTGGTTCGACTCCACCTCCCGCAACTAAATTTAATAACTATGACACAATATCAACAAGAACAAGAAGCACTTGAGAACGCATTTGTAAGACAATTGCTTATTAAGTATAATATTAAAGAAGTAACTACACAAAGACAAGCTATCAATGGCACACGTGAGTTTGAGTTTCCTGTATCAGCTGGCAACAGATTTTACAATGGCAAACTAAAACCAATGCCAGAAAGACTAAGATTAGCTGTGTTTAAGTCAGGTTATGTAAGAAAACAAAACGGTTGCTACTCACCGTATCAACTAAACAAACAATACAAGCAAGAGCAACGAACTACGTTCTTGATCGATGGTAAGCTAGAAACTAGAAGATATTTAGGTTTAGCAAGAGCTAAAGTATGGTCAGGTCTTGCTAGATTAAACTTTATGTTAGAATACTATATAAGAAATTACAAACAAAATACAATATAAGTAAGATAATATATTTGTATGAAATGTAAAAAATGTTATAAAAATATAATACCTCCGCAGCGCCTCGCACTAGGTTATACCTCTTGCGTCTCTTGCAGCACCATTCAACCTTATGGCTGTGTGGCTATAACATACCACAAAACCGGCAATACTATTCAAATTATGCCGAAGGAGCAGGCGAAACGTGTAAGAAAGCTTGGCGCTAGACGAGGTTACGGCACATGTTTAAGATAATACTATGGCAAAAATAAAAGAAATACACTACGCAGCAAGTGAAATAGCTGATGATATAATAAAAGAAATATACAAGCAATGTGATTGGCAAGTCGGCCAGTTCTTACCCGATAACAGTGAGGGCAATGAAATAAACGAAGCTCATAGTTACATGATGAGAACGGTCGCTCGCCACATTGCTAATAAACTAGATGTAACAACTAATAAATACTACGATGAGTGATTCAGTAAAAGCGTGGCATGACATGCAAGACGAAGAAAAATTAAAGGCTATTGAAGAGTCTAATGAAAGAAGATATTTATGGATACTAGACTTTGAAGAAGGCAGAGTATTCATGTATAACATTAACAGAACAGATTTAGATCACGAACACTATGAAGATATAATGGAACTAAAAGGCCATAATCCAAGTAATTGCGAGTGGATGATTTGTAAATCAGACAAGATATATAACTAGCTCTCGGGAAACACAGTAGGCCTTGTGATGAAAACAAGAGAGCTTTTTTACAATACAAATACGAATATGTATGGATAATATAATCAGAATAATTAAATATAATAATATGAGTAAAATTAAATCCCTTTATGACCAGTTATTGCCTGAAGTAAAGCTAGACTTAAAAGTAAGTGCTAGAAAATACTCCACAGCAAAACTACTAAAGTATACTCTTATGTCAAAGTCTATATGGACTGAGTTGTCTATATCTGACATCAATGACTTAATTGCATACTCAAGTTTAACAAGCTATAAAATGTCTGCTTATGACTTTATGTATGGCGAAAATATAATCAAGAAGTAATGGAGCTACTAACAGATGATATAATCAAAGCAGCTCTTGAAGCTGATGGATTCATGGAAGAGCCAGATGCCCCTTGGCTCCTTGAATATATCGAAGCAGAACACGGCGGCAAACTAGACACTACAAGTGACTGGTGTGATGATAAGTACAAACTAAAAATATACAGTGAGTCAACAGCTGATAGCTATGATATATACTGGTGTACTCATGATGAGAGACCTTATGTATCACAAGATGGTTATTACTATGAAGACCACAATGAATGGTCAGACAGAGCAGTTGAAGAGTTAACTAGCGGTTCTGATGTATGGGTTTCACCAGACATATGGTCTGATATGGAATATGATTTCAACTACATACTACTAGACTGGTGGCCAGATGTATACGAAGATAAGTTCAAAGATAAAAAAGATGAGTTATTAGACTCAGGTGAATATACAGAAAATGAAAACGATGGATAAACAAGAAAAACCTAAATGGTTCAAAGGCGTATGGTACGACACAGGTGGTACAGTACGTAACCCTTTCAGCGGTGAAGAGTACGAGCTGACAGGAGCAGAGTTATCTATGTATAACTTTATTAAAGGCGCAGAGTACACAATCAATGTAAGTCTTGAAAAGTCAGGTGACTTTTATGTAGAAGATCCTACAATGGTTAAATTACAAAAACAAATGATAAAAGGCTTAGACTGGTTCAGATCACAGAACGGTAAAGCTTATATGGTATTACTAGATTAATATGAAAAGTGTAAAATTCAATACAATAGTAGGTACATTAGATGCACATGCTATGGAAACAATGAACAAGAAAGGACCTGAGTATACTACAGGTAATGAAGACGTACTAAACAACTTCAAGGCTACAGCTGATAAGCTAGGTGTAGATCCGTTGGTAGTATGGTATGCTTACTTTGACAAACAATGTAGCTCAATTGCAGCTCATGTTAAAGATGATAAACTACAACAAGCTGAGCCTATGATAAGCAGATTTGGTGATATAATCAATTATGCTAAGCTAGGTTATGCTTTATTTTATGAAAGACATGCCAATACCAAAAGAAGTAATAAGTAATATGCTTACTATGATGATAAAAGATTTTAAGTTTAGAATCGAAGCATCATATGATGAAGTTAATTCAGATAAATGGAGTAAGTTCCATGATTATCTAAGAGAAATACGTAGAACAATTAATAACGGAGGAATAAAATGAGTACAAGAAATTTAACAATGGTAGTTGATAGAGACTACGCAAGTCAAAACGCATTAGGTTTTGCCGCTAACCCATCAGCATATAGTGACAACAGCTATG
>Ga0098043_1000400_pt1 | contig 15144 bp, 11 predicted proteins | sample 9B_taG_FD_92581 | JGI IMG/M metagenome (GOLD analysis project Ga0098043, IMG submission 92581) | Marine viral communities from the Subarctic Pacific Ocean - 9B_ETSP_OMZ_AT15188_CsCl metaG | ecosystem: Environmental > Aquatic > Marine > Oceanic | place: Subarctic Pacific Ocean | collected 2015-01-10 | reverse complement strand
GTTTTCTTCGAGGGATTTAGCCAGATCTCTAAATTCTACTAAAACATCTTGAAGAACAGGGATGAAAGATTGAACAATCGCTTGTAATTCTTCTTGAATACTTTGAACTGCTTTTGCTTTTTCCTCAAGTTTGGCAAAATCTGACGATGACATATTAACAGCACCGGATAGATCAGTAAAATCACCGCTCATTAACTTAGCAAGCTCGCCAACACTTTCAAGGCCAGCGGCTTCCGTAAAAAACAGACGCTGACGATAAGACATGTCGTCGAAGGATAGCCCTGTGCTTGTAATCCCATCACGTAACATTTGGAAACGCTCAATCGGGTCAGTAGCCATCATCAGATCCATTGCATTAACAAAGTTCCCGCCCAGAGCAGCGTTTAATTTACCGGCGCTCTCAGCGGCTCCATCGAATGTATCAAATTTATCTGTTATTTGCATTAAGCGGTTTACTTCAATGCCCGTAACCTTAGCAGCGACTGCCAGATCTTTAAATGCCCGCGGGGCATCAGAACCTAACTTAGCAATCGAATCTCCAATACCTGCAAAATCTGCAGCAATTTGTTTTGGCGCAACGCCGATAATATTTCCAAAATCAGCTAAATCCCTTGCGGTGGCGCCGGCAGCATCTGCAGTTTGACCAAAAAACTTAGTTGTGTTTTGAAGTCCGGTGGATGCATCTTCCGTAGATATACCCAATTCCGCCAAAACAGCAGTAGTGGACGTTAAACTATCACGGGTTTTTTGGTTTTGAAAAGTAAAGTCTGTATATGTGCCAAATAATGATTCAAAAGCTTTTCCCTGCTCATCAACCGATACTCCAAGACGTGCCATCTCTTGCCTATTAGCAAAAACAGCATCTGCCATCTCTCTATTTATTCCTGTGTTTCTCATCAAAGAGGATGATGCTTCATCGACAGAGAATATAAGATTAAGCATAGTGTTTGTAATACCGCCGATTGCGCCGGCGAACAGGGCGGCGACATTAGCGCCGCTGGTTAAGGAGGCACCGAATTTAGCCATTCTGGCAATTAAATCTACGTTTACAATTTCATGATCACCATAAACCTGAGTGAGTTGCATTGTTTCGGCAATGCTCTTTTTCACTGCCTTGTTCATTCTTTCTTGTGCTTCAGTTTTAGCATCAAGTGCTTCAATGGCGTCTTCGTTTTTGTCTATTTCTCTTTGAAGTGCAAGAATTCTATCTCTATTTTCTTCAGCGTTAAGAGTTTTTAGTTTTTGTATTTCTCTTGCTTTTTCACGATTAGCAGATTTTAATTCAGCCAATTCTTTTTTAATACCGTCCGAACGCTTCTGCATGATCATATCCATGAAAGTTTCATTATCTTCCATGATATCACGATAATCTTTAGCTTCTACTCTTAGATCTTCAAGCTTTGCTTTAATTGAGTTTAAATCACCATCATCGGCCATAACAAATTTCCTTGCTTAATTAATTAGTTCCAACAAAAAAAGACAGGGCTTTAACCCTGTCCATATTTTTTGCGATATGCGGCTGGTACCGGAGGGGAATTATTTGCACTCAATGTTTGAGATTTTCCGCCACGGTTATTCGATGCATCCTCAATTGCCTGCTTCTCATCGGCTAGCTGCTTGGACAGTCTTTGGACAAACCACTTTCTTAAACCAACTGGTAGATTGTAGGCTTCGGAAAACGACCACCCACCAGCATATTTTAAGTAAAAAAACTGCTCGTATATGTTTTCCATATACTCAGCGGTCAGGCCAAAAAAAGTCCGCAGTGAGCGGCACCTCCATGTCCTGCTCATAATCGCACGTGTTGCATTCAAAGTGCTGTGTTAGGTCTATATTAGGATTAACTGACTTGTATGCTTGACGCAAATACCTTGCGTCAATAGATGGCAAATTATCAACGACATAGTTGACGGCTTGCGAAGTGGTGTTACCATTCACCGATACCATAATATTTTTAAGCTGTCGAGTGACACTTTTTTCATAAGCGCCTTTAGTTTTCTTGTCGGTTTCCAAGCCGGAAGTAAGTCTTTTTTCGTCTCTACCGGTTAAAAGCCGGAATCCAATCTCTAATTCCGATCTTGGTAATACAACAGTGAAAGTTCCGCCCTCTTGTTGTTGAACTAAGCCTTCAAATGTATCGTCTTCTTCGATCGTGGTTGAAGATTCTGTTAGATCGAATGAATATTCTTGTTGAGTTGTGCAACTAGGGCAAGTGACCTTGGTATTGTATTCATCACCATATGCAGAAATTCTAGCAGCGACAATGATTGCATTTCTATCACCCACAAGCAATTCTTGAGGGTTAATGTTGTTGTCAACAATAATACTATTGATGACTCTGTCAATTGCCACTCCTTTTTTAAGCAGACTACGAGAAGTTAACATATCTTCTTCTTTAGCGGTCATGTGCTTAATTTCAATTGTGTCTTGACCATGCAGTGGGTGGCCATTTGGATAAAATGATCCTTTTGAAGGTAAATCAACAAACTCTGTTGGAACAACAAAGCCAAAGTCATTAGTTGGATTTTCCATATTTTGTTGTGGGGGCGCGCCGTCTTGTTCGGCTGCGCCTGTTCCACCTATACGATTACTATTTCTAGACAATATACACCTCTTGTTTACTAGATAATAAAATTATAACATAAATTTAAATATTTTAGACTGTTTTTTAGCCGTCGAAGAACTCGGTTTTTTGACTACCGGCGGTAGCCATAGAGCCTTTACTTTGCATGACTTCAACACGGGCCCAATCATAGGCAATATCCATGCTGATTTCAGTAAGTGCTTCTCCGCCTTCATACTGAAGTTGACCAAAATCAACCTTAGTGATAAAAGAGTTCCAGAGAGTCCATTTTTCAATTTCGTTTCCATCGCCATCGAGCTGTGCAATATACACTGTGCCTAACGCGCCTGCAGAACGAGATTTAGACATCGAACCTAAATCATCCGGAGTCGAAGGAGGACTGTAGCCAGATTGAGTAATAATATCTGCCAAGGTAGCAGACATATCAGGATCTCTAGGATCTACTAGAGTCATGCTCACTGGGTTCCACGTAACACCACCGGGGTAGTAAAATTTGTGGTTAAGGTAGGTATGTTCTCCAGTTGAAATCTCAAACGAAGGTTTATTGATGCTCTTTGCATACCAGACGAGCGATCCTCCGGTGTCGGCATTAATACCTGTAATCTCAACTTTAAATCTAAATTGTCTTTTTGGATCTTTCAACTCAGGTTTTGAGCGAAAATCATCTGACCAGAATGGCATTTTTGGGGTTCTCCTTGTGTATCTTTAAATAGTCTATAAGTTTTTTTTAGTCGTCAAAAGACGCTCCAGTTGAAGCAACAACGAAGTCAATTGCAATGAATTCAATTGCACGTGCTGGTTTAACCATGATCTTCGCATACATGATGTTCTGATCAATAAGATCCGGCGGGGTTGTAGACTCATCAAGAATTAACTTGTAGTCTGAAATACCGAAGTTAGTTTTAACGTTGGCCAAGAATGGTTCAACAAGACCCTTGAAACGGTTCCAAGTTCTGGGAACGTTTTGTTCGAAGAGGATCTGGGTAGAGATAATCGAAATCTGCTTTTTCAAGTAGATAACCAATCTACGGACATTAATTCTGTCAAGAGCGCTTTGACGTTCTTGCAAGGTTTTCTGACCAAACACTACAATTCCGGTTGATGGGAATGAGGCGATTGGGTTAATATTAGAATCATAGAGAGTATCGCGCTCTTTAGAGGTAAGTTTACTGGTAACACCAACCACTGGAATACCAGCAGCGCCTTCTGACAAGCCGCCGCGGTTAAACCCTGCGGGAGCAAACCAAAGGTGAGATTTACGCTCTGAAGAGGCTAAAACGCCCATCATTGCAACACTAGGTGGAATCCACAGAAGCTGACCGTTTTGTTCCTCACGGGTTTGGACCCACGGGTAGAAGGTGGCAGCGTATGACGAATCAATATCGCGGTTTTTAACCTTAGTTGCAATTTGTTGTGGTGTATTAGGGATACGAGCAGACTTAGATGCGTAATACGCCTCATGTGGTGGAATATATGCATCATCAATGTCCATTAATGTCATCGCATCGCCGCGGTGTTCACAGATATCAACGATTCTGTTAGTGAGACCTTCATTTGTAAGTCCGGGTGCTACCAACATGTTCATATCAACGAACTCGGGATCTGCAGTTGAATCAATAGCTCTCAAGATTGAATAGTAAGCGTAACTGTTAAGTTCGTTAGCGCTAGCGCCCATTCCTTTGTTGTAGAACGGGTCTGGCTTAGTGATGTCAACTCCATCAAATCCACCCCAGAAAGGTGCGGTGAAAGAATCAAAGCCAGCATCGAGAAGCGATGTATAGCCGGCCAGAGCACTCTTTGAGCTTCCCAGACAGCGAGAGCCAGACTGGTAAAAGGCGATTGTGTCGCTAGAACCGCTAGTTACAACATCGTCCAAAGTAAAGACGTATGCGAAAGAGTCAATTCCGGTAATTGTCTGACCAACAGGATCATCGCCAATTGAATTATTGAGAACTCTATTAACCATCTTAGTGCTACTATCGAATCTATTACCATTAGCTGTTCTTGTAGTTTGAATTCCGAAGAAACAATCATCTGGTTTCGATACACCACCATCCGATGACGAAAGACGAAGTCTAATATCAGGATATCTAAGAGATGCGGAAACTGACTTAAGATCATCAATTATAATACTAGCAGAGACGGCGACGGCGAGCGTGGCCACTGGGGCGGGCTTATATGCGCCGGCTCCGGAGGGGGTGTAAAAGTATCCATTCGAAGCAGTTTGGGTGGTATCTGCCAACGCAGTCCCGGCGATTCCAACAGTGACATCTGAAAATTTAGGAGGACCAAAGTATCCGAAAGGAAGGAGAAGGGGATCGGTTGCTCCAGCTTCTACTTCTGAATTCATTTCCATGTATACAAATTTAGATTGGTTAGGGTATTCTCCATACAACTTAAGTCTTCTCTCAGACTGATCGAATTGTAAGAACTGATCACCAACTTTACGTGCAACATAGTTAGGCGAAGATGGATCAAGGGTGCAGTTATCAAATCTTTCGACAATTTGAACGGCGCCGTCCACATCACTTAACATACGGACTAGAATCGAGAAACTTCCGTATTCAGAAATACTACTGTTTGAACGTCTAATATTTGAAATCGACAATTTCAAGTTCTTATTGATATATTCTCCATGGCCGCGGCCTTTAATTCTAAAAAGTTTTGTTGCGTCAGTCGCTTGGAAGGATTCAGAATCATTCAAATCTTGACCAATAAACCAACCAGCCTTAGCTTCAGTCGAGTTTACACCCTTCATATTAGCCATCGTGTTGGTAGCAGAGCTACTAAGAGCTATGTTTGCGATGAACCCAACAAGTGTTTCACCCGATAAGGCGCCATCAAGTGTATCACGCGTTTCTTGCTCGTAAGTTTCACCAAGCCAGTAGTTCTTAAGTAAGCTGGTTGGATAAAAATCACCACCAGAACTGCTGATTAGTTGAGGGTTAGTGTTGAACACTTTTCTAGCATATCTTCTGTCATCCTGATCTAAACTAAAGTTCACAACTTCAAGTGTTTGCTCAGAACCGCTGACAAATCTTGCTTTAAAGACTCCGTTTCCATCAGACAAAATAGCTGTAGCGGTGGAAGATGTTACATCTATTCCGGTTCCGCCATAAAGCGCGCCAGACAGTTCCACTACTCCATCATTTAAATACCAAACAGCGGCTAATGACGCTTCAACTCTGGTGTTTGCTACGTGTGCAGCTGCCATCGATGAAGATTTGGCAACAAATAAACCGAATGCTCCACCACCGTTTCCGGTGCCGGCACGGTTTGCAGTTCTCCAACCTGCCATAGCATCAGCAGTTCCAGTGTTGTTGGGGTGCTGATGGCCCAAAAGGCGAACATATGTAAGAGGTGCTACGTTTGGACGCAAGAAAGCTTTTGCAGCATATGTTCCATACATTGGTGCCTGCAAGTTGCCATCTCTATAAATATCGCCGCCGGCAGCGCCGGCTACGGTATCTCCAAAGTTTTCTACAAACTCTGAATATGATTGAACTCTGAGTGGCTGCATCGCCAAACCGCGAGTTGCTCGACCAATTACTGCTGGGCCGATTGTGTCTGCCGACCTAGGGATAAAGGAGTTATCAATCTCGTTGATGAATACTCCCGGTGACACAAATTTGAATTTTTTGACTGACATAGTGTTGTGTTCCTTCTTTAGAATGAAATTGTCATTATGACTGGTATATCATTACTTAAATAGTATTTCTATCTTCAAAAGGAGGAAGAGAAATGACAAAATAACGTTCAGTTCCTGATTTAGTCGTCAAAAAAGCTCGGTGAGCCCGGAAGTGGAGCAACTTCTCTAGGAAATGTTACTTCTACGAAGTTCTCTTCAAATTTCACAAGTTCTCGATCATCGTTATCACCTTCGCCTATTAAATACCCTAAAACACGTATTGTTATATCAGTCTCAAACATTCTAATATCGTCGTTCAATGTGGCCACATTATTATTATGAGCAAAATTTTGATCAATGAATGCTTCATAAATATGTCCGTTTCTTTTTAACAAAAACGAATTAATTTGTCCGGTTCTAGCTATAAAAGGCTGCATTAATGAATTCATTTGTTGTTGATATTCAGTTCTAATCGTTATTTTATATTCCAAGTTGACATAGACTGGTATGGGAATTGAAAGAGTTTGTATTACGACCTTGTGGTTTACCCTAGGGTAATTTTGTTGAATTTTACCAGTAATCGCACTACGGGTACCAGCGGCCACTGCAAAGTTTCTAGTTTTATCTTTTTTCACTCTCTTTGCAACAACTATTCTACCAGTTCTGCCATTTCCTTTATCTGAAAAAAGATGCGCCTGAAAAGATCCTTTTAACGCTGGATCCTTGACGATCCCAGTTCTTTCTATGCTTACTACGGGTAAAATAATAGCATCTTCGTCATCTCTTAAGGATTTATTACTTTTAACTTGGAAAGATCTTTCGGGCGCTTGCCAGAAAACAGGAACACTAGTATAGCCAGCATTTGTTTTAGCGCTAAGACTCAAGTCCTCTTTCAGCCAAGATACAATAGAATAATCAATATCTTCAATTGAAGAACCAAGCATTCCAATCTCTTTTAGACTGAACCTTTCCCTTGAAGGCGGTAACTGTGCAAAATCAAAATCATCAGGTAGCATCAAAAAGTCCTCTTCTGGCGCGTCTACAGACCGCCATAGTTTCAAATGTGTGGTCAACTTGACCAAAAAGTTTACGTGGTGATGTAAGTTTAACTATTTCGTAATATAAATCACCATATAAAACAAAATCACCTTGTCTGGCATAGACATCTTGATCTTCTGTTAGTCTTCTATCATGAAAATAAACGTTAATCATTGCATCGGCGTCGACACCTACACCTTCAAGGTAAGAAGTCGTCTCTTCTTCAACATTAATAAGTGCATAAATTCTAATTGGTGGCAGAAAAGTCTTCTCTATGGCTTCACCATACATGTCATGGAAATCAGTTCTTTCTATATCGATGGGGTAATACAGAATTTGCTGACCAATAACTTTTTCTATTAGTTCATCATTAACTTGCTTGACTAAGTCGCGCTCTTTTTTGCCTAGAAATAGAGGCGGTGGCGGTGAGTTAGGTCTTTCCCATTCGTCTGACATTTATCTCACCCCACAAAAATCGGTAACGGAGATGCTTTGAATACTTTCTCGGTAGCCTCAACAGATTCTGCATCATATTTGACAAGCTCTTTGTATTCCACTTCCTTGAGCATCTCCATTAGCTTATCCTTAAGCTGCTGCTGCTCATCTTTTGCTTGTGACAGTAGTTCACTGTGATTTAGCGTGACGCTCTCACCCGGAATAGGCAATGTTGTGAATTTACCACGAATCTGTCCAAGCATCTCTTTACACAAGGCTAAGGAGTATTTTCTAATCCATTGCTTACCTATCGAGTTGATATTTTCGTATGGTATATTGCCAAATGGAAGCGTATTGATGTTATTGACTCCCTCGACACCATCATCATAACCAGAATTTGATTCAAAAACATCTTGATCATCAACATAGAACCTAAACCACATGGTTTTTATAGTTTCGAAACCGTAGTTGCCCGGTCGAGGATATAATCTTAATTTATTATCTATAATCTCATACGAATAATGCGAAGTTCTTGTGTAAATTGAATCCTCATACATAATTGCTTGCATTTTGTTTTGCCACGTAGGGACAATCTCAAACGTAGAATCATCAGCGAACTGACCGTAAGTGGACATATTACCAACTACATTGATACCACCATAGTATCCAAAGAATCTCCACATGGCGCGCGGGGTCTTATAAAACACTTTGTTGACAATTATTCTTTTATTACCTACTTTACCAGCAAACGACACAGCATTTCCATCATCATCGACACCACTTGTCGACTGAGTTTCTAGTATTTGTTGCAAATCGTAATCTTGCTGGCCGTTTACAGCATTAAACGAGGCTGAATATTGAGGCAGTGTGCCACCAAATCCTGCCATGGCAGCCATCGAGTCACCGATTCTTCTTTCTTGTTGTGCTTGAAATCTTGGATATTTCATACTTGCACTAACAGGACCTGACATTCTTTTGCCATGATGGTCAAAAGTTCCGGTTGTATTTCCAAGAGCATTAGATATACTATTTTTGCTCTGGTGTAAGTTTATAATATAAGAATATTCTAAGACTGCTTCTTCATATGCAGCATAAACGTTAGCAGTTGTCAATTCAACGTCAACTACATCACCACCTAATTTTTTGTAGGTATAAGCTACTTGTTCAGATGCACCGCTTAAAAATTCGACGGAGCCAGTATAAATCCCAAATGGCACTGCCGAAGAAACATCATCAGTTGAACCGGTAGATGTTAAAACAATAGCGCTTTGCTGTGATTTAGGACTAAGATTAGTCGGCATTGATTGGGCTCCTTAAATTAATTAGTAAAGAGGTAATCAATGACCACCTTTAAAATACATAAGTTTTGAAGTATTCAACTCTTTACTTCTTTCGAGTGGTCTTTTTTGTTGATTTTTTAGCGGGAGCAGAAGCAACCTTGGGAGCAGCCTTGGGAGCAGCCTTGGGGGCAGCTTTAGGTGCGGGTGCAGGAGCAGCTTTGGGTGCCGGCGCAGGAGCAGCTTTGGGTGCCGGCGCAGGAGCAGCTTTGGGAGTAGCTTTGGGTGCGGGTGTTGCCGCGGCCTTGGGGGCAGCTTTGGGTGCGGCCTTCTCCGGAGCTGGCTTTACTGATGCTGCATCAGCAGCAGCGGCTCGTCGAGCTTTGTCTCTATTCTTAAACATTAGTCTTTTACGTGGGTTCATAACATTTCCTTTCTTTAAAACCTGTGCTAATAAATAGTCAGAAAATGCGAAAAACGAAAATCTCAAAAATTGTAGGCGAAAAAAATTTAATAAAATGGTATTTTTAATAAAAACCCCCCAATCCAAAAGGAAAGGGGGATGAAATATAATTTAATATTTTTTTAATTATGCAGTTTCAACTACGAAATATGTGATCACTCCAGCACAGGTGCCACTAGCAGTTAATGTAAAGCCGGCTGTTGTTACGGCGATTGTATCAATTTCAACACTGCTTTGGCCAGATGCATTAATTGTTGCAGCGTTAGACAAAATAACTTTTGGTGCTGTACCATATGCCTCGGCAAATGTTACCAAGACTGTATCACCATCAGTCCACGTATTAGCGAAAGTAAGCTCTCCTGCTACGTCTGTTGATGTAGCAGAAATTGCTGTTGTTCCGTTACCGGCGGTGGTGGTGGTCAGTGTCGGCACTGTTCCAGTGTGCTTAAGTCTTGTTTTACCAAGATCTAAATCTCTCTTTAATCCTTCGATTAGAGCCTTGGTTCTTGCCAAGCCTACTCTTTTGGTTCCCATTTTATAACCCTCCATTTGTATTCATGTCATTAAACATAGGAAAGACTGTTTTATAGTCTTGAATGTAAATAGTTTTTTATATAACAAAGCCCTCGCCTTTTTCAAGACGAGGGCTTTAAATATTTAGTTTCTGCTACTGATTAAATCAAGTAGAAGAACCACTTTCGCCAACGAGGCCACGACATACAACCAGTCCATACATATCAGGACGAACCATCTTCTTGGCGTAGCGAGTCATGACACCCTTACGCGGCACGAAGTCTTCAGGTCCGAAGATCGTAGGAGTAGTTTGAAGTGGGACGTATGGAGCATACACAAATCCGCTTTCAAGGAAAGAGGTTCCGCGGCGACCAACAAGGATCACGTTACGGAGGAAGTATGGATCAACATATACGTCAAACTTCTTACTGATTGCACCAACTCTTACAGCACCAGCAGAGCCACGCTCATCGTCAGCAGTGACGGAAGCACGGAAGCCAGCAGTGAATTCGAGGATGTTCGCAACTTCAGGTCCGCAGACGATGAAGTTAGCGCCACCACGAAGAGTCTTACGGTGGATACGAGCGGAAACATCATTGATAGTTTCAATGAGAGTCTCATACCATTCGCTAACGGTACCGGTGAAGTCAGGAGCAGCCGAAGTTGCACCAATTTCTTGACCAGTTTCACGGTTCACGAAAAGACCGGGTGAACGCGACCAGTAGAGGGTTCCAGCGGTAGCACCGACAACGAGATCTTCAAGGATTTCGCGATCAATCTCAAGAGCAATTTGCTCAGAGAGAATGCTGGTTAACTCGACTTCGGCATCAAGGTTGTGGTATGCATTGAGATCTTGTCCCAATTCAGGAGTCCACTTAGCCTTGAGCTTCTTGGTAGCTGCGGTAACAGCGATGCTGTCAACCTTGATGTTGATTTCAGGGATATCAACATTGTTCTCAAGTCCCCAATCAGCTTGACCAACAACAGAACCAAGGGCTCCACCATTAGTTAAATCATCCTCAATAGAGAAGGTCAATGCAGCGGTTCCAGAACCGGTGACGAGACCCATGATTGTGCTGCCGCCTGCAGTAGCAGCAGAGCCGCCGCCGAAGGACACACTTCCGGACGCCTGACGGACGACCATAGTAAGTTTGTATTGAGCAGTGCCGGGATCATTCGAGGTCGAACCAGAAGAAAGTCTGGTTAAGCGACGAACAGGCTGAATAACGTTAAGATCATTATCAGTCGCAATGATACTCAGGGTAGTGAGATCTTGAGCTTGGAACTGTTCGAACGCAGCCGAACCGGTCATCTCAAGAACTGCAACCATTGTTCCCGACAAGTCAGGATCGTAGCTGCAAAGGCTATCAAGAGTAGCTTGATCATTGGTGCCCAAACCATCGTAGGTAAAGCCACCGGGATCAGCACCACCAGCACCAACACAACCAGAAGCAACCAACGTTAATTGGCTATACTTGATTACTAGTGAACCAGTAGGCGAAGCATAACCATTGTTAAGTCCGTAAGGACCTGCACTGTTGTTTGCACCGGCTAAGTTAATACCACCAGTGATTTGCGAACCAACAACACCACCGCCGTAGAACGACGAATCTGCAGCGTATCCGGGCTTCGCAGGGGAAGGACGGCTTCCATCGACTGTAAAGTCAAGGAAGAAAATGAGACCCGAGGGTAAACTCATAGGTTGAACGGCGACGAGATCGTTGGCAATGAGGCCAGCGAACACGCGACGAACAATAGGGAAAGCAACAGCAGCGAATCCTTCGACATCGCCACCAGCCATGGAAGAACTCTCGCGGAGTAGTTCCTTTGCTTGGTTTTCAAGCAGGCGTGCCATGTTCTTGCGAGACTGTTCTGTTTCAAGCCCCTCAAGAAGACCGGTCTTTTCCCATTTACTGAGAAGAGCATGGCCTTCGGCACGCATATCACGATTGACAACACCTTCGGTCAATCTTTCTATAATACTAGACATAATTAAATCACCTCCTTTTTTTTATAATTTATTGTTTATTTAATTCCAGCTAGTCTTCTCATACGATCCGCAAAGGGATCCTGAGAAGTTGCTTTGGTCTCTTTTCGAGACGCGGTTAATACAGAAGTTCTATTACTTATTGCTTCGCTAAGTGATTGTGGGCTTCGCTTTGGCTTGGCCTCCACTGTGCTTTGAAGCGTTTCATAGATTGTTTTAGCTTCTGTGACTGAACCCGCGCCGGAAATTGCTTCGACAATTTTATCTTTTTGTCGCTCATTAAGGGAGGAATTTCTCAATACACGGTTCGTATAAAGCAGTCTTGCATTAGAAAGATTAACGTCATATAAGTTTTCTTTTAATTCTTCCATTGCTGACTGATAATTCACCAATTGGTCTTTAAGATCGTCATTATTTTCGACAACCTCATCAGACTTTTTGGACTCATTAAGTTCTTCTTGCTCTTCTTCAAGTGTTATTTCTTCTTCACTATCGGTTGAGGCTTCATGGGCGAGTTCTCTTTCTTTCTCGTCCTTAATTTGTGATGTGGGACGGCCGGCCCAGCCGGATAATTCATATCCCATTTCAACAGTAAGTTTTTCCATTACTGAATCAAAAAGGCCATCCATGTCAATTTCTTCTTCTAAGCCGCCTTCATCTGAATCTTTATCTTGCTCTGCGGCTGCTTTGGTTTCTTCGGCACTTTGCTCGCCAGCAGAAGCATCTACTTCGATTTCTTCATCTAATTCTTCAGTGGTAGATTCATTTTTTGCTTTAGCATTAATCTTGTCTCTGACATCTTTCGGTAAAAAGTCAGCTTTATTTTTCTTGTCACGTGGAGCTGTTCTAGCAGCTACATCATCATCGTCATCTTTCTCTTCTTCTTCGATTGTTAAATCTATTTCTTCATCAAGTTCGCTAGACAATGCTTCAATTGCTTCCTTGAGCGCGCCCAGATCTAAAGTGACTTCAACATTTTCACCTTCAGTTTGGATTGAATCAAGATTAGTTCCTTGATTTTGACTCAAGTCGTCAGTTGCCGCAAGGGGCACATCCTCACTTTGCTCCTCGACTACTTCCTCATCATTGGAAACGGACGATTCGTCAGTGGGTTGAGTTTCCATACCAAGTTCATCTTCTTGCTCTAGCAGACTCTCTAAGGTTCTTTTTACTTCATCTGCGTATTTTTCGATAACAACAGATTCTGCGTTTTTTAATGCTGATTCGCGAAGTGCTTTTGCATCCACAATGGATTCGTTAAGAAGGTTAGACATGAATTTACTCCTAAAATGACAATAATTCAGAAATAAATAGTATTATTGTAGACGGAAAGCAATTTTAATCATTCATTATTTATTAACTACAGGTTAAGAATTGTGATCAAATTCCCAAACTGAAGTAAGCACCATAGTTCCGGGGTCGCTGGCTGGATTAATTTTTATCCCCACAATGTCTCCGGGGCCATAATTTGCAGTGTCAGTAAATGTAAATGTAAAAGAAGTGTTAGCTGCAGACATGTTAACTGTTATCTCCTCAGTTGCTGTTCCACTGACATTTTGGTTTCCATCTGTATTTCTATGCAAGCCCGCTACTGTGGAACCGGGTGCACTAGTGCCACGAGCTACAATCTTTATAAGTTTTCCGGAGAAAGGTGCGACCAATTTATTATTATCACCAGCAGAAGTATCTGAGCCATTGGTGTCAAATCTGATAAAGTTAGCTGTATTATTCCCGGGTGTATACTTGTGAGTGGTCATGTGTAGCTGTTTAGCCCTCAATGAACCAGACACAGTTAGAGAGCCGCTTACTAATGTATTCCCATTACCTTCAACTTTGAATGCTGGATTATTTGAATTACTTTTCGCAGAAATTAAAATATCAGAATCAGAACCGGTTATATTGAATTTTGCATCTAGATGGGCTCCTCCAACTGCAACCTTTCCTGAGCCTGTGACAGCAAGGATAGTAGGGTGACTGGGAGATTTAAAAATACTGAAAGCGTTATCATCATGGTCGACATATAGAGTTGCATTTCCAAGATTAGGGCCCCCAATGTTAACATTACCGCTGACAGATAAAGTATTACCAAGCGTGGTGGCGCCGACAGCCTGAAGGGTGCCTGAGCCTGAGACATTACCATCAACCAAAACATCCCCTCCTGCAGGGTCTAAAGTAATGTCTCCATCAACATTAAATGTAAGATGAGCAGCTGCAGCATTGTCATCAACTGTTGTGATTGTAGTTGCGCCGGCGGTGGTGGTTTGAATCTGGAAATAATCGCCAGTATCAGCAGAACTGACAATCTTAAGATCTCTACCGCCATCCGCACAATTGATTATTAAACCCTCATTGGTATCTGCACCAGTTGCTGTAAGTTCCATGCCAGTTGCGGTAGACGTCCCATTCGAACCGGCAGTTGCAGTTATAACGGCACCCTTTACAGCGGGGGTTCCGGCATTGGCGGCGTGTGTAAGTGTCGGGGTGACGTATAGGCCATACATGGTATTGTTGCCATTGGTGGCTGTGGTATTATCCATGTCAAGTTGGATACCAAACATGTTGTTGTCAGTCGTGGAAGCGCCGGTTTTATCAAAATCTATATTTATACCGACTATTGATGCTTCGGCGGTGGACGAGTAATTCTTATCTAAATTAACTCCAGTAACACCGCCATCTGACTGAACTGTGAGCGCTGTGGCGGCGATTGCTGCAGCATTATTCTGAATCACCATAGCGGTATTTCTTGTTCCCGTGTTTGCTGAATTGTCATCAATATAAAGAGCGTTACCAGTTGTTAAGGCGTCAGCAGATATGCGCAAAGCCTTGGCTGTTGTTATGGCGTCTGCGTTGATATTAACAGCATTGTTGGTATCTTCTGCGTGATTAATAGTAAGTGTGGGTTTCGCCTGAGCAGCGTCACCTTCAACCTCTAACACAGCCGATGGCGCATCGGTGGAAACACCGATACTAACAGCGTCATTTGCGCCGTCAACAAAAATCATATGTGTGTCGTTAGCCGACTCAATTCTAAAGTCAATATCGGCGCCGGCTTCATTAAAAGTTGCTTCGTTTTGAGTATCCTCAGTGAGATCTAGAAAATTGACGCCGCCGGCTGTGATATTTATATCGTCAGTTGTAAAGTTGATGTAAGTGTCGGTATCACCTACATGAAAGATCTTGTCGGAGACACCTAAATCTGTTCCATCAAATGTCAGATTG
>Ga0098043_1000397_pt1 | contig 15182 bp, 3 predicted proteins | sample 9B_taG_FD_92581 | JGI IMG/M metagenome (GOLD analysis project Ga0098043, IMG submission 92581) | Marine viral communities from the Subarctic Pacific Ocean - 9B_ETSP_OMZ_AT15188_CsCl metaG | ecosystem: Environmental > Aquatic > Marine > Oceanic | place: Subarctic Pacific Ocean | collected 2015-01-10 | reverse complement strand
CACAACAAGTCACATTCGTTCTAGAACCAACAAGGTTATAATGGCACTGCAACAGTTTACCAATCTAAATTTTGAGGACATCAAAACCTCAATCAAAGATTATCTAAGACAAAACTCTAATTTTTCAGACATGGATTTTGAGGGGTCAAACTTGTCTGTTCTGGTAAATGTGCTTGCATATAACTCATACACAACAGCATATAATACAAACTCAGTAGTAAACGAAACTTTTATCGATAGTGCGACACTAAGAGAAAACGTAGTGTCGTTAGCAAGAAATATAGGATATGTTCCACGTTCTAAGAGAGCAGCAAAAACACTCGTTGATTTCAGCATAACAGGGATCAGCACAAGCACAACAACTATCACATTCCAACCTGGTTTGTTTGGTAACGGTAGTGTGTCAAGCATCGACTACTTATTTTCTATTCCGCAAAAAGTAACAGCCACATCTTTAGACGGTGAGGCAGTTGGATCTTTAGAGGTATTTCAGGGTCAATATCTAGAAAGTCGTTTTGTTGTAAATGACTCTCTTCCTAATCAAAGGTACATTCTCCCTAATAATGGCGTAGACACATCTACAATCAGAGTCAGTGTCAAAGAGAATAATTCAAGCACAACTGCAACTGAATATAAGGTAGTGGATAATATAATTGGAATTACATCATCATCAAACATATATCTTATACAAGAGACTACAGATGAAAAGTATGAGATCTTATTTGGTGATGGTATATTCGGAGCAAAATTACAAAATGGTAATGTAATTGATATTTCATATATCAAGACAGAGGGTAGGAATGGTAATGGTGTAGCAAGGTTGAACTTCTCTGGTGTAGTCACAGATCAGGATGATGTGACAGAAACTGGCATCATCGCATCCTTACGTCCTCAATTCCCTGCTGAAGGTGGAGATGATATAGAGGATCTAAGAAGCGTAAGATACTATGCTCCAAGACTCTACTCGTCACAACACAGAGCTGTCACAGCAAGTGACTATGAAGCGATTTTACCATCTGTATTTCCAAATATAGAATCAGTAAGTGCATTTGGTGGAGAAGAACTTGATCCCCCAAGATATGGTAGGGTATTCATTGCTGCGAAACCAAATAATGGTTCATTCCTTTCTGAGTTTACTAAAAAACAGATACTGACATCACTCAAGAGTTATTCTGTCGCAGGTATTGTGCCTGAGATGATTGACTTGAAGTTTTTATATGTTGAACTTGACAGTCATGTTTACTATAACTCAAACTTCGTAGGTGACACACAAAATCTGAAAACAGATGTTGTAAACGCCATGACTGCGTTTGCGAGTGGCACAGAATTGAATAAGTTTGGTGGTAGATTCAAGTATAGTAAAGTTTTATCATTGATTGACAGAGTAAGTGACTCTATCACTTCTAATATTACCACTATTAGAATGAGAAGAAACTTAGTAGCGGTGCTGAACGTGTTTAGTCAGTATGAGATTTGTTTCGACAACACATTTCATAGAAATGAGGATAGTTATAATATTAAGTCTACAGGTTTTTCAATATCTGGTGTAGAAGGCACATGTTACTTTTCTGATCAATTCGTATCTGGTGACACTGGTAATTTGTTCTTATTCCAACTTGATTCAGACACAAATGTCAAAATCCTCTCTGCTTCGTTCGGATCTGTTGATTATAAAAAAGGTGAAGTAATAATAGACACAGTAAATATCACAGGCACTGTTCTAGCTGACAATATTATTGAGATTCAAGCGATACCTCAATCAAATGATATTTTAGCAAGAAAAGAATTGTACTTACAGTTTGATGTCTCAAATAGTAATTTCTTTATGAGGGAAGATCCCATATCAACAGGTGCAAACACATCTGGTACAAGGTATAATCCTCAATCAAGTTATAGTAATGGTTCAAAAGTAAGGGGTGATATTATCACGAGCACATCAAGTGCAAGGACACTTGTAGGATACGTAAATGGTCAACCATACTATGGTGCATTCCATACCATGGCAAATGGTAATAAAATGACAGGATCTAGTCACTCACCTGATAGTAGAGTCATAACAAGCACCCCAACAAGTCCTATAGATAGTTCATCAACTCCTGTGTCATCGTCTCCGACACCAACACCTTCTTCATCATCATCAAGTTCATCAAGTAGTAGTGGATATTAATGATTCAGACATCACTTACAAAAGTCAAAATAAATGAAGTTGTTCAAAGTCAGTTACCAGAGGTAATTGATGCTGAAAATCCTCGTTTTGGTGAATTCCTAAAACAATATTATATCTCTCAAGAATATCAAGGTGGATCAATTGATATAGCTGAAAACCTTGTTGAGTACAAAAGTTTAGATTTTCTCAATACAGAAAATCTAATTGGATTCACATCTGTCAGTCAATATACGACAGGTGCTCAAGACGTAATATATGTTGACTCTACAAAGGGATGGCCAAGACAATTTGGTCTTTTGAAGATTGACAATGAGATAATCACATATACAGGTATAGGTTCTACATCGTTTGAAGGATGTGTAAGAGGTTTTAGTGGCATAGAGAATAACAGTAGAACAAATGCACCAGAGTACCTTACATTCACCAATAGTGGTGTATCTACACATGCTGTAAGTGCTAAAGTTCACAACTTGAGTAGTGTGTTTCTAAGAGAGTTTCTAAAGAAACTCAAAAAACAAGTATTGCCAGGTTTTGCTGAAAGAAATTTAGACGAGAATCTCGATCAATCAAACTTTATAAGACAAGCAAAAGATTTTTACAAATCGAAGGGTACAGAAGAAGCGTTCAAGATATTATTTGGTGCGTTGTATGGTGAAAAGGTTGAAATGATTCAACCGTCAAAATATATCATGAGTCCATCAGATGCAGAATATAGAGTCAATGAGGTTCTTATATGCGAACTAATATCTGGTAATCCACTCAAAATAGATGGGGAAAGTATTATACAAGAAACCACACCTCTTCAAACCAGTGGTTCTATAACTGGTGTCGAGAAGGCAGTTTTTGGTGATCAGACATATTATAAGATTGCTCTATCAAAAGGAACTATAATAGGTAAGTTTCAACAGATTGGTAAAACTTTTATTACAAGATCGGCACCCACTGGATCTACAGTCATAGACGTAGACTCTACAGTAGGGTTTGGTGCTACAGGTTTTATTGAGTTTGAAGATAGGAAGATATCATATCTTGGTAAGTCACTTACACAATTTACTGGTATATCAACACTTACATCTCCTTGTGGTATTGGTTCAACTGTAAGGTCTGGTATTTTTGCAACTTCATACGAAAATGGTGATTTATCATTGCCAGTTAGATTCAACGTATTAGGTGTACTCAATAGTTTTGTAGGATCTGCGATAAATCAACAAGAAGATGCAGAAATTAATATCAAACAATTAGGTAGAATCGAAAATGATCTCAAGTTCAAAACATGGATTTACAATACAGCAGCAACTTATGCTGTTGAAACATATACACTCAAGAGCACAAACAGTTATGACTTCAAACTTGCAGTTGATGAATTCTCACTATATGTGGGCGATGAGATAGAGGTCATTGATCAAACTGATCCTGATAACAAACTGAATGGTACTATAACTTTCGTATTTGACCAAGATCAAGTAGAATCAATCTCAGTAAGTGTGCCTACTCTTGATACCACCAAAAAATATAAGATAAGAAGAAAACTAAAAATACAAGGCAATAGCACAGCTGACGTGCAGAACACATACAATGATGGCGAGTCTGTGCACGTTGCTTCTAATAGTTTACCTCATTGGATCATTGATCCGCAGAAAAGAGTCAGACCATTTACCAATGTAGGAGTCAATACCACACAGGTTGAGATATTTGTATCTGACCATGACCTTTATGATGGTGACTTAGTTACATATTCCTCATCAGGTATAGGCACATTGACTAATTTGAATGATGGTGAATCATATTACATAAAGAGAGTAGATACTAATACAGTCAAGTTAGCTTACACAGGAGAGAACGTAAGAAGAGGACAGTTCATTACTGCTTTCGTAGGTGACGACATTGGATCGCAGACATCACACTCTCTTACACCATCTAACCTATATGGCACTGATATAGGTGCACAAAAAATTCTTAGAAAGTTCAGTCAACCTGAATTTGGTGATGTAAAGGATAAGACAATTCAGGGTGGTGTAGGATTGTTTGCAAATGGAGTTGAGGCATACTCATACAAGTCATCTGATATCATATATTTTGGACCTTTACAAAGTGTAGAAGTATTGAATTCTGGTTCTGGGTTTGATGTTGTAACTCCACCTATATTGACAGTATCACAAGACGGACATGTGGGTGCAGCAGCGTCTGTAATCGCACAAGTAGAGGGATTTTTAGAAGAAGTCTTAGTGGATAATGAGGGATCTGATTTTGAAGAACCTCCAACCGTAAAAGTTATTGGTGGTAATAATACAACAGCCAAAGTAAGGGCAAAGATGAAGTTTACTCATCAAGTTGTGGAATTTGATGCAACCTCTACTGGAGGAGTCGTAAACACATCCTCCAACGACTTGCAATTCCCTGCTCCTCACAACTTTATAGCTGGTGAACAGGTAATTTATGAAACTCTTGGATCTGACCCAATAGGTATAGGTGTAACACCAGGTAATCTGGTTGACACTGCACCATACTTTGTCATAAAAAGAACTACTGATATCATCTCTTTGGCTGATAATAGAGATGATGCTCTTGCTGGCATAAACTCAATTCCTTTCACTACAAATGGTGGTGGATTACATAGATTGAGAAGTGTATCTAGAAGAAAGAAAGTTGATAAGATATTAGTTGAAGATGCTGGTCTATTCAAGAATAGAGAGGTGCGTACAAGCACAGGAATCAATACATTTACTGATACAATCAATATACAATCTCATGGATTTGATAATTCTGAGATTGTCAAATATTCATCTACAGTATCTGCCATAGGGGGTCTTGCAAATAATACTGAGTATTTTGTTGAAAAAATTGATAATGATAATTTTAGATTATCAAGTGATAAAGATCTTACATCATTCAAGAGTTTGACAGATGATGGTCTTGGTGTACACATATTCCAAGATCCTCCTATATCAGTAAATATAAGTGGTAGACAAAGAGATACAAATCTTACAACTGCCATACCAATAATAAGAGGAAAAATAACTGCAGTCCATGTATATGACAAGGGTAGTGACTATGGTTCAACTGTAATAAATGACAACTTCAAACCTGTTATACAACCTACTACTGGTCAGTTTGCTTTCTTACAACCATTCATTGTAGATGGAAGAGTAGATCAAATCATTGTCAAAGATGGTGGTCAAAACTTCTATAGTGCTGACATTGTGATAACAGGTGATGGTGTAGGATGCAAAGCAAAAGCAACACTTACTAACGGTGTCATAACAAAAATTGACATGATAACAAAGGGTGATGGATATACACAATCTGGTACAACTGCAGAAGCAAAGACACCTGGTCAAGGTGCAATCTTCTCTAGTGATGTCAAGAAGTGGACTATCAACCAAGTGGAGAGATATGCCAAGTTCAATGATGTACAAGATGATGATGGATTCCTAGAGACACCTAGAGATAGTGAATTAGGTAATCCATACGTAAATTACTATGTCCCTCGTAACCTAAGAAACTTCTTGGGGGATTCAGGACAGGATCACTCTCCTATCCTAGGTTATGCATATGACGGAAATCCTATTTACGGACCTGTTGCTGTTGTAGATGGTAAGAAGAAGTATATTGAATCAAGTTATCGTAAGTTAGCAAGTCAAAGGGTTGACGGACCTAATATCAGTCAATACCCTGCTGGATTCTTTGTTGAAGACTTTTCATATGTTGAGGGCACAGGTGATCTTGATGAACACAATGGTAGATTTGCTCCTACACCTGAGTTTCCAGATGGTGTCTATGCATACTATACAACTTTAGAAGAAACAGAAGTAAACAACCCTACAAGTCCATTCAACGGTGCCAGAACACCACTGTTCCCATATATTGTGGGTGACACATACTATTCTAAATTACAAAATTTCAACGTAGCGTATGAATCTGATCAAGATCTAGATCTCCCCTCTCTTGGTCTCGTAAGAAATACAGAACCATACAACATCAATGAGTATGAGTACGTAGCACAGGCAAATAGGAATACACTTATAAACTCCAAAATAGCAACCACAAGAAAAGGTGGTATAGACAGAATTGATATTATTACTGCAGGTAAAAATTACAATGTAGGTGACAAACTTGTTTTTGATAATAATCTAACTGGTGGATTTGGTGCCATAGGAAAGGTAAATTTTGTTGAAGGAAATCCGATCACCAATGTCACATCATCTATAACTGAGATAGAAGATTTAGTCTTGACTGCTAATGGATCTACAGTTACAGGTATACACACAGGACCTCTTGGAATTGCAGATCTATCTTTTGTGGAGATAATAGGTGTAACGACTTCACACGCTAACATAAGTGCACGTAATGCAAGAATTAAGATAAAGTCAACAAGAACTGGTCTCGGTATGACCATGGCAGCAACCACAGTATCAGGATTGACCACCAGTGTGCTTATTACTGATTGGTTACCTGATGTTCTGAAATCATATAAGTTCAAAATAAATGACATATTGCAGATTGATAGTGAGCAACTAAAGATAATAAATTTTGACGTAAAAAATAATAGGCTAGAATTACTAAGAGAACAGAATGGTACTGCAGGTGCTGGACACTCATATGGAACTACAATTACAAGACTCGAAAATGAATTTACTTACAATTTAGATAAGCCGCTAAACCTCACAACACCAGAAGACGAAACATATTATTTCAACGCTGAGAAAGTGGTCGGCACAGGTAGCACCTTTGGTGTAGGAATCGGTACTACAGTATCAGTAGCTGGAAGAGGTGGTCATCAAATAGTATCATTCTTCAATAATGAAGTAAAAGACGTATTCATACCAACAAGATCAATATATCTACCGAATCACCCATTCAAGACAGGTGATAGAGTAGAGTACAATCCTGGTGCAGGTACATCTCTGACATATCAAACAGATGCTATGAAGCGTGTGGCTAGCGGATTCAAAGCTCCACTACCATCTGAAGTGTTCGTGCAATCTATAGATAACAATCTTATAGGTATTGTCACTACACAAACAGGCATAAGTTCTGACCTACAGAGAGTTATGTTTAGTGGTAATGTTGGAATTGGAAATACACATTTCTTTAAGACAAAGAAAGATGTAATTACAGGCACACTAAGAATAATTAATACTACAGCAACATCAGCCAATCACACTTTTGAAACAGGTGATATTATAAACCTTACAATAGTTTCATCTGCTACAAGTTCTGTGACAGCAGCGTATGATCCTGGCAATAGATTTGTAAGTATTGGTTCTTCAGTCAACCCACCAATATCACTCATCACAGGTGATACGTTAGAAATTGATACTTCAAGTGAATCTCTCGAAAACACTAAACTTCAAATATTCCTTGATCAAGAATTCAAAAAACCATTTGTGGGCACTGGTAAATCAGCAATAGAAGTTCAAAATACAGGAATACCTGGCAATGCAGGTTCTAAGACATCCATACACTTCACTAATCGTGTTCCAAATATTTTATATTATAAGTTTCTACCACTACAGAATACGAAAGTAATTGAAATCAATAAGGAAATAAAAAATCACTCTAAGATATTTGTAAATACAAGTAAGTTTACAGGTAGTCATACTATACTATCAAAAGATACTAATACATTCAGTTGGAATTTATTTACTGTACCTGAGAAAGTAGGATATACAAGTGAATCACAAATATCTTACATAACAAACTCACCTAGTGTCAAAGGTGGTGTTGCGAGAGTCTTACTACAAGGTGGTGGGTCAAATTATAAAGACGTTCCACAGGTTTCAGTGGCATCTACTACAGGGTCTTCTGCTAACCTTAAGGGATTTGGTGATAATATTGGTGCCTTAGATAAGGTGATGTTAGTTGATACTGGATACGATTATCCATCTGACTTGACACTACAACCACAAGCTGCAGTGCCACAAGTATTATTCTTGAAAGATAACTTTGCTGTAGGCAGTGTAGCAATTACGTCTACAGGTAAAAATTATCTTACACCACCAGATTTTGTTGTATACAACAGTAAAACAGATACTGTAAATCAAAGTGCAGAATTTGAAGCAGAGTTGACTGGTGGATCTGTGTCAAATGTCAAAGTCATAACTGAGGGTGGTAATCTAAGCTCAGGTGATGTTGAATTATTTGCTGTCAATAATACTAACGGTGTTGGTATTATAAGTTGTACATACTCAGAACCGAATGTCACACTTAGGTTACAAACACCTATTACAGGATTCACCACTGGTGTACCACTACCATTTGAAGTTGGTGATAAGGTATTTGTAGAAAATACAGGTGTATCTACAGGTAATGGATATAACTCTGCTGACCATGGATATAAATCATTTACACTTACTGGTGTCAGTACAGCGTTTGGTAATGTAAATGAGGCAACTATAATCTACCCAGTAGATATTAATCCAGGTATTCATGATCTTGGGAAGTATGGTGTTGTAGTAAAAGACAAAGATCTTGCTAAGTTCAAAGTAAATCTTGTAGAAAGCACATTCTTGAATGGTGAACCAGTTATTTCATCATCAGGTAAGGAAGCAAAAGTTGTTATAGGTCAAGGTAAAACTAGAAACGTACTAAGAATAGATTCTCTTGTTGGATTCAATACAGGTAACACCATCAGAGGTAAATTCTCCAAAGCAGGTGGTACAATTGACTCATCACTAGCATATGAGGGTTACTTTACTCTTGATACATCATCTGAGAAGACATTTGGATGGGAAAGAGACACAGGTAAACTTAATGAATTCTATCAGAGGGTACAGGATAATGACTATTATCAAAACTTTGCATACTCACTCAAGAGTTTCGTAGGTATCAACAGTTGGAGTGAACCAGTTGACTCTCTCGCTCACATAGCAGGTTTCAAGAAACATTCAGATCTTCTCATCAACTCTGTGCCAGAAACAGCTCCACAACCTGCTGGTATATCATCAGGTGCAGGTAATGTGGTGGTTATCGACTCCACAGCATCACTATTTGATAATCCTGATTTCGATCTTGTAAGTGAAAATACAAATATTGATGAAAATATAAGTGATGAGGTGCAGTTCCTAACAGGTAAATTTAGTGATGGTCTTGTTTGTAAAAATAATAGAGTATTATCAATTGATGATATAAGTCCTCAGTTCTACTCTGATCCTAACCTTGTAAGATCTGTAGAATTAGATACATTTGACATGTTGACAGGAGGACCTGCAGGTGATGGTATAAGTGCTGTCAAATATTACGCTCAAGTAACTCTTGACGTATCAGCAGGTATATCATTCAATGCAACTCAGTATTCAGAATTTGTTGTATTCCATGATGGCACAAATGCTTATCTAAACACCTATTCAGAATTATCTGACTCTGATGACCTTGGAGAATTTAGTGCTGAGACAAACGGACCTCTTGCAAGTGTGTTGTATATACCTAACAATTCAGCATTAGAATATGATATTACATTCCATAAGGAAATCATTACAAACGGTGTAGGGATAGCTTCTACTGCCTTTGGATTGATGGAGTATAAAGGTATTACTAAAACACTTGCAGTGAGCAATACACTACAGGATGTTGACTTCGTAGATGCCACCATGTATAAGTCTGGATCTATACTTGTATCTGCATCTGGACCTTTGGGTGAAAAAGAGATTGATGAGTTTTTATGGTTGATAGATGGATCTAATAATGTCTTGTTTACTAACACTGGTAAGATGGACGCTGACACTGACATAGGTACATTCTCAATCGATAATGTGAGTGATGTTCTAAAGTTACAGCACACACCTCCTGTGGGTATGGCGGTGACAGTATCATCTCTCACAAGAGCAGTGGGTGTAGCACAAACACATGGTAATTCGGGTATCGTAGATAAGTATGAAGTTGGTGACACTTGTCTAGACAGTTCATTTGTACAATTAACTGCTAATGGATCACCTAGCGAACAAATAATAGTACAAAAAGAGTACGCTACTTACACCACATGTAGATTCCATGTTGAAATTCACAACACAACAGACGATGAATATTCTTTATTCATTGTTAGTTCTAATTCATTTGGTGGTAATGCTACCTTCAACACATATAACAACCTATTCACTGCTGATAGCGAAAAGAGAAATATGGAGAATACCAGCATACATATTACTAGCACACAGACACAACTTAAGTTCTTACCTGTTGCAAATAAAGCATATACGATAAGAACATATGAACTCAAGATTGATAAACCAGATTCCACCGCTAACAATGTAACCATAACGTACTAATGACATTTCAACTAGCGTCAGTCAATAAACAATTCAACACAGCGAGTGAGAGTTTTCAAACATCTTTTAGACTCACACATAAACAAGATCTGTTATTTTCTCATGAATTTGATTCAGGAGATTCATCTGCAGTTTTAGTTGGTAAAGATGCAATCAATATAAAAAATCATTTCTTTACCACTGGTGAGGAACTTACTTATGAAGCGTTTGATGGTAGACCTATTGGAATTGATCATAATAGTTCTGGTATTGGTGCTGCAACCACTCTTCCTTCACCTGTATTTTGTATCAAGTTGAGTGAGAATAGATTCAAACTTGCTGCCACTAGAGATCTTGCCATAGCTAATGATCCAATAGGATTGACGACTGTTGGTGTGGGTACAACACAGAGTTTTACATCACAAAATCCAGACACAAGGTGTATTGTCACTATTGACAATGTAATACAATCACCTCTTCTTGAAAATACAAACGTATCAACAACTTTGAAGAGCACGATGTTCAATCGTGAGGCACGATTTACTGATGTAAACAAATTCAAGAACTACGATCTCATAAAAATGGGTAATGAGATTATGAGAATACAAGTTATAGGGTTTGGCACAATGCCTGATAATGTTCTTGTGGATCGTGCATGGATGGGTACACAGGAAGAAGCACACTTAGTAAATGACCCAGTAAATTTGGTTAGAGGAGATTATAATATAAGAAAAAATAAAATACATTTTGCTGATACACCCTTTGGTGGTACGAGACAGACGATTGGAATACAATCAAGTGCAGTGAATGTATCTGCAAGTAGATTTACAGCACTGACTGAGGTATTCAGCACTGGCACACAAGTAAAACTAAGATCAAGTATTGCACCACCTGCACCCCTTGTAGGTAATAGTGATTACTTCATAATCAAGAATGGTAATAATGATTTCTCATTTGCAAAAGATAAACCAAGTGCTCTGACTGGTGTGGGTATCACACTTACATCTGCTGGAATTGGTACACATAACCTCCTTGTTGCAGACGTAGTGGACGGTAGTGAGTTTCAGGGAAGAGCATTTACAAGGGGTGATTACAGAAGTAACGCTATTCTTGATGACATCTCAAACAATTTCACAGGCGTAGGTAAGACGTTTACACTAACCAGTAATGGTTCAAATGTGACAGGTATCAATACTGACTTTGGTGTCATACTCATCAATAATGTATTTCAAAAACCTGGTATTGACTACAATTATGTTGAAGTTGGTGGTGCTACTTCAATTACATTTACTGGTAATGATATACCAGGCCAGACAGAAACCTATAGCACATCAGATGTAAATGCTAACAGATTACCTAGAAAAGGTATTATATCTGGACTAGGAAATACTCAAGGATTTGGATATCAACAATTACAAACTGGTTTTGGAACTGCAGTAGTATCGGGTTTTGGTACTATAACTGTTGCCATGGGATTCACTGGTGGTGGATATAGATCAGATAGCACACAGTTCAAGGTGAGAGTCGTAGGTGGTAACCCTACAACATCTGCTGCAGGTACATTCTCTGTGCAAGATGGTAGAATAAAGAAAGTCTTTATGGATGGAACGCCAGGTGTTGGTTATACACACACCAACGTGCCATTATTGGAATTTGACTCACCATATGCTTATGATGATATCAAGTTGATAAGTGGTAGTACAGGTATTGGTGCGTCTGTTTCAATCAAAATTGGTCTAGGTGATAGTATATCAGAACCTCTTATAACAAATGCTGGATATGGTTATACAGTAGGTGAGGTTCTGACGATAGCAGGTATACCTACAAACTTCAGTGCTGGAACTAACTTCCAACCTGCAACATTTACTGTGACAAAAACCAGTGACGATAAGTTCTCAGCATGGGCTCTTGGCAAATTCCAAATTCTTGATAATTTTTCTAATGAGTTCAATAGTAGTAAGTCACAGTTTACTCTCAGAGAGAATGGGGAACCAATCAGTATAGAGAAGACATCAGGTAGTCCAATCGGTCTTGATCATGTATTGTTGATATTCATAAATGATGTGCTACAAAAACCTGGTAAAGCATATACCTTTGATGGTGGCACACAAATAAGATTTACAGAACCACCTCCAACAGGTGCATCACTACAAGTCTTATTCTATAGAGGCACTGATGCTGACGTTGTTACTGTTGAAGCAGTAGAGACCATATTGAAAGGTGATACTATAACAATTCAAAGTCCATCAAAAGATAGATCTATCTTGAAACAAGATTCAAGAGTTATCAGAGAGGTTGTGACAAGAGATACATTACAAACCACAATATACAAAGGACAGGGCATCACCGCAGATAAAAGTATACTAAGACCTGTCACATGGAGAAAACAGGAAGATGACAAATTTGTTGATGGTGTAAAAGTAAGTAAGGCAAGAGGACTATATGTCGGTAGAGTTTTACCTGCGACCAGAATAATATCTGGTGTGGGTACGACATCTACTGTGATGTATGGTCAATCAGGTATAATTGGATTTACAAAAACTGAAGATCCAAATGTCACTGAATTTGCCATCAAAATTGTAGACACTGATAAAGACAATTCTGGATTTGGCACAACAACATTTACTAATCCCTACAAGTCAATTGAGGGTGTGACAATGGAAGGTGATCAGGGTGTCATTGTTGGTGTAGGTTCTACGTCCACAGGTCTACAGTTTGAGTTTTCTATTCCATCTAATTCCGTGCTAAGAGATAATGATTTTGGTGGATTGACGGAGACTGGAATAGGAACTGGTGATTTCTTCCTCGTAAGTAGATCAAATGTTGGAGATGGTGTTACCGCTAAGTCATCTGATGGTTCAACAACTGTTGGTATGACTACAATTTGCGTTGACGGTGTATTCCAAGTCAGTAACATTGAAAGAGTGGGTGCAGGTTCAACAATCAGAGTATTCACTGAGATTGCATCAGGTCATGGAGTGAATGTCACTGGACTAAGTTCAGGTGCAGGTAACTTCTATGGTGCATATTCATACGCCAAATTTACAACGGGAGCTGTAGGTATGGCGTTCACTGTGAACCCAATGAATGGTCTTACAGGATTATCAACTGCTCCCCAAATCCAAAGATCATCAATTTTATCTCTGGATTACACATAAATAACAATTACGAACTAATTTAGTTTCAAAATAATGCCAGCGATCATCACTGATCAGATAAGAGTTTTGAATGCGTCCAATTTCGTTAGCGGAATTTCGACGACTAACAACAGTTATTATGTCTTCATAGGTCTACCAAATGCTACTTCTGTAGCATCGGATTGGAACACTGCCACTCCCTCACCTATTGATAATTTTGACGAGCATGATAACATTTACGATTCTCTAATATCTGCTAAAAAAATCACTTCAACCGACGTGTTGAGGGTAATCAAAAAAATTTCATGGACAACAGGAACGATATATGAAATGTATCGTCCAGACTATAGTATCAACAAGTTGAGTCCACAAACCAATTCATCTAGTTTGTATAAATCAAACTTCTATGTGATGAATTCAGATTTTAGAGTTTATGAGTGTCTATACAATGGAGCAGCTCCAGCAAATAGTGGTGGTGGTGTTATATCTCTTGAAGAACCAGTGCACACTGATCTACAACCAAGATTAGAAAGTGATGGTTATGTTTGGAAATATCTTTATACTATAAAACCAAGTGATATCATAAAATTTGACAGTGCTGAGTTTATACCAGTTCCACAAAACTGGACAACAAACACAGACGTAGCAGATGTTAGAAATGCTGCTGTAGATGGTAAGATAGAAACTATTGTGATTGAGGATGTCACGAATGCGACATATCAGTTCAATGGTACAAAGAACGCTGTTCCTATAAGAGGAGATGGATCTGATGGTCTGGCATCTGTCACATTCATCAATGGTAAACCCTCTGCTGTTCAAGTTACGAATGGTGGTAGTGGATATTCTTTTGGAACTCTTGATCTAGATGATGTTGTAACAGGTAGTGGTGCTTCATTCTCTGTCATCGTGCCACCACCAGGCGGTCACGGTAATGACATATACAGAGAACTAGGTGCTAACAAAGTACTTGTATATTCTCGTATAGAGAACAGTGATGTTACAAACCCAGACTTCCCAACAGGTAACCAATTCGCAAGAATAGGTATTATAGAAAACCCACAGCAATTTGGTAGTACGAATTTACTTACTGCCTCATCTGCATCAGGTGTTTACGGATTGAGATTGACAGGTGCAGCGACAACCAGTATGTCAGTTGCGATAGATGGTCAGATTTCACAGACAGTTGGAGTTGGTTCCACTGCTGTAGGTCAGATTATAGGATATGATCCAGTCACAAGATCACTACAATATTGGCAAGACAGATCCCTTGCTACCAATGATGAGTCAGGTAATAAACCGACCTTCGGATACAAACTAAATAGATTCACTGCTAACCCTGCAAGTGGAGGCAATACTAATGTTATTGTTACTACCACAGGAGGAACAGAAACCTTATCTATAGATACAGGTTTCACGGGAGTTTCAACTACAGTGAACTCAAGAACATACTACTTTGGACAAACATATAATGATGGATTAGCAAACCCAGAAATTAAAAAATATTCTGGAAACATAATCTATGTTGACCAAAGACCTGAAGTAACTAGAGCGACAAACCAACGAGAAGATATTAAAATCATCTTAGAATTCTAACGATGCCACAGAACACCAACCTAAACGTCAGTCCATATTTTG
>Ga0098043_1000391_pt1 | contig 15259 bp, 6 predicted proteins | sample 9B_taG_FD_92581 | JGI IMG/M metagenome (GOLD analysis project Ga0098043, IMG submission 92581) | Marine viral communities from the Subarctic Pacific Ocean - 9B_ETSP_OMZ_AT15188_CsCl metaG | ecosystem: Environmental > Aquatic > Marine > Oceanic | place: Subarctic Pacific Ocean | collected 2015-01-10 | reverse complement strand
TAGCCTCTGACGATAACGTGCAGCTTAGAAACTTTGGTATTAAAGCTGTAGAGCTTGGGATTATTAAACTATCAAATGATCAAAGAAACTTTTTATGGGGGTCTAACGATAGAAAAATAATGACTGTACCATTTGATGAGCACCCATACACAGCATTAGCGCATTGGTTTAAAACTGATGAAGGTATGGAAATTTATTCAAACATAGAAAAGCGATTAAACGCGTAATCACTATATAGTAGAGCAGCCACTCTACGGGGTGGTTGCTTAACTATAAATAATGACGACGTGGTAAATATAGACGCAGTATATCAAACAGTATTAGCGCTAGCTAATAAAGAGCAAAGAGGTTATATAACTCCTCAAGAGTTTAACTTGTTTGCAAATCAAGCTCAACAATCAATATTCGAGCAATACTTCTACGATCTTAATCAGTTTAAAAGAGTGCCTGGTAATCAGTCAAACCATGCTGATATGACTAGCATTATAGAAGAAAAAATAGCTTTATTTAATAGAAGAATAACCACAGCACAAACCTCTCAAAATGGTGTTAGTTTTTCTACACATTCTCTACCTAATGATTTTTATAGATTCATAAACGTTCAAGCTAACTACGCAACTAGAACTACTTCGTACATTAAGTTAGCACAAGAACAAAGAATTGTTGAAGTAGTAAGTATAGCTAGAGCTAACGAGTTGTTACACTCTGGGCCTTTAGTTAGACCTACATCTAGTAGACCTATTTGCTATTTACAAGGAGAATTAATAACTGACAATCAACCGTTACAATTAATAACTTTTCCAGAAGTTAGCTCTTTAAGAATAGATTATGTAGCAAGACCTGAACAAGTGCAATGGGGCTATGTAGTTGTTAATGAAAAAGCTATTTGGAATCCAAATCAATCTGAAAATTTTCAGTTACACGAATCAGAACAAAAAAACTTAATCAACAAAATATTAAAGCTAGCAGGAATATCAATTGAAGATGCTGGCTTAGTTCAAGTAGCGACTCAAGAAGAAATAAAAAATATAAGACAAGAAAAAGCATAATTAAATGGCATTATTAGACGAACAAACACAAAGCTCTTATTATCAAGGCAGCGAATATGGCCAATATCAATTTGTATCTTTACAAGATGTTATTGATCAGTTTATGGTTGTCTATGTTGGCGAAGAAAAAGTTATTAATAAAGCTAGTAGAACAGACGTTGCGTTTCACGCGCAAAGAGCTTTAGCTGAATTATCATTTGATACACTTAGATCTTTTAAAAGTCAAAGTATTGTTTTACCGCCAAGTCTTGTAATGACTTTGCCTCATGATTATGTTAACTATACTAGAGTAGTGTGGTGCGACGCTGCTGGTATTAAAAGACCTTTATATAGAACTAGAGATACACAAAATCCTTTTCAAATAAAACAAAATACAGACGGTACATACGACTTTAGTGCTAATAGACCTGTTATATTTAACGCAGGAACTTTTACAGATGTAACACATACTCAATTTGAAGAATCATGGAGCTATAGTTATCCACAATATATAGCTAACCCTGGGCCAGCATATCCAATAAATGTTGGAATTCCTGAAGGAAACTTACAAGCTTCTTGGGCTTATAATACAGATAATGGCTATAGCGGTACAGCTGGGCAGATTGTTGAAATAGCAAATCAAGCAGGACCTGATAACTTAACTGAAAGTTTAGGGTTACAGTTTAGATCACATCAAGTGCGCACAATGAATGAGTATCATGGATCAGCACAAGCTGCTTGGCAAAAAATAAGTAATAATACAGGGTTTATAAAAGTTTCAGCTACTGCTTTAACTCATGCTGCTGGATCAATAACTATTCAAGCGGGTTTACCTAACGAAGGTACTACTTACGCTACTCCTAATACTACAGTAAGAATAGGTATAACTACAAAAATACCTGATACTAATTCATCGTTTTATTCTTTGAATAGAACTTACAACGATGATGAAAACTTATTTGATATATCTGATATAGACGGTCAGATTAAATATATAGAATGGACTGGCGGTGAAGCTGAAGCAGAAAAAGAAATAGCTTATGATCTTTCTAGTTATGGCGATCAGCCTTTGTATTTAGTAGCTGTAGGTATCGTTCCTTGGACGGCAAATGAATCTAGTAGCCATAGTGTACGTTTAGCTTTAGCGCCTAAGGTTATTACTTTAAACGCAGAAAATGGTTTTCCTGCAACAGATCTAGAGCCAGAAACAGGTTATTATAAAAGCTCAATAATGTGGGAAAAATATAAAGCTATAACACCTGCAGAAAATAACAACGATGATTACGCTAATGATGATTATCAAAGAGTTGCTGACGAAAGATACGGTCTTGATCCTAGTAACGCGCAAATAAATGGTTCGTTTTATATAGACGATTTATATAATAGAATACATTTTAGCTCTAATGTTTCTGGAAAAACTGTGATATTAGATTACATAAGTGATAGTTTAGGAACAGAAGATGAAATGCAAGTTCACAAGCTAGCAGAAGATGCTATGTACAAATGGATTACTTACGGTGTTTTATCTTCTAAGATAAACATACCAGAATATATAGTTCAAAGAGCTAGAAAAGAAAAAATAGCTGCTACAAGAAAAGCTAAACTTAGATTATCAAATGTTAAATTAGAAGACATTGCTCAAACACTTAGAGGAAAGTCTAAACAAATAAAGCATTAATTTATGGCAGAGTTAAAGAATAACTTTCTTCAAGGTAAAATGAATCAAGACCTTGATGAAAGAATTTTACCTAAAGGACAATATAGAACGGCGATGAACATACAAATTTCTTCATCTGACGAAGATAGTGTAGGTACTGCTCAAAATATTCTTCCTAATAGGTCTTTTTCTAACATTGCTTCAGTTCACCCTACTTGTAGGTGTATTGGTAGTGTAGCTGATCCTTTAACAAATAGTATATATTGGTTTGTTCATTGTCAAGACAGAGACGCTATAGTTAGATATTCTCAAGACTCTAATACTTCTGAAATAATAGTTTCAGATTTAGGTAGAGCTAGTGCTGATTATGTTGGAGATGAAAATAGTGAGGATGTTCCAATTTCTTTTTTAAATTTTACTGGCCAACAAATTACAGCTATAAATATAATAAATAATTATTTATTTTTTACAGACGGTAACAATGAGCCAAAAAAAATAGATTTATCTAAAGACTACACTAACTATGGGCTTGGAGAAGACGGTGTTAACTTAGGTACGAATCAATCATTTAGACATCACTCTGTATTTAGAGCTAATGGGCAAGAGCACGGGTTTTTGCGGGAAGATCATATAACAGTTATAAGAAAAAAACCAACAAAAGCTCCTTTAGTAAAAGTTGTTGGCTCTAGTGATACTCCTCAAGAAAGCATATTTGAAAAACAAATACCTAGATTTTGTTTGAGATACAGGTATGAAGATAATCAATTATCAGCATTTGGGCCTTTTACTCAACCTGTCTTTAATGCGTCTTATATTCAAGAGCAAGATTATAATATAAATTTTTATAGTGATACTGAGTATTATAATACTGCTATGTTAAATTATATAAAGTCTATAGAACTATATAATTTTGTATTACAAGATACGCCTGAAGATGTTGTTGAAATAGAATTGTTGTATAAAAACGAAGACTCAAACGTAATATATTCAATAGCTAAAATAACAAGAGATCAAGAAGATTGGCTAAAGCTTGGAAGTTTTTATAGTGATTTACAAATAAATCAGCCTGAAAGTGATTTGATAGTAAACGAATTTGCTAGTAATCATGCAACTGGATCTTATGTCGTTGACAGTGAAAATATAACAGCCGCAGTAGCAGAAGATCAATTACTTAGAGTTTACGATAATGTACCAAAAAAAGCTAGAGCTCAAGAGATAGTTGGAAACAGAATTGTTTATGGTAATTATACTCAGAATTATAATTTAGATCAATCTGTAGCGTTAAACACAAATTACGAGTTTAATATTTATCAGCCGCAATCGTTTGTAGAAGATTCATATACGATACAGGGTTATGCAGATCTTGAAAGTAAGCCAAATAGGACTATTAAGTCTCAAAGAAAATATCAAATAGGGTTATTATTTGGAGACAAGTATGGTAGAGAAACTCCAATATTTACGTCTAAAGAAGGCTCTGTAAATGTAGACTGGTTTTACAGTGGACAGTCAATTGAAAATGTAACTGATAATAAAAACGCTAGTTTACCTAATAGATTATTAGCCAGTGTAGATCCACAGACTATACCTTCTTGGGCTAGCTACTACAAGTTTTACGTTAAAGAAACTTCAGGTAATTATTTTAACTTATTAAACGATAGAATATATATACCTTTTGATCACACTGAGTTTGACAACAAAGAGAATCATGTATATCTTGCTTTTCCTTCAAAAGATAGATCTAAAGTTTCTGAAGAAGATTATATCATATTAAAAACTGTGCTAAAAAGTCCAGCGCCTTATCAAGTTGGTCAAGAAAACAAATACAAAATTATAGACATTAGCAATGAAGCTCCAGAAGCAATTGCTTATAAATTTTTTGATCTTGGATCGGTTGTAAATAACAATAATGCTCTATCTGATGAATTGTTTACTCAAGGCGGTTTAGGTGACACTAATCAACGTATAGACAGAGAAACAGATACTATAATAATTAACAAAGAATTTTGGCAAGCGCCAGAGCAAGATGGCACTGCTTTAACTAACAGCGAGGGTGGAGCAACAGAGTCATCTAATAAAGTAGAAAATCTTTACATGTCTTGGAGCGCAGGTGGATTTCAGTCAGACAGATATAAAGTAACTAATGTAAGAGTAGATGAAGGTAGTCCTTCCGTGTATATTATAAAGTTGTCACGTAGAATTAGTCAATCAGACGCGGCTATAGCTAGCGTTGGTGGCGTAGATTCTGATGGTCAAATGGTAATATCAGACAATATAGCTGATGGATTAATATTTAAAATACAAAGAAAAGATAGATATTCTAACGAAAATTTTTCAGGTAATTTCTTTGTAAAAATTGCTGCCGATGATTTAATTAATAGCGAACTCATAAACCAAGGTGATAACTTTATAGCTACTGATACGATAGTTAGTCAGCCAGAGATATTTGCTTGGCTTGATCGAACTAGTAGTATATACTCTACGACTCAAATATCTAATGCTTTAAATGACGCTGACATTGATGAAGTTCACTCTGGTACTGCACGTACCCCTTTTGATATTCACGGTAGTAACTTAACAAACACTTTTGATGAGTGGCAATCGATGCTAGACTTAGACACTGGTTTTGGCTCTGGCGACGGTAAGTTTTTTATTGACGGCATGTACATGGCTGCTACTGCAAGATCAGATGATAATGTAAATCATTATGCTTCTGACGCTGCCCAAGGTTGGGTAGGGCATCCTGGAATAACTTATCCTAGAATACAATGGAAAAAAATTACTAATTATAACATTACTTCTTCATATGGTTCTGGAAGTTTTAACGTATCAACTCAAAATCAGCACAAACGTCTTCGAGATAAAACTCAGTATGGCTGGGTCTTTGGTGGAACTTATGATGAGCCTGTTACAGACACTGAGGTTGGATCAATATCTGATTTATTATCTAATAGAAGAGGTGCTCCAAGAGTTGATGTAGAAGGTTATACAGATGTTGATTTCGTAAATAGTTATGTTAATGGTATTGATCCTATAATATCTGGAGCAGGATCAGCTCACATAGGAAGTCCTTCGCTAGGTCAAGGCTCTAAAAGATGGGTAGAATCTAAATATGGTGCTTCAAGAAATCCAGAGCCGGGTGGTACATATGAAGAAGATGGGTTTTATATGCACTTATCTTTTTTAGGCCCTGGTACTGATTTATTTAACGAAGCAGACACATATCCTACTAAAATAAATTTGATAGGACCTGACTCTTTAGGAAAACACTTGCAAGGAATATTTGGTGGCGGAGCGTTTACGAAAGAAGATGGTAGCGTGTTTAATAATAACAGCTTAGAAAACGTCATAGAATTGCAAGGAGCATACTTTAATGATGATTATAACACTAATTTTGTTAGTGGTTGGGGCGTACGAAGACAACCCGTAGCTTACAACTCGTATCCTGCGCCTGAATTTTATAATGATACTCCAGACGAAGTTGAATTGATAGGCTTTAACAGTAGTTTTAAAACTATAAATAACAAACAGTTTGATCCAACTTTTGGCGCTGAAAATCCTCAATTAGTTCAAGATGTTATAGACAACATAAAAGTAAATAGTAAATTTAAATTTTCTGGCGATGACTCTGAAGAATTATATACTATACTATCAGTTGAAAAGAGACATATTTATAATCATACGCCTTGGAGAAAAAGAAAAGTTTGGGACGGTGATGATTGGATAGATGGAGGTGATAGCGTTGAAGAAGCAGTTATTGCTTGGGCTGACGAGTATTGTATTGCAGATCACACTTTAGGAAACGCTGGTAATGCTGTTGTAAATAGAGACTATGTTTCTACACAACCAAACAGTGGAAGTGGATATAACGATAAGTTTCAAAATGTTTTAAATAAATTAACTGAATTTGGCTCTAGATCTAATAGAAGAGTTGTTTACGTACTTAAGCTAGACAAAGATCCTGCTCTCTCAGAAGACTTTAATCCTATAAATCAAGTTAATACAAACAGCATAGAAGTTGATAATAGAGCTAGCCTTATACAGTTTGTTACGCCTGTTGCAAAATCTTTTACTAGCGAAGTAACTACAAATAAAGCGATATTTGAAACTGAGCCTGAAAAATCTGTAGATTTAGATATTTACTACGAAGCTAGCGACGCTATACCTGTTGATTTAAGTTCAAATTTAATACATAACTATTTGCCTTTAGGATCTAAAGTTGAAATTTTAAATTTTGATTTACCTCAAATTGGTGAAGATAAATTTTTAAGATCAGTTGGGTTTGCTCCTACAGTTGAAAATGGAGCGTTAATACGAGTGTGTGGAGCTAACGATAGCGACATTGGATTCCCTGTAGATGATCTTGCTACAGGCGAACTAATAGATTACGAAGGGGCTACTCTAAGAATTATAAAGCCAGATGGAACTTATAGTGATGTTATTATCGAAGCATTTAGACCAGGTGTTGTAAGAATAAATACCTTTGAAGTGTCGATAGATCATAGTTTGTTTGAAGGATTAAACTTTTACAATGCTTTTAGTTTTTCAAACGGAGTAGAATCTGATACTACAAGAGACGATTTTAATGGCAATAGAATTAAAACTGGCGCTAGAGCTTCTACTACTTTAGACGAGCCTTACAATGAAGAAATAAGAGAAAATGGTTTAATATTTTCTGGTATATACAATTCTAATGGCAGAATTAACAATTTAAATCAATTTATACAAGCTCAAAAAATAACTAAAGATTTAAATCCTACGTACGGTAGTATACAAAAATTATTTCAAAGACAAACAGATTTAGTTGTATTCTGCGAAGACAGAGTGGTTAAAGTTTTAGCTAATAAAGATGCTTTGTTTAATGCTGACGGTAATCCACAACTAGTAGCTACTGAAAATGTTTTAGGTCAAGTTAGACCATTTGTTGGTGATTACGGTATAGCTCAAAACCCAGAGTCTTTTGCGGCTGAGTCTTATAGAGCTTATTTTACAGATAGACAAAAACAAAAAGTACTAAGATTATCGATGGACGGTCTTACGCCAATATCTGACGCTGGTATGAAAGACTGGTTTAGAGACAATTTAAATGTTACAAATATATTATGCTTAGGTACTTATGATGAAAATAAAAAAGAGTATAACTTAACTTTAAGAAACGCAATAACGTCAAACATTATTCAAAATGGATTTTTTGAAAATGATATTCCTCTAGTAGAAAGTTTTGTTGGAGAAGAAATAATAAATAATCCTAACTTTGATGGAGGTGAAGATTTTACTACTGTTGATTTTGTTGGTGATATTTTTGAAACAGAGCAAGATCTTATAGGAGGCTTTAACTCTGATCTTGACACTAGTGTTACAGTAAATTATTGGCCAGCACTACCTGTAGGAAGTATTTTTGAAGGAGTTGATATAGAAGCGCAGGAAGGTCAAGATAGTGTCTTTGCATTTAACACAGGCGCTTGGACAAGCGGATGGTCGAATAATTATTTTGATGGACCAGATTCTGGCTTGTTAATAAACCAATTTGGCGGTACGATGGACTTTACTGGTATTAATCAAAATCCTTTTGTAACGAACAATGACAATGGACAGAATACAGCCGGCTATAGTACTGGAATGTTTCCTCGATCGACTGTTATCGGAACTAATATAAACTCTCCTAATATTGATCTTACGCAAGCTTATCACTTTACTTATGAAGATGAAACTAGCGCCAACGGGGTATCTTCGGCGCCTTTTAATATAGGCTCTCCAGTGCACCCTGTAAAGCATCAAGGATTAGTATTTAGCATACCAAATGGTGAAGTCACCTTTAATAATGTTGCTACATATATTCTTCCATATACAAGACTGTCTTATAGCAGTTGGTCGCGCGGTTTGTCTTACGATGTTGGTAATTGGATTAATAATCCTGCTAATATAGGTGACGTAGACTATAGCTCGGCAGATAATATGACCATGTTTAATGGTGAAGAGATTAAAATTACGTTTAGAGTTAAGGCTGATTATCAAGGAAATGTTCCTTGCCGTTTTAGATTGCAATTAATCGATGGCAGCGGGGGCAATGTAATTCCTAATGAGTATGTTCAAGTAGAAGGGAATGCAAATACAATGGATTCTGACGCTTTACCTTATGGCTCTTTTAAATCAATTCAACATTACGGTGGCGAAGAGTTAAACTATGGAAGTGACTCTTATGATTTTACTAGTGATGCTGTTGGCGATAAAAAAGGTTTTCAAACTAGCACAACTATTGATTTTGAAAAAATTGGAGCCGGAGAAGATTTAGACTTTGATGATTTAGGTGCTGATGGTTATTTTACGTTTTCTGCTTGGTTTAAGTTTCAAAATGGTGTTGAAGAAGGTATTGTTGTTAATGATTTAAAAACAAGGCTTTACTACATGCATAATAGTGACGCTCTTTCGTCAAATGATGAAACTGAATATTCTCAAGTTGTTATAGATTTTTTTGTTATTAAAAAGTATTATAGACTTGAAGAGCCACAAATTATTGAAGTTGCAGGTGAAACCAACATCCCACCAGTGCCACAAGAAAATATACCGGCTTGGACAGAAGTTATATACAATGGTTTTGCCGATTGGAACACTAATACTTGGCAAGGTAATGTAGTAGCGTCAAATGCAGCCGGTGTTAATTTTGGCCCACAAATTTTAGCTAGCGTTCAGACAGTACCATTGCCAAATGGTACAGAGTATTCTTATGTAGCACCAAATTATAGCGTGCCTGACCAAAATACGCCAGATCCATCAAATCCTGAAGGAGTAGGCGAGCCGGCCGTACATCCACAAACAGGATTACCTTATACTACTGTAACCTACGATCTGCAAGGTAGCGACTCTGGAGTATTGTTTAGTCCTACGCCAGGCTCGTCTGCTACTATAACTCAGTTTTTAAATAATACTGACTATGATAGAACAATAAAAAAAGGTAATTGGTATTTAGTTGAAGCAGTAGTTGATCCTACAAATCCAATAAACTCGTGGTATTACGATGATAATCCAGCTTTAATGCTTAGAACTCAAGCTATAGTTGGTGATGTTGATACTAACATGGCTCAAATTAATCAAGCTATAGGTCAAAGTCATCTTTTTTTCAACAATAATTATCCTTTGTATCATTTTGGACAAATATTTCCTGAATCTTTTGGCGCAGACAGCAACACTCCTAAAAGAATTGAACTCATGCCTACAACAAGAAGTTGGTACGGTGAAGAAGTTCCAATATTAATGGCTATATTTCAAGCAGGCGAAGATGCTAGTGAGTTTACGCTGCAGTGTGTGAAAGCTGCCGCTGGAGGCAACGCGCAACTTTTGCTAGATAGTATAAAAATATACGACATTACGCAGTCATCATCTATGGTAGTACCACAGTCTTGGGAACTAACGCCTTCTGGGTATACTGAACCACACGCTCTCCCTCAACTAGTGTCTGAATTTTTCCCAAGTGCGACTGCAGAAGTGTATTATAAGAATAATCAAGTAAATTGGAATGCGACTGGAGACGGTGGGTTTTATTATTTAGTTCAAGGCTCTAGCGACAACGCTTTAAACGGATTTACTGTTAGTCAAACTTCATATATTATGACGTTTGAAATAGTAAACAATGCAGATGCTGGACCAGATTATGAGTTGCAAGGTCGATTTGCAGCGCAAGTTAGAAACGTAGTTAATGGCCAAAATTTTGGATTTATAGCTGTTGTTACTACACCAGTAGTTGGAATATATAGTATTCGATTTAATTTTGACGACTCTACTCCAACTGTAATACTTCAACCTGAAGGTTCAGAAATAACGCTTAATGCTCCACCGCAAACTACTTCTTATGCTTTTGGTTTTATAGCTTCTCCTGAAATAGGATTCAACGGAGCGCTAAAGAACATATCTGTTTTTGATCAAACAACTTTATTTAGTGACGGCGCTGTAGGTAGTTGGAGTTTTTTACCTGGAGTTAGTTGGAGCAGCGAAAACGAAAACATAGTTTTTACTGATGCTCAAGGCGTAAATAATACTTTAGGTATTATTGCTGCTATGCAAAATATTGGTGATTTGCCACTTGGAACATCTTATAGTTTAACTTTTAGTATGAATTTTAATAATTATAATATTCCATTAAATTATTATTATTTCAACTCTCAAGGCCAAGGGTTTTTTGGTTCAACTAATTCTTCTGGCGACATTAATTTTGATGGTACTAGCGAAACATTTAGAAACTATAATTTAAGTTTTACTGTTGGAGATCAAGCTTTAATGCCAGACTATCAAGGATCGGTAGTTAACGCTTTAGTATTTTATATAGACGATAACGAAGAAGTGTTACAAATCGCTAATGAAGAAGGACAAGTTGAAGATGTTACTGGATTTTTAGTATTAGACAACGTAACATTAACTCAATTGCCAATACCTGGCTTTAGACCTTCAACAATTTCTTACAGCGAAGATGTAAAAGGTTGGGTTAGTTTTAAGTCATTTATTCCAGAAAGCGGATTAAGCCTAGGGACTAATTATTATACTTTTAATATTGCAGGTCTTTACAGGCATCATATTGAAGAGAATAGATACAATCAGTTTTATAGTAGGCCTATAGTTAACTCTGAGATTACGTTTGTGTTTAATGACGCCACATCTATTACAAAAGATTTTCAAACTGTTACTTACGAAGGTAGCAGAGCTAGAAGACAAAGGTTTTCTACTCAAGGTAATTTAACAGAAACAATAACGCCTGACAACTTGTTTTTAGCTGGTAATGGTGATTTAACAGATGGTTGGTTTGTTTCAAATATTCAAACAGATTTACAAAGAGGGTCAGTACAAAGCTTTATTAAAAAAGAAGGTACATACCATAACTACATAACTGGAGCTAACGTTAATTTTGAAAACTCAGACGATGTTGGTAGACTAAATGTTCAAGGCTTAGGTTTTGCTACGGCAGTGGTTGTAACTGAAAACAATATATAATTAATGGCAAATATATCAAACATATCTATAGCTACTGCTAATTTACCAGCTAGTGGTCAACAAAGAAAGCTAGCTGTTCAAGGTCAAACTGGCGCAAGCTTTATGTTGCAAGTCTCTAGTAGTAATAATCAATTTTATAATTTTGAAACAAGAACTTTTACATCTGATTTTATTTCTAAAAACAATTTAAAAGTAACGCTTAATTCACAAAAAATTGATATTAACATATTGTTTCCAGCTGCTACTAATGTTGTTTATTTTTTAATAGCTACACCTATAGACGACACAACTATAAGTGGACGAAGTAATGCTTTTATAACTCAAATTGGATCAATATCTAATACAACGCTAACAATTGCGGCTAGTACAGCTTCTACAGCTAAATATTCTTCAAGCCCTGCTTTTGCTAATGTAGACTTTGTAGGTACTTCTTATGCTAGCATTAATTCAAAGCTAAATGTAAGTAAAACTATTACTAACGCAACTACAGACGCTAATAGTAATGGCTTATTTTTAACTAAGCCAAACTTAAATCCATTAGATTTTTTTAGCGTGCAAACTGAAAATGTAAGTAGCAATCCTGCTGGTGATGCTACGTCAAGTTTAACTGTTGTCGTTGCTGATTTATCTAATTTAGTAGAAGGTATGACTTTGTTCTATCACAAAGGTACAACAGCTCCAACAGCAAATACATTTATAAAGTCTATAGACGCAGCTACTAAAACATTAACCTTCAACAACGCTGTAGCGTTTGAAAACGGTGAAACAATGACGTTTAGAGCTGTAGGTTTAAAGTTAGTAAACAAGTCACTTAATAGCAATATTACTTTAAAAAAAGAAGTTAAGCCAAATATTATTTCTTTAATTAAAGAAGTATTTACTACAGTTAGAACAGCGCCTTCTAACGCTAATATTATAAACGTAGGCGCAACACAAGGAATACCAGGTGGTAGTACAGCTCAGTTTTTTGGATTTAAAGTAAACAACTCTAGCACAAACAATGTTAACGCTGTTACCCCAGATCCAGATGGTACTGATACTGACGGTGTAATTACTTGCGACGTAAATCAAACTTTAACTGTTGGTACTAAATTAATTTTTACACCTGTAAATAAAAAGCATATTTTAACGACTAGCGCTAGCGTTAATTTCGATCTTATAATAACAAAGCTTCCACCTGCAGATGCTACAATATTTTTAAACTTAGATAACTTTGTAACGCCCGGCGCTGCATCATAAAAACTTAAATATGGCAGTAACAATAAATTTAGATAATTTATCAAACGTATCGCTTCAAGTCGGCGACACAGCTTTTTTTGTACCAACTAGTAATAACTTTTTAAATAGTGGAGTTTCAGTAGCAGGCTTTGATGGAGCAATGGTTCCAAGAACTATAGGTGTAATAACAGCAATAAGTGAGGACCGTAATTCAATAACTATAAACGAAGAAGTACTTATTCCTAACGAAGGTGATTTTATTTTATTTGTTAAAGATCCAAATGTTAATGCGTCAGGAATAAAAGGTACTTTTGCAGAAATAACAATGGAGCTAGACACTAATAGACGTGGTGAATTGTTTTCTGTAGGTGTAGAAGTGAAAGAAAGTAGTAAATAACAAGTCAAAAATGTAACTATTAATACATAAATTTAATAATATGGCAATAGTAGGTTTAAAAAAAATAAGTCCGTTGAAACTTCCAATAGATCCCATGACAGCGATAAGTCTTGGCACATCTTTATTTGGACTATTCGGCGCAGGTAGAGCTAGAAAAGATTCTAGAAGAGCAGATGCAGAAGCAAGAAGAAGATTAGCAGAAGCTAGACAAGCTTATAATTCTATTGAGTTTACAAATCCTTATGAAGGTGTAACAAACCCATACGCAGGTATGCAAAGTCAGTTTACAGGTATGGAAAACGTATATGAAGAGCCGCAGGTTGATACTAGAGCAGCAGACTTCATGCGTGAGCAATCACAACAACAACAAGCAAATATATTACAAAACTTAAAAGGTACAGCGGGTGCTAGCGGTGTAGCTGGTTTAGCACAATCGATAGCTAACATAGGCACACGGCAAGCTAGACAGGCAGCTATAGATATTGCTAGGCAAGAGCGCCAAAGCGAAACAGCTAGACGAGGTGAATCTCGTAGAATAGATTCACTACAAAGACAAGATGCACAAAGAATAGACATGCTACAGCGTCAAGGCGGTTTTCAAGCAGATATGTTAAAAAGAAAAGGTGATATGTATGTTCAACAGCAAGAGCAAGATAGAATAGCTGACTTATATGGCTTAGCAGCCGATAGACAAACAGCAACTAGTCAAGCATTAAATACTGCACAAACAGGATTTAGCGAAGCGCTTGGCGGTTTAGGCGGTGAAATATTTGGTGGTGTAGCTAGTGGAGGTATTGATGCTAAAGGAATTATTAATAGATTAGCATTTGGAAAAGAAGGCCCAGAAGGTTTTTAAGAAAATAAATTATGGCAAAGAAACAAAACGATAAAGATTTTATGGAAAGTCAAGATTTTCTTGGAGACTTATTTAAAAATGTAGGTAAATCTACTGGTAAAAGTTTATTTGAAAAATTATCAGCTAATGCTAGACAAGAAGCAATACAACCTTTAGTTAAATCACTGCAAGTACAAGCGTTTACAAAGCCACTTACAGACTTAATTAGTAAAGCAAAAACAGCTCAAAAAGCTGGTATGGCAGCTTATATTGCTGCTAATCCAGAAATAGATGATTCTTTGTTGTATGAAGGTACTGGTGATCTTGTAAGTAATGTAATGCAAGAAAATAATTTAAGATTTAGAGAAATAAATAGACAGTTGTCGTTTATGGATATTACTAATCCTAGGTATCAAGAACTTGCTAATGAGCTAAACAAAATAAATAAAACTAGTGCTCAGCTTAGAGAAGACAATACAAAGCTGTTAAACATTAGAAACTTAATGAAAGAAGAAGATAGAGTTGAAGAGTTGACAGACGGCATGGCTCAAACAAAACAAGACATGTACGATGATATTTTGAGTGGCAACACTGAAAACTTTGTTAATATAAACGGTAAGCTACATTGGCAAGATCCTAATGATACAAGCTTAGAGCCTGTAGCTATATCAAGCATAGACGCTGGCGGACCTATGTACACTAACTCTATTGTAAAGCAAGAGCATGTTAAACTTTACGACTCAATAATTAAAGCTCAATATGTAAACGATGTTGTACTAGCTAATAAAATAAAAAACATTTGGAATATGGATGGCGTTGGCAACGAAGGTTTGAAGTCGTTTATATTTGATAGTGTAGACAACGACGATCTTACAAGCTTTAATACTAGCGATTGGTTTAATAAATGGTTTGAAGATAATAACATAGTAGGTGATGAAGCTCAAGAAGCAGAAAAAGAAAGAATAAGAAATGTAGGTGTTAAAGCAGATGGAGCTACAGGTAACGTAAAACAACACTTCTCTGCTTGGTATCATAAAAAATTAAAAGAAGATTTAGGTGTTGAGTATAGTGCGTTAGAAGCTTTAAAAGATCCAGATGGTACAGGTAAGACAAATCCACTAAATCCAAAAGTAGGTTGTACAGATCCT
>Ga0098043_1000389_pt1 | contig 15300 bp, 14 predicted proteins | sample 9B_taG_FD_92581 | JGI IMG/M metagenome (GOLD analysis project Ga0098043, IMG submission 92581) | Marine viral communities from the Subarctic Pacific Ocean - 9B_ETSP_OMZ_AT15188_CsCl metaG | ecosystem: Environmental > Aquatic > Marine > Oceanic | place: Subarctic Pacific Ocean | collected 2015-01-10 | reverse complement strand
TTATCAAAGAAAAATACCAGATCAGCAGCACAAGACAATTATCTAAACCAGAGTTTACAGAACTTATTGAAGCCATAAAAAGATGGGCATCTATAGAAATGGGTATAGCACTACCTAATGCTAGGCAACCTCATCAATAGTAACTTTTAAAGTGTAAACATTAGAAGCAACCTGTTTAACACTTAAAGTATCACCTCTAAATGTACATATAGCAAATTGATCAGGGTTACTATTTGTATTATCTGGTTGAAACAAGAATGGCAAACTGCCACCTAATGTCATATTCCAAACAAAATTAAAACTATTATCTGTAAACATAGGGTTTACTCTAGCCTCATCCCAAGTAGCATCATATTCATCCATTCTGTGATCACCATCTGAAGGTATAGTACTGTTTGTTGTAGTGTTTGTTCCATTGTCTGACGATGTAAAAGGTGCTACACTAGAATTTTCATAAGCCATCCACATATCATCATCTGTGATATAACTAAATGATAAATCCCAAGTTCTTAAACCTTTTCTACCAAAACCACTTTTAGCTCTATGTTTATAATATGTTTCACCAACCTCCTCTAAGTTTCCATCACCAAAAATATCATCTACACCAGAAGGTGTTGCAGAACTTAATTCAAAAGGTGGATATTGATGTATATTGTTTTTCCAATTTGGGCTATAGTCCTTAATTCCATGCATAGTCCATTCTTGTGGTCCATCATAATAAATATTAGAAATAGTTTTGCCACCTACTGTGTTCTGTTTTTTAATTCCATCAAATCTTCTTCTCATGGTTAATTTAAGATCTGGACTATTTGGTGCATCCCAATATTTACCAACTACCATAGCACCTAAACCCATACCTGATACATCGTTATCAATAAAATGTCCACCTAAAGTATCAAGACCTATTTTGTTTGGAAAAGTAGAGTTTTCATTTCCTTGTGTTATACTTGTTGAAAAAGAGTTCCATATACCATAAGTTTCGTCAAAAGTAAATATGCTAGTTCCATTGTGGTTAGGTTTTAATCTAGTTGCAGTATAATATGCATCACCACTAACATCTCCTGAATTTAAAACATTAACATAGTTGTTAAATCTATTTGATTTATTAGCATTATCACTACCAGCATCATATCTTTTAGCATAAAAAAGAATATCTGAATCCATAGCTGGAGATTCTCCACATAGAACGCCATAGTTGTGATTAATTAAAGCACAAAAATTTATTCCATATACTGTTCTAGATTTTACTACTCTACCTATTGAATGTAGTGTATACCATTGGCTGTTCCATGAATCTGGATGAGGTAGTTGTCTTAACCATTGAGAGGATGGATTCATATATAATAATCGCTGACCACCTACATTATTATCAAAATATTTTGCATATCCCATAGCATGAATAAAGCTCGGTATGTCTACATAAAATCTTGGTGTTAAAACTTGTTTGCTCATTAATATCTTCCTCCACTTGAACTACGATATTCGCTTGATCTGTTTTTTCTTACATTCTTTTTTACTTTTTTTGATATTTTTTTCATGTTTACTTTAGGTAAATCATAATCAGGAAGGTTAAATTTAGTTTTATTTACTTTTCCTACATTTGTTTTTTGTGTAAAATCATCCCAATTTTTAGTTTCTAAATTTATATCACTTTGCACATTACTCCATACAGGAACTTCCATACTTGGTTTAGATATAACCATTTTTCCTTGTGGGTTTGCTGCTAAGGTTGTAGTAATTTTTAATTCACCTTTATATTCAAATAATTGCTGATTTTTTAAGGTTAAATTTTGTAAGCTAAAAATTAATATTTTATGATTGTTACCTTGCATAATCCAACCATCTGGAAGAGTAGGTGTTATTTCTACCTTTCCCTGAAAATTAATTTCTAAACCTGATATTTCTGTTGTAGAATCTATATAACATTTTCCATCATCATATAGTATACCAACATAACCTTCTACAGGTCTATTTTTGTTGTAATCATATACTTCTTTTAATTTTTTAGCTTCTATCATTCGATTATATTATCTCCTACATCATCATCATAATTTGTTTCTCCAAGACCTGTATCTTCTGATTGTGGTATTTTGGAATCTAAATCTTCTTCCTCTTCATTGCCATCATCATCACCACTAGTTACACCCAAAATAATATTAACCAATATAATGAGATCTTGTATATTAACACCACCATCACCATTTAAATCTATTGCTGCATATTGAGCCGAAGTAAGACCTTCAAATTCATTTACGATAGCAACTGCCACACCAACAACATCTAATACATTTATTATTCCATCTCCATTTAAATCTCCTGGTATATACGTTGGGCTTATTCCTACTTGATTAAATCTTAAAACTGTTTCCAAGTTAGCTGCTGGTAATTTCATAACTAAAACAAAATTCAAATATATTGGATATTCCCATTCATATTTTTTTTCTATAGTGATTTGTCCACCATAACCACTATCAACATCAATAAGTGCACTATTTACAAAACCTTTTGCATCTATGTTATCTCCACCATCACCATAAGTATAATCTCCCTGATTTATTGTAGTTCCTAGTATATTAATATCACCACTAGCTTTTGTTAAATATATTTCATATTCTATATCTTCAGTTGTGTCTGTGCTAATGTATGAAGTTATACTCCTTCTGCTTATATCAGGATTTACTTCATCTACATCCCATCTTGCTCTTATATAATCACTTGTATAATCTGTTTCTGGTCCATAAGATGGTAACATATAAGGATTAGGAATAATTAAATCAGATATAGAATCACCTGAATTATGGTCACCAATATTTCCATGATGCAATTGTGTTAGTTCAACATTAACTTTATCTAAAGACTTATTAATTTTGTTAACTAAAAAAACAGGGTATACTAATTGTCCATTTTTTATAAATTCTTTTGTATAATCATAACCAAAAGCCAATTTATTACCTATCAGTTTATCAAACCTAACAACATCTCCAGCTTCTAAATGTAAATAATTTAATGATAAATCTAATTTAATCATAAGGTGTTGATTAGCATACCACATCAATAATCTTCTTTGTAGTTTTTGTGCTGTTAAATCATCTCTAATATATTCAGTAACAACCTCAAGTTTAGAATCTTCATCATCTACTTTATAATAATTAATGCCGTATTGCTGATCAGGTGTAACTTGTTGTGTTAATATGTCTAAAGTTTCATAAACTGCACCTGAATTACTTTTTATACTAAAGTCTGTTTGTTTTGTAGTTTCGTTAGAACCATAATCTATTTTGTATCTTACATTAACTTGATTTTTTACATCTTCTAGTTTTGTTAATTCATATGCATAATATAAAATATGCTCAGTATTTATTGTTTCATAACTTTCGTAATCTGTAATATTTTGGTCTAAATAAATAAATTTAAATTCACCTTTACTGTTAAAAGAAGGAATGTATAATGAAGATTGAAAAAGTTCATTAAATAAAGTTTTTGCTTCAATTTGTTGGTTTGAAATAGTAAAAGCATGAAGCCAATCATCATCTAAATCTTCATCTGGTAAATCAATAAATTTACTATAATCTAATTCATTATTTAATATGTGTTTTAACATATATTGTGGTTTTGTAATTGGAGCAACATTTACTCCAATTTGATCTGCTCTTCCTTTATGATTGTAATAATATTCTCTTGTACTTATATCAGTTATTAATGCATCTTGTATTAAATAAAAATTGTATAAATTTGCATTAACATGAAGTGTATTTAAATAACCATCACTATATACTTGTCCTGCTCCCCAACATATTGAGTTTTGTTGATTTGTAGTATTAAAATCTAATAATATATTATTAAAACCATTTTCACCATTCCATTCTGTTCCTCCACCTTGACTATAATAGCTTCTTTGGTTTTTTCCTGATGTACTAGAAACAAATCTATGTTCATGATTAGGTTGTTCACAAAGAGTAAGCCATGAATCAGTATTGTAATTCCATTCCCAATCTCCACCACCAGACTCATTTACCCAATCAGTATAATAACGTGATGGACTTGGTCTTGTGTTTGCATCTAATCCTTCAGCTACCCAAAATCTTGTCATTTGTTGACATAGATGCATATTATTGTAACTTCCCCACACATCAGCAAGTTGAGTACCCCAAACATCGTTTTCAGAAGCCCAATTTCTTGTCATATAAAATACTTTAGTAACACAAGGAAAGTCGCCAACATTTTCTTTTAAAATCAATCTAACAAAAGCTCCATTTGGTGTTGGGAAATTTCCAGGAGCATAGCCTCTATAGGTGCAATGTAAATTTATTCCACTATTAAGAGAATCATTTTGTAATCTTTGTACTGGATACTCTCCTGTGTCATGACCTGTTTCAAGCCAATATTGATCAATATCACCCCATGTTCCTACAGCATCTCCAGATTGATTTGCTAGACCACTTTCTAAATTAACTTTTGTCGGCTCCCACCATGAAATTGCACTACCATCAGCATCTGTTACTGCATCTTTATAAGTTTGATAATAAAGTTGATCATCATTATCAAAAGGTCCTGTGCCATGAGTTTGTACATTTATATTACTAACACCTCCATCATGAGCAGGAAGATTACCATAAAATCCAACAAATTGTGCAGTAGTAGCTGGAAACCATATACCTGATACAGAAGAAGATGGATACACTAAAGAAAAACAACTTATTCTCTCTAAAGGTCTATAAACTCTTGCAGGTAATCCTTTTTGTCCTGTTCCAACTATATTCCCAGACTCATCTAATTGATAGCTTTCATATAAAAACATTTGTTCGTTTAAATTAAGTTGTGGTGATGTTGTGTCAGTTGCATTTTGAAATTCATATAATTTATCAGCATCATTCCATCCTTGATCTCTTGATCCAAACTTGTAAGGCTGCTCAGCAGGTACTGGCATATATCCATCACTATATACACTTAATGCTGTCTTAGTGCTTAACCAACCATTTGCTAACAAAAAATGATTTTCATCTATTGCAGGGTTATCGTATTCTATAGCACCTGGTGCATCCCAAGTGCCAACAAGCTCTTGATTTGGTTTATCTAATATTATATTGTTTTCTAAATCTGTTTTACAAGCTGCATTATCTACATAACCATAAGTCATAGGAAAAGGCTTTCCAATACTTTCAGAAGGATATAAAGATCTATTTTCCATTGTTGTAACAGGTAATTTAGTTTTCAATTTTTGTTCTGTTAAATCTTCTAAATCTAACTTTATAGATTCTTGAGATTGGCTATAACGTCTAATTGTTCCTGTGTATACAAGTAAACAATCTGTTATTTTATTTAAACCATTTGCACTATAATATACTTCTACAACTGCATTAAGTAATTCTTGAATTTTGTCGCTAAAATATTCGTTTTCGTATAAAGCATTAGAGATTTCTAAATCAACATTAGATATTGTGTATTTATTGTTAATAACATCTGCTGAACTTCTTATATTAGGAATATTTAACAAAAGAGGTTTATAATTTTTGCCACTTATAGTTGTATTTTTAATTGATAATCTTATAATTTCTGAAGCATCTTCTAGTTTATCATTTAAAGTAACACCTTTATATATTCTCACAATAGGATATAAAGATGTTCGTGTGCCATTTATTATTGATGATTTAAATTTAGAAGGTAAAGTTAACATTAACTCATACCAAAGTCGCTACCTCTTCGGACAGCTTCTTTTATTGATTCTGCAAGTTCACCTTCTACATAATCTCTTGTAAGTATATTGCCTGAAACATTAACTACTACATTTCCTGTTGATCCTGTTTGATTCATTTGATTTAAAGTTTCTAAACCAATAGAATCTACAGCATTTCTATTCATTACAAATTCACCTTTTTCAGCCTCTATTAATGTACCACCTGCTGAATGTCTACGACCACCTACATAACCACCTTGTTCAAAAGAGCCATAAATAGAAGGTTCATCTGCACTACTTTGACTTGCTCCTAATTTATTAGCTTCTGCTATTATAACTCCAGCAGCAACTAAACCTGCTGCTAAATTTGCTCCAGCTAAAACTTTAGTTGCAATTGGGTTAGTTTTCATCATTTCAGAATTTAAAGTTTTTAAATATGCCCCATAAGCATCAATAACAGCCATAGTTGCTTCTATATAAGCCATTTCTTTTGCATTTGCACCAAATGCTTCCATAGCTTTTCCTGTGAAGTTTACTACTGCTTTTGCAGCTTTTAGTTTTTGCAAATCAGCATCAAGTTCTATTTTACTTAATTTTTTTGTAACAGCTATTTTATCTTGTGACAATTTGATTGCTTTTTTATCTGACTTTAGTTTTTCTTGTTGTGATTCATTTTGTTTTCCTAAAACATTAGTTAAATCTTCTTCTATAGTAGCTAATTTTGCTCTTAATAGAGCTTCTTCATCTAATTCTGGTTTTGATGTTTTAAATGCATCTGCATTTTCTATTATTTTTTTGTTATTTTCATCAACAGTTCCACTTAAAAAATTCATAGCTTTTTCATATCCTAAAGTAGCAGATATAATTTCTGCTAAAGTGTTAATATGAGTTTTGTATCTTTTTATAATAGTTTCATTAACTTCTATGTTTTTTTCTAATTTTTCAATTTGTCCTTCTACAAAAGTGTTTCCAGGATCAGCTTTAAGTTCGTTTTTAAAATTCCTTAGTTTTATTTGATCTTGAGCTATTGTGTTTCCTACAACTAACATTTCTTCTACAATAACTTTACTACCTGCTATTAATTTATCTGATTCTAAATTTTGTATATCATCAAAAAATGCTATAATTCCAGTTTCTTGTTGATTTATAAACAAGTCTTGCCCCATTTTATCAAATGCTTCTACAAAAGTATTAAATTGGCTCATATCAGATTGACTGCCCAGAGCTGACATTCCTTTTGAAAGTGTCATAGATAATGCATTTAAACCACTATCAGTTTTTTCAGTTAAATCTTCAAATTTGTCAATGTTATCATCTAATGAATCTAATGCTTTATCCATACTAATAGCATCAGTAATACCTGATAAAGCTTTTGCTGATACTCCTACTTCAGCTAAATCTTCTGCTAACAATTCTAAATCCGATAACATCATTTCATTGATAAAATCACTTATTTGTTCTGCAAAATTTCCTAATGCTGGAGCTATACCTGTACCTATTTCAAGACCAAGATTTCTCATTGTAGCACCAAATTTATTAAATTGGTCAGAAGCTTTTTTTGTTGTTGGAGGTAATTTTTTTACTTTATCTTCAGCAGCAGCTAAAGTAGCATTTAAAAATGCTTGTTTTTTTTCTGTGTCAGTAAGTTCCCCTGCTGTTTTATTTAATTCTTTTGCATAATCTCTATATGCATCATCTGCTTTAACTACAATACCAATGTTATCAAGCATCATACGAGATTGACGACCAATACCAGTTATTAAAGATTCTACAGAACTTGCAGTATCTCTACCTAAAGCATCACCAAGTCTTTTAGCCATATCAAACATATGTGACATTTCATTTGTATTTTTAGTCACACCAAGAATCATAGCATTGTTTGCTTGTTGTAATAAATCAAAATCTGAAACTGTACCTCTAGTTGCTGATCTTAATTTAGCAATACCAGCAGCAGAGCTCTCAGAAGCACCAGTTAAACTATCAAATGCTGTTTCCATATTTTTTAGTTTAGTGGCTTCTTTAGCCATTTTAATAATTTGTTGGACACCAAGCCCCATCATAAAATTAAAAAGCAATAATTTTGATCTCATAGTAGCAAAAGAACCTGCTAACAATCTATTATTTCTTAATAAACCACCAGCAACTTTTTTGTTTTTTTGCATTGCTATTCGAAGTTTTTCCATAGCTAATCTACTGCCTTTAGCAGCACCACGATATGTATGGACAGAAACACCTAAATCCTTCCAAGTTTTACCTTGTGCCATAATTTTAGCAGTCATACTTTTTAGGGCATTAGAAGTTTTACTGGAGCTATTACTAACTCCAGATTGTGCAGCTTTTATTTGGTTCATAGCATCTATTATTTCGCCATGACCACTCGCTTTAAACTCTATAATTATTTCAGACATTACTTATTTTCCTTATTGGCTTTTTCAGCAATCTTCTTTGCTTTCTTTGCCATTGCATTTTTAATAATAAAAAAATATTGCAACCACCTTACAGGCTGATCACCATATGATCCTGGATATGCAGGAACTCCTGTTTCTGTGCAATAAATGTATTGATTTATTAAATTTGTGTAACTGTTTTCAGTAACATTATTAACACAAGCAAAAAAAGGTAATTGGGCTACAACATTTTGGTTTACATCGTAACCCTTTTTTTCTGTTTCATTTAAATGTTTAGTTTCATCTATTATAAGATCAATTACATTCCAAACATCTTTACTTGAACGAAATTCCCTTAATTCAAAACCATTTTTTGTTTTTACAGGTAGTTTTGCTTTATAAGGAAACTCACAATAAGAACAGCCTCCACAGCCATCCGACAATATAGCCAGTTCTACTTGGAGGCTTTCTCTTCCCCCACTAAAAGATATTCCTGCACTTTTAAAAATATTTCAGTTCTATCTTCTAATGAAAGTGTTTTTAGAAACTTATCAGATGTATCACCATCAACACCAATACGAATCCATTTAGTAACTGTAGTATTCATCATTTTCATACCTTTAGGGTTACCTTTTTTATCATACTGATAGTCTACTGAATCAAAAAGTTCATCTCTTTCATCTATAGATACATCTTTTAACTTAATCTTCTTTCCAGATTTAAGTTGTATTTCCATTGTTTATTCCTTTATTTTTTTAACTTTTTTAGCTTCTTTTTTCAAAGATTTACCATTTTTGTCTACTTCAATCCAATCAGAAGGAACATCTTTAACTTTACTATCTTCTACTTCTTGAATTTTATTAAACCTATCACATTTAAAGTATTTCATATATTCTCCTATGCTGTTGCACCTGTTGCTAACCACATTACTTTATTATATGTTACACTTGCATCATCAACTACTTTAGCTTCAAAATCCATAGTAGCTACATCACCACTTCCAACAGAAGCACTAATTAATTTAGCTTTTGGTATAATAAAACCAAATAATTGACTGGCATGATTTTCTATATCTATAGATGCACTAAATGGTTGACCTTCGCCATTTGTTAAAGCTCTGTTATTTACAGATAGCTGTATATAGGATGTACCAGCAGAATCACGATGAGCTTCTAACATTTTATCAGTAGTTGTATCATATTTCATAGAACCAGCTATTGTAATGTTTAGCTCAGGAACTGATCTGGCAAACACCTGTGGTAAACCACTTGTGTCTTGACCAATAAATTGTGTTGGTGCATCAAATGTTAAACTTAAATTGTTAAACAATGGCTCAATGCTAGTTTCATCAGTAGAGCCATCATATTCCATAATATTTAAGTCTTTAACACCTTGATCTACTAAAAATACATTTTTTTGACCTAAAGCAGTTGAAAGCTCTTTTGCACTACTAAAACTATCAGAACCTTTAGTAGGTGTGTGCATACTTTGAAATGTGGCAGAATAATTATATCTTCCACTTGCAGTTCCCATATCAGCACTAACTTGGAAATTTGTTACAACACAACCTGGTATATGATAAGAATCTCCTGCTGTTGGAGCAACAAAAGAAACTGTTAATGTTTTATTCCAAACTGTTGCACCTGTTGAATCTCCACTTTTAAAGTTACCAGGCGAATATCCTGAAGCTATTTCAAAAAGATTTCCTGTTTCTGTACCTGCTTGAGCTAATACATTTTCTATAAAAATAGGAAAATCTTGTAAAGTTAACCTACCTGATAATGTAAACTCTGTTACTACTGCTTTTGAGCTTGAAAACATAGCACCAAATTCAGCAACCCTACCAGTACCTGTTCTCATCTCGAACTCTTGGTTTGGGCTAAATGTTGGTAGGGTAATGCCTTCAATATCTAGTCTATACATATGCTCTCCATTTGTTGAATCATTTACTGTTCCAACACCTGGATCGTAATCTGCATCACCATCTGCACCTACATAGACTTTAAATTCTCTACCTGAAAAGGTAGTGCTATTTATTGCCATTTATACCTCCTTGACATAATAATTTATGCCATTAATTTAGTTATTATTTGTTAATTATCCAATATTTCCTATATGCTCACATTGCCAATCTAAATCAACCGAATAAATTCCATCTTCCACATCTGTATTTAATTTTGTGTTTTGGATTCTACAATTATATGCTTTACTACTATTAGATAAAGTTATTATTATATTATCATGAACCAACGATTCAATTCTAGAAGTGTATCTCAATATATGATCAACAGCTTTAGTATTTAACATTTTTCCATCAAAATAATATATTAATTTTATACTATACCTTCTTTCTTCTGAATTAGTTGTATAACTAATCAAATTAGAAGATTCAGGTAAAATTCTTAAATATTGATTGCCATGCATTTTTTCATAGCCCACACAAGTAGGTAATGCACCTTTAAATTCTGATTCTATTAAACTTTCTAGTGCATCTAAAATATTTTTAAATGTATTTTCAGGTGTTATTGCCATTAATATAACCTACTATTTTTTCTAATTCTTGTCATTTTAACTGCTTTACCATTAGAATTGTCTACATCTTCATATTTACCAAATACTTCTATTTCCCATTCATCTGCTGTTCCAGAAACATTTGCAGTAGAGCCTGAATCAGGATTCATATCATCACCAGCAAATCTTATTTGTAAGCCACCTGCTAATTGCTGATAATCGCCATTTATAACTTCATCTGTAACTACCTGATTGTTTTTAAGTTTATCAGAATCTTTTATATAAACACTATATGTTGCAGTACCTATTCTTCCACCTGTAGTTATGATAACTTTAATTAAATCATAAGTTCCTGACCACTCACCTCTTGTGTCTACAGGTCTAATAGAACCATTAGTATAAGATACATCTCTTATAACACCTTGCGATGAATCTCTTGTAACTTGAAAACTTAAAGCAGCTTTACCTTCATTTATATTTTGAATGTTCATCATCGCTTCTTCCATTAAAGCATTAGCAAGTTCACTATTTGGATCATGTGCTTTTATCATAAAGTTAGCAGCTATTAAAGCAGTTGTTCTTATAATCAGGTAATCAAAGTTACCACTTTTATCTTTAAATGCTTCTCTTGGCATATTAGGGTCAAGCATACTATCTAAATATCTACTTGCATCAGTTCTATATTGAGTAACCATAGCAGTAAATTCTTCTCCTGCCTCCATTAATTTATCAGCAGGATTACTTGCAGAATAATAATAAAGTACATCTTCAGCAGAATTATAAAACCATTCGCCTTCAACATTTAAGTCAGTATGTGCTGATTGAGCAGGTCCTAAATCTTCGCCATCTGCAAATAATTGAGTTACTAATCCACTATTATGTGCTGCATATTTATTAGTTGCAACCTCTGTCCAACCATAAATAGATTTTTTATTATCAAAACTATCAAGTTGTGGAAATACTCTCTTTAATTCTTTATGTGTACAATATATTGCTGCTGTTGCCATCTATTCTCCTACCATTTCTTACAAGACCAATATCTTGCTTTTGTTTTAGGTCCTGGTGTATCACATTTATGTCTTGCTCTAAACGATTTACGTCTAGCAGGACTTGATTTTTTAATTCTCATATTAGGATCACCAAATGAAACTCTCTTTACTTTGCTTCCATCTTTAACAAAGACTTCAAATTTTTTTCTACCATAACCAGGTCTACCTTTGGTAATTCTTCTTGGCTTATTTAAACGAACTGTTCTACCTCTATATTTAGCCATTTCACTTCTTTCTTTTCATCTTACCTTTTTTAGATGGTCTACCTCTTTTTTTACCATATGTACCTTTACCTTTTGGCATATTATCTCCTTTTTTTATTTTTTTATTTTTTTAATTTTACCATTAGATGTTCTAGCAAATTTATGAGTTTTAGTTTCTCTAATAAATGTACCATAGTATCTTTTTTTACCATATGTCCAACTTATTCTTTTTGGCATTATACAAATCCTAATATTTCTACTTCAGATTCTAATTTTTGATTACATGATCTGGCAGATATGTTTGTTAATACATTTTGCTGATCAGCTGTTTCGTTAATACCACCACTATGAGCAGAATTATAATTAGCAGATGCTTTAAACTCTGCATTTACAGGTCCAATAAAATCTATAGCACCTGTTTGGTAATTGATAGTACCTGTTGCAGCACCCATAATATTACCCTTACCATCATCATAAGCAAATACACTTGTGTTAGTGTTTGCTGTATAATTTATTTTATCTCTTAATGTGTCATCAGGTAGTTTAGCTGCTACTGCTGTTTTAACTACTGCTGGGAATCTTGCTATTTGATTACTCCCATCAAACAATTCATCTGTATTGGCAGTACCACTTGTTCCTGCTGTTAATGCTATAGCACTTGCTCTTGTTTTGCTATGAGATGTAAATCTTATATCTCCATTTACTATTGAACAGGTAACACCTTTTTCAAATAAGTTTCCTTCTGTATAAAACTGAGTATCAAGTATTGTTTGTATTTTACTTACAACACCATTTGTGCCTCCAAATTTAGTATTTGAAGCATCTGTTGTAAATGCTACCTCATAAGCACTTCCACCATCTACTGCTATTTTAAAATAATAAGTAGTAGAAGCAGTTAGTCCAGTTTCTGTATTTGATGTTATTCCAGAAAGTCCAACTTCTTGATAACCAGACTCATAAAACTTCATAGCAAAAGAACCTTTAACTATACCTGTAGGATAAGATGTTGATCTTCCTACACCTAATAAATTATGACATTTAAACTTACCACTTGAATCAGTTTGGGTATATGTATACTTATTATAATTATGATAAGCATTAAAAAATGGAAAACTTACTGCTGCATCATCTGCATGAGTAGCTGCTGTTGAGCCATGAACACCTCTTTTTACGTTTACAAAATTAGTTGCTAGTGCAGCTTTAGAGCCAACAGATTCAATTTCCATTATCTCATTATCTATACGAATTAAATCTCCTTCAACAAACAAATTTGCAGTACAATCTGCAGAACTAGTATAAGGCTCTAAAAATACTCTTGTTGTTGTTGAGTCTGAAGCGATTGTAGCACTTGTAGCAGTATCAACATCTGCTGTGCTATCACTTAATAGTGAACTACTAAGATCATAACCTGTACTATCTAAAGCATTAGAATTAGCAGCACTTGCATCTTCTGCATAACCTGCCCACCATTGACTAGGCAAAACTAAATATTCATGAGCTGCTAGTATAGTAGAACATTGTCTTATAGTTGTTGCTGATCCAGGACCTAAGTCAACACTATTTGTTTGGTCTACAGTATCACTTTTCCACTCTCTGTATTTAAATTGAATTTCAGCAGGTATATCACTACAATTTTTAACAACAATAAGTTTTGCACCTTTCATCTTTTGACCAACTGCTGATCCTAAACCAGAAATACTACTTCCTACTGTAATTAAAGTTGTAAATCCATCAGTATTATCTACAACTTGTTTTGTTCTTACTATTTCTGAATATTGATCAGTCATAACCATTTCATAGGAATCGCCTAATCCTGTTGTAATTTGTAAATTTGTATCTAATTTTGCCATTTCTTCTCCTATGCTATATGATACTTGACTTGTACCTGTAAATTTATACTATTTGTGTTTGTTTCATTTTCTACTGTACACATAATTACTTTACCACTTGTTACACTTGAACTTTGTATTGTTAAGTCTGTTGATTTTGTTACACTTCTATCTACTGATGTTGCTTGACCATCTGCTAATACTGTTCCATTAGACAAATCACCATCACTTGTTGTTCCATCTGCTGTCATATCATAACTCATTAGATGAAAGTTTAAGGTGGTATCTGTATCTGTTGTGCTTGATGATAAAACCTTAACTGCATCTATAACTATATTGTATGGAACAGGAAAAAGTGCATTAGTATAATCATCAGTAGTAGTAGTAGAATTTAAAGAAGTTGATGGGTCTGTGCCTGTACCAATAGTTCTTTCAGCCATACCTGAATTATATTCTAAACCACCCAAACCTACTACCATATGTGTTCCTGATGCAGTTGGAGCTAAATTAAAAGCATTAAATGTCAATAACTGTGTAGTAGCACTTACTTGTGATGTTCCTACTTTGACTAATGAATTAGTGCTATCAATAGTTAATAAACTTGTATTGTCAGATTTTTTTACAACAAAAGCACTTGTTGAATCATCATTTTGTGGTTTTATTGCCAATTGATCATCGCTTATTGAAATACAAGTAGATGTTCCTTCGCCATCCTCAACTTGAGAAGTAGCAGCAGAAACACCATTTGTTTCATCTGATACTTTTAACAAACTTTTATATGTTAATGATGGACTTTTACCTGCTAAACTTCCCATACTACCCCTTTACCTTAATGTGCATACTGCTACAAAACATATCTCTAAATACGAATATGTCGATGAAGTATCACCTGTTGTTCTTCTAAAAGCAGGCATTATCATATCTCCTTTTGCTAAATCAACTGATAATCCTGTTTGCCCTAAATCGTTATATCTGCCTGATGTCCAAGCACCTGATTGTGTTGAACCTATTTGTGCTAAACTAAAATTGTCTGCATTAGTATCATCCCATGTTACACCTGTTCCATGCAATAAAGCATGTTCTATTGTATGTGTAGCAGTAGAGTTACCATACATATAATACTCATTTAGTGTCATATTATGAGGAACTACTAATATTGGATTCCAACTATCAAACCATGTCGTTTCTAATGATGCACTATTTCTTGTGCTGTTCCAATTTTCTGCATTTGTACCCCATGTAAAAGTAGGATAAAACCAATAATTATATCTGTTATAAACTCTTGCATTGATCTGGATAATATGTTTTTGTGCTAAATGCCCATTAGCAGTTATTGCTATATCTTGACCTGTATCATCTGTAAAATAAAGATTATTAGGTGCATCATTTTTTACCCATATTTGCCCTTTACCTGCAGTATCACTACCTGCATTAGATCTTTCAGGAAGCATAAAATTATTTTGACCAAATTGAATTTCGCTATCTGTAATAGTTATTTTATCTTCACCATCTACACCTATATTAAAAGTAGATGAATTAGCAGCATTTATATAAACATTCTGTCCACCAGATCCATCAAAATAAATATTTTTAGTAGCATTAAAATTAACATCTGCATTAAATGTTTTTTCACCAGTAAATGTTTGA
>Ga0098043_1000388_pt1 | contig 15307 bp, 32 predicted proteins | sample 9B_taG_FD_92581 | JGI IMG/M metagenome (GOLD analysis project Ga0098043, IMG submission 92581) | Marine viral communities from the Subarctic Pacific Ocean - 9B_ETSP_OMZ_AT15188_CsCl metaG | ecosystem: Environmental > Aquatic > Marine > Oceanic | place: Subarctic Pacific Ocean | collected 2015-01-10 | reverse complement strand
ATATACAATATACACACGGCAGCCTGTACAAAAACTGACTTTCTCTGACCCACCACCCCTACTTTTTTATATTATTGTGACCAAATTTTTACCTTTTTGTCCTATATATATACATAAAAGCTAATTTCTACTACCTATAGATGTTTAATCAACAGGTTTTACAATATTCTGAGATACTGAGAGACCTAGAATAACCCCTACGCATTACAATCTTTTCCTTAACGTATTACCCATGTTATTGCATTATTCGTAATCAGCTAACTGGAGGAACTGGATAAAACTTAACACACTATATATCAATAGATTAAGAAATGCTGAACTGGAGGAAAAAGTACAAAACCTATCATTTTCGGTTATATCCATTCGTGTAAATTATATTATTCTCAGTAAATCGATTAAATCATTGTGAATATCTCATGAGAATATCGCAATAATTCTGTTAAAAAACTGAGAATCTTTCAATAAAAAAATTTAAGAAAACTTTAACATTGTACATACAAATGTCTGTTAAGTACTGTAAACATTGACATTTTAAAAATCAACAATCGTAAATCTTGGAAATCTTAATTTAGATATCATTGTTTATCCAATTATTAAAATAATATTTGTGGCTCGATTTGGACGGATGCCAATCTGTAGATTACTAATCGAGGGTGCAGAGAAACACTCAGAGATATCAGACCTAGCGGAACGGGAAGCTCGAAATTCTTACAACAATTGCCAAGATAGGCATGATGGTTGAGCGCCTGCTCCCAATGTTGAATACATCCTCCTCCAATAGGAGATAGGGACTGCGGCTAAGAGCCGTCAATATTAAGATTAAGTAAGTATATCTGAAGATGCTTGGGAGAGATAAAACCCTAAGACTCCTTTCGTAGAGGGGAACCTGTAATGGTCGAAACGTAAACGGTATGCGGGCTACGAAATCCCGCTTATGTCATATACTAATCTTAAATAATAATTAAAATGGCACAATCAAGATTCACATCAATATTAAATAAAGCTAGAATTCTTCAAACAATTCATGCAAGTTGGTCACTACAGAAATGTGTTGAGCACCTAGAAAAGAAAGGTGTTATAATACTTTCAGAATTTGAAAAAGATATGTTTTGTACCCATGACGAAGAAACCTTAATTGGATTCGGTAAGTTATTTAATTAATTAAAATGGGGAGTTATCGCTCCCCAACGTCATATACTAATCTTAATTCAATTACAATGAAAAATACTTATCTAATAACAGAGAAAGGAAAAACTTTAGTTAAAGCTGATGCTAAGAAAGTTAAAGGAGGAAGCGTAGTTACTGATGGTTTTGAGTGCAGTACAATTGCATATAAAAATATGCGAGACTTAATTCAGTTGGTTAGCATTTCTTATGAGGCAATGATTTATGCGGATGCATTTCTTTACAGAGTTAGAAACAATAGAGAATATAACCATTGGAACAACGCTAGAAACAAAGCTAAAGTCATTTGGAGTGCCTCTGTTCGTATTTTAAAACAGAAACAAAAACAATCTCGCTTTGATTACAAATGGTAATTCAATTCAGGGAGGTCAATCCTCCCTACGTCATGTACTAATCTTAAAATTAATTAAAATGACACTCAAAAAGTTTTATTTAAAAAACTACCCAACAGATGATTTGGGTACTAAAATTAATGGTAAATCTACTTTTCAAGGATTAATCAATACACTCGTTCAAAAAAATGATGTTTATGATTATATCGGTGTAGAAGATTCTATTGTTAGAGAAAGATTGTTTCAAAGATTATCAAAAGAACGTGTATCAGTTACTGCTGATAGCGATGTTTTTCTTGATTTTATATACCATCTTTGGACATCCTAAATTTAAAAGTATAGGGGTAGAAATGCCCCTAACGTCATATACTAATCTTAATTTAAATTTATTATGAAAACTTCAGTTAACACACACATGAACTATGTAAACAATGACCAAGTAAACGCCATGCTAAACAGATTCGGTTTGAATTGGCTAGTGGAGAAACGTCCATTGTTTTTTCAGGCAAATGAATCAGTTAAAAAAACCGATTATTTTGGTGTAATTAGAACTGATAATAACAAGTGTTTTGGTGCTATGACTAAACAATATGAGCCGTTTCAGAATCATGAAATGGCTGAGTTAGTGCTAAGAATATCTGATGTTATTGGTAAGCCTGTTACACATGGTAAGGTGTTTAAAGAGGGGCGCAGAGTTGCTATGCAAATTGAGTTAGAACCAATCAAGGTTGGTTTTGACACAATCAAACGCTATGCTACTGCAATTAATTCTCATGATGGTTCAACGTCTTTAAGATGGGGGACAACAGGAATTACTGTATCATGCGATAATCAATTCAGCGCATTGCGTAAGGATTTGCAAAGTAGTGCAAAGCACACAGGTAACATGAGACAACTGATTGACAATTCATTCAGAACCTTAGAAAGACTTGAGAAAGCTGATACTACATTGTATGAAACTTTCAAAAGGATGACCGAGTATTTTGTTGATGAAAAACTTGTGGGTGATGTAATTCAAAAAGTTAGTAAAGTTGACCCTAGAAATATCAATGCTGAAAAACTGCATAGTCCTAGAACAATGAACAAGAGCTTAGAACTGACCACATCAATTGCAAAAGAGATGAGTTACAAAGGTCAAACGCTATGGGGTTTGTTCTCAGGTATTACGCACTACACCACACACAAAGGTGGTACTGATAGAACTAGAGAAGAATCAAAGCTAATTGGTGGACTTCAAAAAGTTGACCAATCAATCTTTAATCAATTCGCTGAACTAGTTTCTTAATTAATCGGGGGGTAGCAATACCCCCTACGTCATATACTAATCTTAATTTAAATACAATGAAAGCAAAAGATATGAGGGATAAACTCCCTAATGAGTATTACTACGGAGTATTCTGTATGATTGACGTGGCAAAGGGATATAACCCAATGCTAGAAGAAATCATTCAGCGTGATGAGGCTAATGACATCGCATGGGACAAGGGAATTGAACTATACGATAATTTCCTTGAATCCAAATACAACACCGATGACAAGTCTGAGATAGACTGCATGGAAGAGTATATTATTAATTTAAACCAACAGAATGAAACGTAAAACAATTTTCATACAATACAATGTTTGGAATGATAAATATCAGATCGTAGATAGTTGGTTTCCACCGAAAAAAATAATAAAGGAATTCAAATATCATGCGAGTGCTATTAAATACAAATCCAAATACAATCAGGGGCTAATTTAAGCCCCTACGTCATATACTAATCTTAATTAAAATCATATGAAAATTGATTACATCAAGTATGAAAAATCTCATGGTGGCAGAGAAAACTATTTTCCTGTAGGTAGGAAAAAAGACTTAGTTGGTGATTGTGCTATTAGGGCAATCGCATTGGCACTAGAGATGGATTATATGCAAGTGCTGAGAGAACTCATGAATTTAGCAGTTGAAAAATTTGGTATACCATATGCTAACAGTCAACGAGTTTATGAGGATTACTTAAACAGTAAAGGATGGGTGAAAAAACCCCTGAAAGAAGGTAAAACGTGGAAACCTTTATACAAACACAAGCGTAGATTAGAACAGAACAAAAACTATATATTCTATGTTAGAGTTGGTTATCAAACACATCTTACTTCTGTAGTAAAAGGAATCAATAAAGATACATGGCTATGTCAAGATAAAATGGCGTATGCTATGTACGATAAACCTTAATTTAAATCGAGGGGTGTATTAACATCCCTCACGTCATATACTAATCTTAAATTAAATATAAATATTATGAATGCAATAGAATTTATTAAAAAGGAGATTCGAATATTCGAATCAAAAGTGACTGCTAGGGAATTAGCTGAGGCAATCAAGATGGTTACAGTAGACCTGATAGATGAACTCGCAGAACTATATGAACACGATGATGAAGACCAAATTGAATTAGTTAATGGCTTTGTGCTACACCAGTCATCAGAAGATGGTGGCGGGTGTGTGGATATTGTCCACGAAGAGGATTGGTTTTATGTCATTAACTGTTCTATATCAGAAGATGCTCAAAGTGTTTGTTTTGACCCTGTCGAAAAGTCAGAAGTCATCACAGAGGCTATTAAAATAACGAACAGAAAGACTTTTATCTTAAAACAAACAGTATCATATGAAGTGGAACTAGAAGTGGAGGATGAAAGTGTGGAAGATGTTGTTGCAAGAGCAGAAAATGGAGAGTTTGATGAAGATTTATGTTACCTTGAAACTGAGTTTAAAGCAATGGATTCAAGAGAGTATGAATTTTCTGCTAGTGAAAAAGAATAATTTAAAAGGGGACTCCGTGTCCCCTGCGTCATATACTAATCTTAAATTAAATAAAATGGAAATTAATTTAACACCACAGGACGTGGTAAAAATGTCTGAGAACAAGGTTAATGAATGCTTTGATATATTCAAAGAGCCATTAAACTTAGAGGAGGCAAATAGCCTTATTAATGCAATTCTTCCGCAATTAGAACAGGTAATATCTGACACGTTGCAGGAACAAATTTATGATGACCTAATGAACAAAAATAGTGGTCATGATTGGATTGACGAAAAGCTGTCGAACTTTAAAGAAAATATCTAATGACAATACTAGATATGCAACAGCTAGGAGATTCAGGGGAGGAAATTGTTTCTCTCCTGAATGATATAATTCATAGTGTTAAAAACAAAAAGTCTATAGAAGGCTACGAGTTTGAAAACAATAATGAAAGGATAGAGCATATAGAAGAAACCACTTCTATGATTCTTAAACAATTATGTAATTTAAAATTAAAATAACATGAAAGAACTGATCGAAAAATTAATGGCTTATTATGAAGTCGACCTTAATAATTGCGAGATGTCTCACGAAATGTGGATTGAAGAACTTGCAAAATGTATGCTCACCGAAGGGTACAAAGAAAGTTTTTTAGAACAATATAATGAGTATCAGCAATTAAGATGTGAATAACCAATGGGAGGAGCAATCCTCCCTCTGTCGATAGGTGTGTGCCTATCCTGATGAGTCCGAAAGGACGAAACAGAATTATTAATTAAACAATAAACAATTATGAGATATCCACCTTATGAAACAAACCCATTAGAAGATGTATGGGACAATTCAGTATCAGATACTGCGCACGAAATCAAAAAAGACTTGATGGAAATGATAGAAGAAAAAGTAAGAGAACATGTTAAGGAATACTTCGATATTCCTACACAATGGAGAGATGAAGTTAAAGACCACGAGGAAGACTTCATTGAGGATGTAATAACTGAAGTGATGAGTAAAATTAAAATTAAAAAAGATGATGATTAGAGAGTCACAAGCTGAAGATTTAGCTCTTATAACATGTGTTATTTTAAAAGAAGATTTACTTGGTGGCACAGTATGGCAGGACTTTACAATTGCCTATGAACTTGCTAAAAGATTTCAAAAAGTATATTCAGCTGACCATGATTGGTGGCAAGACGAGGATGTTGATTTTAAATCTGCCATTGTGATGTTTGTTAAAATGCATAATGTCAATGAGTTACAAAATAAATTTGGAAATTCAAAAAACATAATATAAATTTGTTAACAACACAGGGGAAGCCGAAAACCTTAAAGAGTAGGCAAAATTAAATTTAACATAATGAAAACAAAACGTAAAATGAAAACAAAAAGGAATGTCAAGTACTACCACACTAGGCTTTCACAAGACAAGATACATTTTATTAAGAATCTTGGAACTAATGATACACAAAAAATTTCTAGAGAATTTGAAAAGAAATATGGAGCTCCTCTTAGAGAGTCAACCATTATTAATACACTCAAAAGAAATGTGGTTAAAGTTGAAAACAACAACAATCAAACAAAAAGAGTAGAGATTGTTGCAAAATATGATGGTGCTGAATACAAATTAAGGCATTTCTCAAACAAATTAATCATTGATATGGTTTTACAAAACCTAAATAATGATTAAAGTTGTTTATCTTGACACGGGCATATCCGTTGTTTCTGTAAAAGGAAATGACGGAAAAGTCCGCATCAAAGTATTAGACAAGAACGAGACTTATAAGTTTAATGTTTGGTGGTCAAAAACAAAAGATTCACTATCATCAATCGGTATCAAAATAATTTAAAATGGGAAAAACAAAAGGTTTATTACCAGAAAACTGGTATGAACATCAAGAGCAAATGAACCTTCATTGGATGGAAGAAGAATATTTTGGTAATTTAGCCGAGCAAAACAGAAAGAAAAATCCATATGATAAATTTCATAAGCAAGAAAAGAAAGCACATATCAAAGGTCAGAAACCACATGATATCGCTACACAACAAAGCAGCAAAACTGAACAACGGTTGCCACCTCTTGAATGAGGAGGAGTTTGAGAAGCTAGGTAAACAGCTTAAATCTATTTCATTAAGGAAATATCAACTAAGAAAATATTTAAATCTATTATTATTTTAATTTATGCAAAGAACATTTAAAGAAGTACAAGGCGAGTGGGCTTTAGAGAAGTACATAGCCCTAAGAACGAAGCACAAGGGCTTAAAAGAACTTTACGAGAAAAACAAGCTCAGATGTAATAAACTTCAGGCACAAAAATCTTATGACGAAAACATAATTAAGGAATATGAAGGTATTGTTGAGGGCTACAAGGAAACGGTACAAAGCTTAATTAAGGAGATAGATAAGATAAATGAAAGAGTCTAAAGAATATATGCTACACGTTCTGTGGAGAACAATGAATCCAATTGATAAAATTGTTTTTCTAGATAAAACAGAACAATATTTTCTTCCAAGACTAAAGTTTGAAAAGTCTAGGAGTGGTGATCTAGAGATTTATTCTACAACATCAGATATTTATTATCCGATAGAAGAGTCACTTGTGGCTTTTGCATATGAAAACACATTGAGGGCTCTTTCAGACTCGATGTGTTATTCAAATGAGGTAGATAAAACAGAGATGCTATCTCTTAAGAAGGACTTGGTTCCTGAACATGTCTTGCTGAAACATCAGCAGAGGCTAGAATTATTTAAATCAAAAACAAATATACACGTAAATCAAATTAAAGAAGATTATGAAAAAATTAAATCAATTGAAGAACCCTCTGGGTGGTAATTACTTAGAGGTTAGGGAAGGAAGAGGTAGTTATCAAGGCTACAAAAAACTTTTAATATATAAGGACGCTAGGGCTGACATGAACATTCTAGACGAAGTTGTTGGGGCTAACAATTGGCAAAGAAAACACTACGAAGTAAAAGGAAACTTATTCTGTAGTGTTGGTATATATGATGAAGAAAAATCTTTATGGGTATGGAAAGATGATGCAGGCGCTCCAAGTGCTTTTGAAAAAGAAAAAGGAGAGTCTTCTGATTCATTTAAAAGAGCTTGTACCAATTGGGGCATCGGTAGAGAACTTTATTCTGATGCTTACAAAAACATTTCTGTCAAGGTTCAGGATAAAGAATCATTGTTTGGGTGGCGTGTTTTAAATAAAGTTGAAAAAATAAAAGAAATATACACCGTCACTGCTGTTGGCATTATAGACACTAACGGAAACACAAGATTTAAAAAAATAATGGACTTAAAGAGTGGTAAGTGGGTCAAGGCAAAAACACAGTCATGAGATATAATCAAAACGAAAAGAAAGCTTTCGAGAAGGGCTATAGGATAAACGATGAAGGAGACGTAATTGGGTTAAAAGGCGAAACGGTTGGTTTTACACAAACAAACGGATACCCTACTTTTAAAATTAGGAGTGCTGAAAATAAAAACCTTAATGTCTCCTCACACAGACTACAGGCTTATCAAAAATACGGTGAAAAAATTTATGAAGATGGTATTGTTGTAAGGCACTTAGATGGCGATAAACACAACAACTCAAAGGATAATATAAGCATAGGAACCTACAGCGACAACTACATGGACCAACCAGAACACGTTAGGGTTTCTAGGGCTAAACACGCATCAAGTTTTATCACAAAATATGATAAAAATGAGGTTAGAAAATATCATGAGGAACATGGTTCCTATGCAAAAACTATGGAAAAATTTAGCATTTCAAGTAAAGGAACTCTACACCATATATTGAATAAATAAAGATATGAGCAAAATTTCATTTGATAATTATTTGTTTAGATGCTCCTCTTTGGGAAAGCTGATGACGTACCCCAACAAGGATTCGTTGTCGGCTGGACCAAAGACATTTTTAGGTCAGATATTTAAAGAAGAGCTCTTCGGTAAAACAGGAGAAATAAAGTCAAAGTATTTAGATAAAGGACTTCTGGTAGAGGAGGAATCAATAAATCTTTACAATGCTGTCCATAAGACAAGTCACTCAAAGAATTCTAAAAGATACGATAACGAATACATAACAGGTGAGCCTGATATAATTTCTGATGTCCTTATAGACATAAAATCTTCATGGGACCACAGCACATTTCCGTTCACTAATAAAGACAACCCAAATAAAGACTATTATTGGCAACTTCAAGGGTACATGGCATTAACGGAATTAAAAACGTCTAAGGTTGTGTATTGCCTTGTGGACACTCCAGATGAAATAATTTATCACGAGATTAAAGTTACAGCCCATAAGCTTGGGGTTATTGATCTTCCTGAAGAACTTGAAGAGGCTATCTGGGAAGATATGAAGTTTTCTAAAACTAGTCCTAAATGGAGGGTAAAAGAATTTGTGGTTGAAAGAAACCAAGAAGACATAGATGCAATCTATAAACGAGTTGAGTTGGCACGAGGCTACCTTAACGATTTAAATCAATTATTAAATTAAAAAATGGAAATTACAGGTAAAATTAAAGTTATAAACGATACAAAAAGTTACGGAGACAAAGGATTTCGTAAGAGAGAGGTTGTAATAACAACTGAAGGAAACTACCCACAGCAGATATTGATTGAATTTGTTCAAGACAAATGTGACGTTATCAATGGCTACAAGGTTGGTGATGACGTAAAAATTGGAATCAATTTAAAAGGTAGAGAGTGGGTCAGTCCACAAAAAGAAACTAAATATTTTAATTCTGTTGAGGGTTGGAGAATTGAAAAGTCCGATGGACAAGAAAGCCAATCCAATCAACAAACAAAATCAGCTGAACCACAAGCTGTAACACAAGACGACTTGCCTTTCTAGTTTGGTTAGTATATAACGCTTGGCAAATAAGGAGGGCATTGCAAGTCTGTCCTCCTGTCAAGTAAATTAAAATTAAATTAAATGAATAAATATAGAGTAGAAGAGAGAAGAAAAATAGAAATTCTTGTTGATTTAGTTACTAAAGAAACGGGTATTGACATATTAAGAATTCCAAAAAAAAGATACAGAGGTCTAGCAGATTCAAGAGCAGTCTTTATGTATCTAGCCAGGAGAAAAACAAGATATTCTTTAGCAGATATTGGACTTTTGTTTAAAACATCAGATTATAAAGGAAAAAACCACGCTACTGTGCTTCATCAATCAAATAAAATACAAAACTTTTTAGACGTTGAAGACCCTCATATGGTTAATTTAATATCAAAATGCGAAAAGCTTTTTAAACAAAAGTGTATTGATGAAGGTATAAAAATTCAAGGCGAAAAAAAACTCGCTAAGAGTGAGGTAAAAAAAGCTATTAAATACAAGGCATATTGTCTACACTCCAGAATTACAATGAGAGGAAGGCTTAACTCTAAGGTTTATGCTTGATTCTTTTATAACCTTAAATAGAAGAATTTTGGAATGGGAGTGGTATACAGACTCGAACACCATGAGACTATTTATACACTGCCTTCTGAAGGCTAACTGGAAAGATAAAGACTGGAAAGGAGTTGTTGTTAAAAGAGGGACCTTTATTACTTCACAACAAGGTCTTGCCGACCAGCTTGGTTTATCTAGAAAACAAATTCAACTGTCTCTTGAAAAACTTATTGAAACTAAGGAGATTGAAAAAGAGGGGAACAACAAATATACCCTCTTAACTGTTGTTAAATATGATGATTACCAAAAAAGTTCATACGAAGAGGGACAACAAAAGCACAACAAAAGCACATCAAAAGAACAACAAAAGCACACAACTAATAATAATAACAACTATAACAATGAAAACAATAATATAGTAATAAGGGGTTTTGAGGAAAATTTTGACATAGCAATTTCCAACGATCAATACATTACGGCAATAACGTCAAATTTAAAAATATCAAGAGAACGCCTTATCGAATTGTATAAAGAATTTCATGAGCATTTAAAAAGAACTCAAGACACTGTAAAGACTCAGCATATGTATGTTTCTCATTTCAGAAACTGGTATTTAAAAAAATATAATATAAATCACAATACAGGAAAACCAAAACTAAAATACAAAAACTCATTATGAGAATAATAGAATGGAGTCAAATAGAACTTAAAGGCAAGTCAACAGGTCAGATTAAAACAATTTGTCCTGCATGCTCACCCGATAGAAGAAATAAAAAAGACAGGTGTTTGAGTGTAAATGTCGCTAAAGGAGTTGCTAAATGTCACCATTGTGAGGCAATATCTATTAGAGATGACAGACCTTTGGTTCAGGACAAAGTCTATAAAGTTCCTGAACAAAATTGGGTTAATTATACAGACCTGTCTGATAATATAGTCAAGTTCTGCGAGTCGAGAGGAATTTTTCAAAGCACACTTAAAGACCTTAATGTGACAGAAGAAATGTATTATCAACCGCAAGCAAGAAAAAATTTAAATAATATAGTTTTTAATTACTTTGAAGGAGATACGCTTGTAAATAAAAAATACAGGTCAGGAGGAAAGCACTTCACTCAAACAGCAGAAACCAAGCCAATATTCTACAACATTAACTCTGCTGTTGGTCAAGACGAGGTTTTTATAGTTGAGGGTGAGTTCGATGTTCTTGCCATGCATCAATGTGGTTATAAAAATACAATTAGTATTCCTAATGGCGCAAATGATAATGACGACTTCTGGATTAACTGCGAAAAATATCTTCAAGATGTAAGTAAATTCTATATAGCAACCGACAATGATGACAAGGGAGAAATTGTTGCTGAAAAAATAGCACAAAGAATAGGAAGGTATCGATGTGTCAGAGTTTTATTTAAAGAAAAAGATGCTAATGGAGATTTAGTAAAAGGAGGAGAGAATTTAGTGAAAGAATCTATAATAAACGGTAAAAGGTACCCAGCCTCTGGGACATTTACTGTGGAGGACCTTGCAGGAGGTATACATGATTTATACAACAACGGATTGCCAGAAACACTTTATCCAAAACATAAGTGCTTTGGGGATCTCAAGAAAGTCTTCACGGTGATGAGGGGTCACTTGGTTGTGTCTACAGGTATACCTTCTCATGGTAAATCAAATTTTACTGAATGGTATGTTATGAACTTAATCAAGGATTACAACCTAAAGGCTTCGTTTTTCTCTCCCGAACACAGCCCTATGGCGCTCCATCAAACTACTTTTATTGAAAAGTTTTACGGAACAAACTTTTTTCAGGACAATCCTGGTAGACCAAGAGTCACAAAAAAACAAATAGATAGATACGTTGAGTGGGCTAATGAAAAGATATACATCACCGCACCCGATAAAGGAGAAATGCCAAATTGGTCTTGGATTTTAGAAAAGTTTAAAGAACAGATGTTTATTTATGGAGTCGATATGTTTGTTATCGACGCTTTTAACAAGGTTGAGTTTGATAAATCAAACGATTCAGAGTTATCAAAAATAAAACGTGTCTTGACTAAGCTAACAATGTTTGCTCAAATGAATAACGTAATAATATTCTTAGTTGTTCATCCCACAAAAATGAGAAAGAAAGATAACGGTGATTATGATATGCCAACTTTATACGATTGCTCGGGTTCAGCTGATTTTAGAAACCAAACTCACGATGGATATACTGTTTATAGGCATTTTGAACAGGACGAAAGCGTTAGTATAGATAAAGACGATGTTGATTTTGTAGTTCAGAAAGTAAAAATGAAGTTTCAAGGCGAAATGAATGGCTTGGAAAGATTTAGGTTTGACGTAGTTTCTGGCAGGTATTACTCAAAGTACCAAAAACCTCCAACATTTGTTTTTGACAAAGAAAACGAAGCCTTACCAAATCAACAGCCTGAAGATGCTTTTAGTGTAGGTCAGGGAGATTTACCTTTCTAATTATGAATTTTTATCCTAACATAATACACCAGAATGCTATGGCTTTTTGTTTATCTAATGGCGTAACCATAATACCAGAGTTGTTGAAGAAAAACAAAATCAGATTAAACGTCCGAGTTGAGGCAAATGGAATTGTCAAAAACATAGTTTCTCCAAAAACATATACCAACGATGAGCTATGGCAGCCTATTTATGAGATATACTTAGCTTATTTTAAAAAAATGGCTGACAAGGGAATAATTAAAAAAGCAACCCTTAAACACCTGAGTTTCATATAAATTAAGTAAATTTGATATTATGACAACAAAAACACTATTTGAAAGAGAATATGATAAAATAAAGCAAGAAACTTTTAGCATATTTGATTTAGATGTTTCTGCGTTTTGTGAAAAGGTAACGGGATACGTTAGTAAAAGTGAAAAAGAAAAAATGGATGCGCTTTTAGAGCTTGATACTTTGCTTTATACTAGAATGGGTATTGACTCAAGTTTAACAGAAAAAAGAGAAACAAAAAAGAAATCAAGAATAATATATAGAGCTATAAAATCATTCAACAAAAGAGTTGGTGATTCGTTTCTACAGCACATGGATCCAGATGTATGACGCAAAGGTTTAGTTTTTTGGAAAAGTTAAGACTAGCACTGCATAACAACGTAGATAAGATAATTGACTCCATAAACCAGCCTAATAAGGATGAAACCAAAAGCTCAATAGGTTCTTTAAAAGTAAATCTTGACAAGCTTCAAAATCAAATTAAAGACGATGATTGATAGAAATGAAGAAATAAAATCTTTAACTGAAAAATATTTTAAGGACGGGCATAGGAGCCCATCTGAGATCGCAAGGTATATACATCAAGACCTAGAGATAAACCTTGAAGAAAAGACAGTAGAATCTACTAGGCGATACATATCAAGGCATATACAAAAACTTACAAGGACTGAGGATCAGCCAGCTTTAGCAAGCGCTTGTGAGGAGAGAGGTATTGACATTAGTAGCGTAGGAATAGCGTGGTCAAAAGATAAGAAATGGTCAATACAGTTTAAACCAAATAAAGACAGCGGTCCTACTTTTGAACAGCTGCTTGAAGACCACATTGATGCTGTCAAAAATCACACGTTTAGTTATGAATACATTGAGAGAGCAAATACTACTGATGGCTGCTTACTTGTTATTGATCCTGCTGATGTACATATTGGGAAGTTAGCGTCTTCATTTGAGACGGGAGAGGATTACAATTGTCAAATAGCAGTACAGCGAGTTAAATCTGGAGTTGAGGGGATATTGAAAAAAGCATCTGGATTTACCATAGACAAAATTGTCTTTGTGGCAGGCAACGATATATTACACATAGACACCCCCAAGAGGACCACTACGAGCGGAACTCCACAAGACACAGATGGAATGTGGTATAACAATTTTTTAATTGCTAAAAAGCTTTATATCGACGTTTTAGATACATTAATTCAAGTCGCTGATGTACATTTCATGTTTAATCCGTCTAACCATGATTATCAAAGCGGATTTTTTTTAGCCGACTCAATTAGCTCTTGGTATAATAAATGTGAAAACATTACCTTTGACACTTCAATAGCTCACAGAAAATATTATCAATATCATAACAACCTTATTGGAACTACGCACGGAGATGGAGCAAAAATGCAAGACTTGCCTCTGCTTATGGCTCAAGAGGCGAGAGAGGAGTGGTCTTCTGCAAAAAACAGATACGTCTACATACATCACATACATCATAAGATGTCAAAAGATTTTATTGGTGTTACTGTCGAGGCTCTTAGATCACCTTCTGGAACTGACGGCTGGCACCACAGAAATGGCTATCAACATGCGCCTAAAGCCGTTGAAGGATTTATTCACTCAAAGGAGCACGGGCAGATGGCAAGACTAACTCATCTATTTTGAAGGGTAATAAAAAAAACAATACAATTAAGTGTAGCCAATGCGAACAAACATTTCCAGGAGGATTAGAATACAGAATACATTGGGAAAAAGAACACCTACAGTACGCATTAAATCAAATAAAAAAAAATGAATGTTAGATATAGTACATTTTATCGTGTGGGCTGTTTCTTTAGGATTAGCAATTATTGTGATAGAAAACATGATAGATAATTTATAGAATAAAAGAAGTATGAATTGTTGGAATTGTCAAACAGAATTAATATGGGGTGGAGATCATGATGGGGAAGATTATGGCAATGAAGAATATGGGATAGTATCCAATTTAAGTTGTCCCAAATGCGAAGCTTTTGTGTTAGTATATCATCAAAAAAATAAAAATGAAAAATGAAAGAAAGCGAATTAATTCAAATAAAAAATCAAGCAAAAAATATACTAGGGATGCAACAAGCGATCCTAACCCAACTACAGAACCTGAAAGACCTCTCGATTGGGACGCTAGAGACCTTAAAACGCATGGATGGGTACCAAAAAGCAGTAGATCAACTGAAGGAAGATATACAAGCAGATTCTGGGAAGAAGAAGAATGAAATAATAAAGTAAACAAAAGCCTTGAGGTTAAGATCAGAAAAAATAGTTTTTAATAAACCTCTTGAGTTGTCGGATGCAATAAAAGCATTAACTGCCTTAAAGGAGATAGTTGATGTATCTGAAATTAAGGACAATTATTTATATGTTTTTGTTAAAGAAAATTATGACTTGTACATCGAGACAATACCCGATATTGAAGTTTTATGGACGGCTGAAAGACTAGGCATTACTGACAGGCAAGCTGTAGTGTGTCTAATGGAATATCCTAGCTTTTGGGATTCTTTAAAAGACTTACTTTATTTATCCAAAATAAACAATTTTAACAGATATAGTGTGTTTACTAAAAATGATCTAATGGGCACTGGGAGCAGGACATGGGAAGAGTATATAGGGGAAAGCGAGGAAGACGCTAGAGAGTTTTATGAGCACATATTGTTGATTGAAGATATTGTATCTATAATTAAAATGGACGATGAGGAGGAGGAAGGGTACTAAAAGAAGACAAATAACAAGGTCCACAAAAGTTAAAGAAGATGGTATTGAGTTTGCCTCTAAGCTAGAGCTCTATATGTACAAGGCTCTGAAGAAAGCAAAGATCAAGAATAACTATGAAGGTAAGACGTTCACTAT
>Ga0098043_1000387_pt1 | contig 15312 bp, 19 predicted proteins | sample 9B_taG_FD_92581 | JGI IMG/M metagenome (GOLD analysis project Ga0098043, IMG submission 92581) | Marine viral communities from the Subarctic Pacific Ocean - 9B_ETSP_OMZ_AT15188_CsCl metaG | ecosystem: Environmental > Aquatic > Marine > Oceanic | place: Subarctic Pacific Ocean | collected 2015-01-10 | reverse complement strand
CTTGTTGTTGATAAGGAGACATGAATGCTTGAAAAGCTTGTGGGCCAGAATAAGCTGCAGCTTGATCTAAGAAAGGTTGATAACCTGCAACTCCTGTCCCTGCTCCTGCTCCCACTATAGATCCGTCAGGTCCAAAAGTTAATTGACCTAATCCTGCTTGAGTAGCAGCAGCTTGTTGAGCTGCTTGAGTTAAAACGTTTTGACTTGCAACTTTTGGTCCAAGTTCCGCGAGCGTTGGTACACCTTCCGAACCAGGAGCTTTACCTACCTGTTGCGTTAATAAATCAATATAATTTTCTTGAGCCGCTTCTATAAAAGGTGCTCGTCTTGTAGTTTGTGTATAATCAGCCATTATGCTTTACCTACTTTTTCTGCTTGTTTCATTGTTTTATATAATTTTTTAGAGCCTTCTTCAACATCTCCTCCACCGATACCTCTAACAGCATCAGCAGTCATTACAAATTCATTTTTCGATAACATTGCTGGAACATCATCTGCTTTTTCTTTGATACCTACTGGTACAAAACCACCTTCATCTCTATAGTCTCTTTCAATTATTCCCGCACGATTTTTTCTTAATTTTCCTGTTGGTACATCTCCTATACCGCCTATAGATTTAAATACTTTACCTGTTAATTGAAATATTTCTGCATCGATATCTGATACATCTGCGTTAGCGTCTTTTGCTAATATACCATCTCTTAAAATTAATAATTCAGATACTCTGTTAGCACCACCTTTGTAACCTATTCTTCCGCCTTTAGCAAACTCTTCTTTAAATTTTATAGTCTCTGAAACTTTTTTATCTTCAGGTCGTTGACTTATACCGGCATCGTCAAATCCAAAAACTATGTTTTCTAGTTCTCTTCTTTTTGTATCATCATCTCTACCCACAGAATATTTCATCATTTGTAATTGTGTTTCTTCATCAGTCAAATTTTTTTGAGGTCCAAATCTTTGCAAGTAATATAATGGTTGAATAAATCTTGTATCTGTTTTGCTTCCTTTTACTAAATCTTTTCCTATATCATAGATACCACCAGCTACATCGCCTACTACATCTCGTATAGGTTCTGTTACTTCATAACCTAATTTAGCTACATCAGCCACTAGACTAGCAGCTGTGGATGCTGTTACTCCTATCATTTTTACCAGGTCAACAATAGGAGCTCTAAAAGTTAGACCCATTTTAATAATAGTTCCCAAAGGATCATCATCTCCTTCTTTTTCCCACATTTCTTTAACTTGTAAAGTCATGAGATCACTACCTTTACTAAAACCTATTCTTCCGCCGTCTTTTTTACCAAGACCTAAACCAATAGTTAATTCTTTTAACACTCTAGCATCGTTAGGGTAAGCACTTGGATTGTTTAAAATTTTGTATAACATTGGCATTGTGTAAGATCTACTAGCTCCACCGGCACCACCAAGTTTTCTAAATAAATATGATTTCTCTGCAGAGTTAAAAGATATACCTGCAGCCATCTCCATATCTTCCATGTCCTCATCATCACCAGCTTCAACATCAATTGTCATGATACCTACTTCAGATGGTTCTTCTGGGCTACCTTTTTTAAATCCTATTCTACCGCCTTCTTTCTTACCGCCAAAAAAATTAGTTAAGTAACCTGCGTATTCTTCTCTTTTCTCTTCTTTAACCGCTTCATTATATTCATCTTCAGTTAACTCTATTCCAACTTCATCAGCTAAAGCTAAAGCCTCTACATATGATCCAGCGAAAGCTATTGCTCCCATTACTGCTGCTTTGTCAATAGAACCATCTTTATTTGTAAACATGGCCTTACCAAATTTTTTAGCTCCATCTCCAATTGTTTTAGCAATTTTACTGTAGTCTTGATTACTTACTCCATCAAATAAATTTTTTAAAAAATTAGGTTGGTTAGCTACTGTAGATTTGTTTATTACTGTATCTTTTATAATACCAACACCATCGGCTCCACCTGTAGCCATATCAATACCTGTGTTTATAGAACTTTTTACTGGGGCAGCGTCAGCTGTTACAAAAGACTCTGGAATATCTGGAATACTACTTTTAACAGGTTCCGCATCTGCTGTTATACCTTCAATTGCTTGAACTTCACCAGTTCCTTGATTCGAGAAGAATTTACCTAGACCAGTGTTTTGACCTAATGGTGAACTAAAACCAGATTTAAATCCAGAAGGTGTAAATACACTTAAACTTGGATCTTGAAATCCTGCTCCACCAATATATCTTGCTGCTTGACCTCCAGCATAGTTTAAACCACCAGCTTTTAAAGAGTCTCCAATACTTCCTGTTTTATCAAATGTACCAAGTCCTGACATTGCTGCTGCAACTGCTGGGTTAAATGGTGCAACAAAAGGAGCTGCTTTGACTGCAATATCAGCTACTTCGTTAGGTATAATTTTTCTAACAAATTTTTTAAGCTTACTACCTAAGCCAAATTTTTCCCTAGATGCGACTTGCATTATTCCGCCGTCCGCTTGTAGTTGTCTGTTCATTAAAGATCTAGATATCGCCATAGTTTAAATATATTTATAGTGTTAAGCAGGCGTAGAAATCCTGTAAATAGGATACTTTATTTGATTTTTTTAGGCGCGTCAACAGATTTGACGGGCCTACTTCCTTGCCAAAGATCATCTCTAAACCTTCCGCAATACTGATACTCTCCTACATGCGTTATATAGTCATTTATGTAGGCATAAACTTTACCACCTATGTCTTTCCATCTTTGACAAAATCCAAAATCCTCTCCAAAATAACGTTTGGTTTTAGGGTCGTGAAGAGTATCAAATAAGTTAAACATATTAGTTTTCTTTTCTTCTACACCATTAATTATAGTGGGTTGAAAGATCTCTAATTCTGGGTACTCTTTAATCATTGTTTCCAAGACATTTCTTTTAATTAACATACACCCGGTTGGGGCATGAGATAACTCTATTAATCCTTGCTTACTTTCAATGTTATTTGGGTCCTCTATTTTAACAGGAAAAGTAAATCCTGATTTAGCTAAATCATCTGCTGTTTCTACAGCATCTTCTTTTTCTTGCCATCTTCTCCACATTTTATCCCAACTCAACATCTTCATAGGATAAGGACAAGAAATAATATCTTTATCTAAATCTAACATTTTAAATATTGTTGATGCATTGAAGTCAATATCAGAGTCTATAAATAGTAAATGTGTATAATTATCTTCATGATTCAACATTTCAGCTACACATAAATTTCTACCTTGCGTAACTAAAGATGATTTAAGTAAAGTAAAACTGACCTGAATTTTCTTTTGCCAGCACTCTTGTTGAAATTTTAAAACAGCCTGACAATAATGCATACTAACATCACTATGACAGGGTGTGCATACCATTATTTTATGGGGGGATGTACCTAGATTTATTTCGGTAACTTCTCCTTCAACTTTGTTAGTTTTAATAGTTTGATAAGTATCTTTATTAGGGACTACGGTTTTAGTCGAAGAGTCTTTGTTAAACCAAATGGGCTCATTGTTTTGGCTCGAGGCCTTATAACTTTTTTGCATTAACAGCTCCTTCTAAAAATCTAGACCATGATGATGCTTGTTTTGGCCATCCATAATATAAATGTGCGTAACCTGATTGTGTGGTTAAATGATTTTGAATAGTGGGTTCATGTAAAGTTTTTGCAGCAGCCTCTATACCATAAGCAAACTTTTCGGCTAATCTTTTGTAGTCTTTATCGTAAGGTATATACATAGGAAACTCTGCTCCTGTTTCAAACAACGCCCCATAGTTAGTAGTAATACAATATAATCCTCCCGCCATACATTCTAATAAAGAAATACATGAAGTCTCTTCAAAGACACTCGGATAAACATACATGTTGTAATCTTTTATATGCTCTCTAATGTATTCGTTGGGTCTATATCCGATGTAATTAACATTAGGTAATTGATGTGCTTGGTCATACAAAGCTTGGTAGTTGTGATCGTTAGCTTCATAAAATTTTTTTCCATATACTTCACATGAAGAATATACATCTAGAGTAATTAAAGGATTTTTAACTAATTGCATTGCACCTAATAATATAGAGAGTCCTCTCCAAGGAGTATTTTGATGAATAATTTTTATAGGTTTTCCTTCTTGATAGGGTTGAGCTTTTTCTATTTTCTCAATACCATTTTTTATAACAATACATTTGTGGTCGGGTAAACCAAACATCATTCTAAATTTTTCATGATTCCAATGTGAATTAAAAACGTACCAATCATATATGTTATGATTAGCTTTATTTTTAAACCATGGATATAAATTAGGTTGATCGTAAGAATTTTTTTGCCAAAGAATATTTACTTTGTTTGGATCTATAGGTACTTTACCAGGAACGCTTGTGCATATCTGCACTTTATCAAGTAAACTTTTATCTACATACTTATTTAAAAATTCAAGTTGTAGTTCTGTGCCGCCTTTAGGATTTTGGTTTCTTATTTTCATTCATAACTTTCTGCATTAAATCTAAACCTTTAGGAGATACCTGAACTGTAACGTCTGTTACAATATCTGGACCTTCTAATTTTTCATTCGAAGTTTTACCAGTCTTTGTATTTCTATAAGTTGTTATAGTTGTACAATCTATTTTTACTATATTATCCGTTTTCATTCTCTCTGTTTATTAAAGCATAACTGACAACAACTTCTAAATGGTTAGCTGTCTCTGCTTGCGCTTTTATAGCATCTCCTTCTTCTAAATTCAAGCCTTGTTCTGTGGCATTTATTGTAGAAGTTCCAGGTACATCCTTTCTAAAAAATTCTATGTCACTGCTTGCTGAAGAATCTCTTAGGTCACAATTTACTAAAACATTACTTGTGCTGTTATTGGACACGTATACAGATTTTACAATTGCAACCGCAGAAGTGGCAATAGTTAAAACAGTAGTCATAGCTGTACTATCTAATATTTTGCTGACGTTTTTGTATTTTATTGTCATGATAAAAAATAATTAAATGCGTCTTGTTCGTTTTTTAAATCTTCTTGAAAAGCAAAATTAAGTTGTTGTTTCATAGTTGTCATAGACTCAATAATTTGTCTTTGATTTTCTACGTCATATTGCTGTGCTGGTTCAGGTATATAATTAGTTAATTTTGCCATTATGCTCTATTTATTTTTCTAAGTGTTTTAGCAAACCTAGCTCTTTGGCCTAACTTGCCTTTTGCTTTAGCTGCCTTATTTAATTTATCTAAAGGTATCTTTTCTCCTTTTTTAATCTTTAAAGCTTTTCTTAAAGAACCTGGTTTTTTAATCGCTTTTTCAATATTTAATCTTTTAGTCATTATCTTCTTCCATCTGGTTGAGCATCCATTCTAAAACTACCATAACGCCAAGTCTCACCTGCAGCATCATTTTCTATCTTCAAAGATAGTAGTCTTCCTCTCGCTCTGGTATCTACTTTATCAGTAGTGCTGGTTATTGTAAAAGGTCCAAGAGGTGAACCTGTTTGGTTATCCGAAGGATAATCTGATATGAATAAAGTTACTTTAGAGTTGCCTACTAAAAATTTATAGTCAGGCATAAACCTTCTCATAGACATAAATAGTTCACCATCTTCAATATCAAAATCTCCAGATCTTATAAAAGCAGGAATAGCCGTAGTCCCAGAACTATTGACCTGATCATTTCCTACTTCATGCGCATAATAAATACTAGCGCCATATCTGTTAGTAACTCCCGATATCATAGAACACACTGGAGTAGCCGTAGTGTTATATTCTGTTGCATAAGGTTTTTCAAAAACACCTTGATCCACATAAGTGGTACGAGCTAAAGATGAAGTAGTCCATACGTTTTCTTGATAGTTATACGTTACACATCTATCAATTTGTTCAGATCCAGCTTTAGGATAAAACCAACTGACCTCAGTATATAAAGAATTTGGTTCAGAATAAACAGTTGATGAAGCCGAATAGTTAAGACCTAAATTTCCATTTTGAACAGTAAACACAAAATCTTCAACTAAACACGGCAACGCTTTAACGGTACCATCGTACATAAAAAATCCACCTTCATTAGACATCCAATAGATTGCTCCATTAACATAACTTGCTGCATGTTGACTAATGCATCCACAATTAGTTCCGACTTGTCTAACAGAAAAAGTAAATGGTGGTCCTACGAATTGAATAACATAAGCAGCCAAATCTGTTAAAACAAATACATAATCTTTACCTTGTAAAACAGAAGTAATTTTGTTTCCTGTATCCAGTCTAAATGTACCCGCTGTATTAGTTGCTGTTGGTGCGTAAGTATTTAAATCTTCTTGATTAGAAAATCTCACGAACATAGGATCTTGAGTGTTGGGTGTTCCTATATTTGTTTCAGTTCCAAAATGAAAGAGATGTCTATCTCGATCGGATACTAAGGTAAATCTTGAAGCTGTCGGATTTGCAGAAGTAGAAAAACCTGATGTTGAGGTCGAAGCTCGTATAGTTCTAGGATTACTAGCACCAGCGTTCCACGTAAAAGTTTTACCATTAAATATTGTAGCGACTAATACTTCTCCAAAATTATCTAAAGACCAATTACCTGGATCTAAAATTACATTACTAGTTGATCGTTCTGTTCCCCAGGTAGAATCATTCCATAGGTATGTGCCCCATCCATAGCCTTTTGTTTGAAACGTTGGACCAACTTCTTCATAAGGGTTAATAGTTGCAGCGCCTGCTCCAGTGGTATCTGCAGCCGCATTAGTTCTCATTACAATGTTAAAACTATTAGCATCGTTTATTTGAACAATTTCAAAAGCTCCTATTTCAAAATCATCCGCCACATAGCCTGAAGTTGGGGGAGGAGTAACCGACGTAAAAGTTACATATCTTCCTAAAGTTAAATTATGTGAAGTTCTGTTTACAGTAACAGAGGTAGAATTTAAATTAGTGTCAAAAGTTGCTCCACTGATAGCTGTATCTAGTGGAGTAATGTCATAAAAAGATTCTCCATAGTATAAAAATAAACCTTGAGATGTTCCAATGGCCGTATATTTTTCGCCTTTTAAACTAGTAAAGGCTAGTTGAGCTCTAGCTACTCCTGGTAAGGTTTCATTAGATACGGTTAGTTGTTCCCAACCTCCTATTTTTTCAGGAGATTTATATCTAAAACGTACAAAATCTCCATCTACCCATCTTCCAGGTAGGGCCGAAGGTACGCCTTGTTTGTTAAAACCAGCTGCAAAATCTACTTTTTTTAATGCCATAACAGTGTTATATATTAAATATAAAATTAATGAAAGAGCGAAAAAATATGAAAATTAGTATCATCGGAAAGGGTAATGCAGGCTGTGTATCAGCTTTACATTTTCATTACTGGGGTCAGTTTTTAGATACGCCTTTAGAGATAGAAGTTATTCATGATAGTAAAATATCTCCAGTTCCAGTAGGACAAGCTTCTAATTTAACTTTACCTAGATTGTTATGGCAAGCTCTTGGTTCTGACATAGCATCTAAATTTTCATTCACTCGAAAAGATGGGATCATGTATGAAAACTGGGGTAAGAAAAATAAACTTATCTATCATCATTTCCCAATAGGTAGTTATTCTATACATTTTAATCCATCAGAATTACAAAGATTTATATTAGATAATTTAAAAGTAAATTTCATTGAAAAGGATGAGAACGTTGTTGAGTACGATGAAGTGGATGCAGACTATATTATTGATTGTAGAGGCACACCTAAATCATTTAAAGGTTATGATAAATTGATTAATCCACTTAATCATGTAGTCTTAGGATCTTTGCCTGTAAAACAAGATGATGTTACCTGGACTCGAACAATAGCTACAAAAGATGGTTGGTGTTTTTATATACCTTTAGAAGATAGAATCTCACTTGGGTATAATTTTAATGATAAAGTAACCTCTGTAGAAAAAGCAGAAAATAATTTTAAAGAACTTTTTAACTTAGAAAAAACAAATGCACACTTTCCTTACAAACAATACATAGCTAAAAATCCTTTGATTGATGATCGAGTTATATTAAATGGTAATAGATTCTTTTTCCTAGAACCTTTAGAGGCAACTGCTGTTGCAACATATCAAAAATGGTGTCAATTTATTTGGGATGCTATAGTAGATAGAAGCTGTACTTTTAATGATTCAGTAAAAAAAATAAGACAATATATTAACAGAATACAAAACTTTATTCTATATCATTATATGCATGGTTCTGCCTATAACACTCCTTTTTGGAAACATGCAACAAAACTTGCAAAAGATAATGAGGACCAAGAAATTAAAGGTATAATTAAAAACATGAAAAACCAAAAACAATCATACTTGCGAAGTATTACGCATAGTGATATTGATTTGGCTCAATGGGAAACCTGGAATGTAAAATTGTGGCATGACGGGGTAACTAAAAAGAATGATATATCCAACTATAATTATAGATAATTTTTTTACTGATCCTGATGAAGTAAGAAAAATAGGTTTAGAATTACCTAAACCCGATAATTATAATTTGTATCCTGGAGTAAGAACCAAACCTCTCCATGAATCAAGACTCGACTTTTTTAATTGGAGCACTAACAAAATAGCTGCTGCAATGTTTCAACATCAACCACATGATCAAAAAATAGAATTTAATGCATACCAATCGTTTCAAGCAATAAAACCAAATCCTAATGAAGGTATGGGTTGGATTCACAACGATAATGATTATGAGTTTACTGCAATTGTTTATATGTCAAAACATAAAAATTGTGGCACATCTTTTTATAGAAGAGAACAAGGTTTCTTTCCGTTTCAAGATCCAAATCACGTAAATAATAATACTATTAAACAAGAATACTATGGCTCCGATAAAAAATATGATGCTCGATATAAAAAGGCTAGAGATGGAAATAACAGAGGATATGAAAAAACCTTACAAGTGGACTCTATTTATAATAGGCTTTTAATATTTGATAGCTATCAATATCATGGTGTAGAAAATTTTTATGACCCAGAGAATAAAGAAGATCGTCTTACATTAATTACATTCTTTAAAGATATCAAAGGATATAATAGAGCTCCTGTTCCAAATGTAAGAAGATTTTTTTAATGAATATAATTACAGACGATAATCTTCTTAGTAAAAAAGATATAGCTTACATAAACGATAATATTCTTTCTAATAATTTTCCTTGGTATTACAACAAAGAAGCAAACAAAGGAGACAATTATTGGTTCTACTCTCATTGTGTAGTTAGACGGGTTGAATTAGGTGGTGAATCTGTTTCTTATGTTAGTGAGTTCTGTTTAGCTTTACTTAATAAATTTTGTAAAAAACATAATATTAAATATAAAAAGGTATTAAGATGTTCCATTAATTCTAATTTTAATCAAAAAAATAAATCAGCAATACACACAGATCATGCTACATCTTATAAACACTTACTTATATATTTAACCACAAACAAAGGTGGTGAAACTATATTATTTAAAAAGGATAAAAAAACTATTGCTCATATAATTAATCCTAAAAAATTTAGAGCCGTAAGTTTTTCTAAGTGTTGGCATATAGGAGCTTCACCTAAAGAAGGAAGAAGAGTAGTTTTAGTATATACGTTTAAATAGATTCTGCAGTTAAATCCCAAGAAATAATTTTTCTTTTTTTCTTCATATTATTACTAGGACAAAAATGCATAATGAAACTAGGAAAAAATACCATGTCTCCTTCTTTAATGTCTAAAGTTTTTAATCCAGTAAAACCTGTTTTTAAATCATGCCAAGGTTGTACAAAAACCGTAGATGGTTGTTTGGGATCATAGTCACAATAAAGTATTCCAGACCATCCTAATGGTCCATGTTGATGAGGTGTTTGATAATCATGCTCATTATAAATTACAGTCCATACATCTTTTAAATGAAGTTTTTTATAATTATATTTTTGACCAAACTTTTGAAACTCTTCTTGAAATAGTTTAGTAAAGTTATCTATAAAATTTTCATTATCTAAAAAGGGTATATTTTTTGAACTATAAAATATATTATGTTGACCTCTAGCTAGTTCTTGATTTTTTGTAAGTTTATTTAATTTTTTCTTTTTTTGTTTCCAATCAGAACAACTTAGATGTAGAAAAGGAATTTCAAAGAGTGAAGACACTAGTTACCGGAAGTTAAATCAATTAACAATTTACCTTTTTTATGTTTAGGATTTTTATGAAAAAACAAATTAAAGTAAATATTTTTACCTTTTGGTTTTGTATTTAAATTTTCTTCAACAATAATTATTTGATTTTTTTTATTTTTAACTTTAATTGAACAGACTTTACCTTCATAAGGAAAAGGTGTTTCAAAAACAGTGTATCCTGTATTATCTAAATTTATTACTCCTTTTAAATATGACCATCGATTAATATCAGATAGTGTAGGCTTAGTTGTTATTTCGTAATAACAAGTTTCTGGAACTATTTTTATAGCTGCACAATACTGAGTAAAAGCTTGTCTTAACTCAAATTCAAAATTTTGATCTATTTTAGTTGATTTAAGTTTTAATTTTTTTGTGCCAACAAAAAATCTAAAGAAAAAAGAAAAAGGCGATCTCTGTAATTTAGGCTCTAATAATTTTACTTTCATAAATTTCTAAACTCTGATGGTAATCCTATCATTGGTCTGCCATCATATATATTATTTTTATTACTTTTTGTCAATCTATTATAGTGTAGGAAAACTTGAGTACAATTATTTCCTTTAAATTTATTTCTCCAATGTTCTAATTCACAACCATAATAAAACAACATGTCTCCTGGTTGTAAATTAACTTTTATTTCTTTTTTGTCTTTAAGATATATTGGCCAAATCTCACCACCTAGATTAAGTGTTACAGATAATTCACAACTAAATCTATCTTTGTGTTTTTTTAAAACGTCACCTTTTTTATATATTCTTGCATAAGAATATGCAGGTTGTAATTTGAATTTTAATAATCTTTCAAGTTTTTTTTGACATTTAAGTAATAAAGTTTCCATTACTAAATCGGCGTAATGTGAATATGTATTAGGTACTTGTGCATCGGATAAAGTACCAAACATAGTTACATTGTTAGGAATAAAATTTTTATCCCACAAGTAGTAAACAACTTGTCTTTTTATATTAAAATAGTTAAAACAAAACTCGGCTAGATCTTTTGATATAGCGTTTTTAAGTATTTTATATTTTATTGCCACGGATAACCTAAACCCCAAATTACTAAAGAGTATCTTACTCCTTTCGTTACAGGCGTAACTTTATGGTATTGACGTGATGGAAAAATAACCATACTTCCTTTTTTTCTTAATTCTTTAATTTTAATTACTTTATTTTTTTCTAATGGTGTGCTTAAGTCTAATAAAAAATCTCCACCTTCATATTCACTTGCATCGTTAAGAGATATAGAAGCAGATAGCTTTCTGATTTTGCCAGCAAAATTTTTATCTATATTTTGTGGATAAGGTATTGGATTGGAATCTGCATGCCAATCATAATGTTGTCCTTTTGCATAAACTGTAAATTGAACAGATTCATAAAAATTATAATTAAAATTCCAACCTGCATTGTGGTTTGCTACTTTAAAAAATTGATCAATTGTATTGTATATCCATTTGTTATTAAGAAAAGCAACATTAGAATCTCTTGTCTTCTTTAAATCCTTTTCCATCTTAGCAGTTATTTTTTTACCTTGATATTTGTTAATAACTCCTAAGCCAGGATTCTTTTTAATTCCTTCTTTAATTAATCTTTTTATAAAGGTATCTTTCAATGCTTTCTCAAAATACCAAAAATTATACTTCAATTGCATGGTACTTAATTATAGATGTTTAGGGTAGAAAGTAAAGACTAAATGGGATCCATTTCGTTTGTGGTTTTATTCCACATATATTCTGTCTCATCAGAAATTTTTTGACACTCGTATGTTTGTTGGCCTTCATTCCATCTGCATTGAAAACCTTCAGGTGCTGGATCTGGAAAAGGTGCTTCCCATTCAAATTCAGAATTTAAAACCCAACTTGCAAAAGGTTTTGGAGTTATAAAAACATCGTTTTCTGCATCGTAAGTACAACCAACTGATGCAAATTGTTTTCTTGTTCTATCTGTAAATGTTTGAACAAATTTATCTGCTGAAACACCAAATTCGTTTGCTAAAAAATCTTTACCATTTTGTTCTGATTGTGGAGTTCCTAAAATAGAATCATCCCAACGTGTGCAATTAACAACTACGTTATTATCATCAAGTTGTGTAAAAAAAACTGTAGCCATGATTATGCCTTCTGATATTGATATCTTACGATAACAACTCCTCCTTGACCTACAAATCCTGGTGAAGCAGCTGATCCTGCTCTACTTCCGCCTGTTCCAAAGTCACCTGTTGCTTGTGGTCCTGTCGGTCCTGGACTTGCTCCGCCTCCACCGCCAGAAAAGTTTTTTGATTGTCCATCAATTGATGATGGTAATGATGCGCCTCCAACTTTGGGTGAGCTACCGCCGGCACCATTTTTGCCGCCTCCGCCGCCTGCCCAACTCCAAGCATCTCCAGCTTGACCGCCTGGATTTCCAAAACCAGATTGACTTCCGCCACCTGGGTTAGGTTTTCCTTGACCGCCTCCGCCTCCAGATCCTCCTGGAATTCCTTGTTGGTTTTGATTTCCTCCTCTTCCACCGCCATTTCCTGTTTGACCATAGAACGATGTTGAGCCTCCATTTGAACCTCTTCCGCCACCTGATCCTACGGATACAGGATAAGTTTGTACAGCAACGGGTTGTCCAGATTCAGTTTTACAACCGCCTCCGCCTCCTCCGCCGAGCATGGATTGGTTTCCATCATTTCCTGTTCCACCGCCACCTGCAGCTAAAAGATATTCTATTACATCATTCGCTGGATCAGTTGCTAATTGTGTAACTTCAAAAGTTCCGCCTGTAGTAAATGTGTGTACTTGAAAAGCTCCGTCTTGCGTAATAGTTCCGCCTGTAGCTAAAAGAAAGTTTTCACCACCACCGGCAAATCCAAATCCTCTTGCTGAACCTGCGGCTCTGGTTGAAAGTAAAGGCATTGTTTTTTATTTCCTCCTATTATGCAAACTGAGTCTGAGAAGCTAACGTTGTAAACGTAGCAGAACCAGTTTTAATAATTGTATAGCTGTATACATCAATCGAACTTGCATTACCGGCGTCAGGTGCTGATCCACCTTGCCACTCTGGTGTGACTGCACTGCCGTCAATAGTTACTGCACTAATGTAATAAGCAGAACCGCCTTGTGGTACCAAATGAGCGATAGTTATTGACTCACCTGTGTCCATGATTGAATCTAAAGAATTAGATCCATCACCTCTAATATTTAGAGTCCAGTTACCTGCAGCGTTTGAAGTATCGTTTAAAACTGCTTGAGTAAGCACATCATAGTTTACTGTGCCGGTAGCTGCAGAAGCGTTGTTTGTAACTTTTTCTGCAACACTTTGAATTTTACCTTGACCATTAAAAGTTGCTCTACCCACTCCTTTTGGAGTTATGTTCATATCAATATTACTATCACCGCCAGTGACTGCAATTTGAGGTGCACCACCTGTAGCTGCGTTTGTTAATTCAAATTCATTTACAGCTGAACCGGTTGTTTGGAAAACTAATTGTTCATTTCCGTTTTCGTCTTGAATATTGTGAGCGTCATCAATAATAATATTTTGACTATTTGTATCTAAGTCTGCTGAAAGTTGTGGTGAATAATCAGATGATAAATCTGTGAATGCTGTGTCGACAACGTTAGTACCATCAGAATAAATCATTTTAGTACCTTTATCGGCTGCTGCCCAAGTTACTCCAGTTCCTGAAGAAGTTTTAAAAGTTACCGTGTGAGATCCAGTAGTGGCATTGTCAACTACGAAAGTTTTTTCAATTCCATCTGGAATAGTTACGTTAACGGCTCCGCCGATTGTGCCTGTTAATTTTAATACTTGGTTTTTACCATTTGATAAGGCACCATTTGTAAAAGTTAAAGTGGCTCCAGTAGTAATAGCAACGGCATCATATCCACCAATTGCTTGTTCTAAAATTAATAAGTTGGTATTGGTAATTTGTCCCCAAGTTCCTGAATTTTCTCCAGTAGCTTGTACTGTAAGTTTTAAACTAGCTGATGTTGAATTCGCCATATTTTTATTCTCCGATTTACTTAATTTATTAAAATTTTGTTATAGTGTCAAACTATAATTATGCAGCATTGGTTGAAACTTCCTGCCAACCTGGAGGATCAACTGGTGCTGTGCCAGTATTAACTTCGTTCCAAATCAACACATTTGTAGCTGTTCCTAAGCTATTTGTCAATGCAAATCCTGTTGGGAATGTGTTTGCATCTCCTATTACTTCAGCAGGACCACTTAAAGTACCTGTTAATGTGAATCCTGTTACGTCTACTGGAGTTAACGCTTCTAGTTCAGCGTTTCCTGTAGTAATAGCCATAGATAAATTGTTGGCTACATTGGTTACTGGAGCGTTAGCGTCTCCTATAATGTTAAAGTTATTTGGACCAAGTGTATTCGTTGTTTGAGCTAGAGCCGCGGCAACTGCATTTCCTGTTAAAGAAACATCTGGTGCTGGGTCTACTCCACTAAAGTTTTCTAGCATAGACATCGCTAGAGTTTCAGTTACACCATTACCCCAAGCAAAATTACCCCAAGCAGATTTGTATCCCCAATAACCAACAGAAGTGCTGGTTACTTCTACTATAGTGTTAGCATCAAGGTTAGCTGTACCTTGAGACATTGTAAGAGGGAAAGATGCAGGAGATACTATTTCAGGATCATATGACAACTGCATTCCTAACTCAAATCCAGTTGGTGTCGCTACAAAAAGAGAAAAGGCCTCTACATCGTTAAGAGATGAAGTTAAAGGTAGTCCGGTAAGAGTTAAATTAGAATCACCATTAAAAGTTATACCGCTTGATCCTTCAGCGGCTGTCATTGATAAATTAGTGTTGGTAATAGGAATTCTTAATCCAGAAGATCCCCATAACTCAGTTCCCCAAGTATCAGATCCCCATCCAGTATTTATTTCAGTAGTAGCTGTTACGGAATTTAAATTTGCAGAAAGCGCATTACTATTAGTAACTAATGTGCCAGCAATACCCCAACCATTTGCTCCCCAAGCTTGTCGGGACCATCCATCATTTATTTCACCTTCTTGAGTTCCGGTACCTAAAGTAACTGTAGCCGATAGGTTTGTATTATTAGGAGACACAGTTGCGTCACCTAACTCACCCCATTTAGCGTAACCCCAGGTTACCTGGCCCCATGCACCTGTACTCATAGGAGTTTACCTCCTATTAACCAGAGATTCTTAG
>Ga0098043_1000386_pt1 | contig 15315 bp, 4 predicted proteins | sample 9B_taG_FD_92581 | JGI IMG/M metagenome (GOLD analysis project Ga0098043, IMG submission 92581) | Marine viral communities from the Subarctic Pacific Ocean - 9B_ETSP_OMZ_AT15188_CsCl metaG | ecosystem: Environmental > Aquatic > Marine > Oceanic | place: Subarctic Pacific Ocean | collected 2015-01-10 | reverse complement strand
CTAGAAAGCCTGCTAACTGAGATCATCGAGTTAATATCAAGTCTGAAGTCTATAGTTGGAAACAACACTGGGTACATACAAGAGTTAGCCCGAGCGCTTTGTAGTCACTATCATGCTGATACACCACAGCCTATTCCCGGTATATCAATTGTGGACCCAACACTTATAGCACAGATGCTGCCCGTTTTGGGAAGGTCTTTGTCTCAAAATACAATCGGAAAAGAACTACACAATTTAAATACAAAAGTAGTTAATCTGAATTACTTAAATCCATTGGCTGGAGAGTACATACTTAGTAGCGGAGTTTATACAACATGACGACTAGCAAATTTAGACCACTTCAGGAAGACCCTTGTGAAACCGAAGATATTGAAGTAGTCGGAATCGAAGAATGTAAAGTGTGTCTGAACAACCCAGACGCCTTTGTTCCCGATTGGACAAGGCAGGAATTAGAAACTCCTTTTAAAGATGAAGTCCGAGGCCTGTATTCTGTTGTACTCACTACAGACGCAGACGGTCGCTTTGTTAACTCTAGTAATCTGCGAGCGCGTCTTGCCGAGGCAGACATAGATCTAAATCGACCGCAATCAGAAGAAGAGCGAGTAATGGTTACCCTTGGTAACTCTATGTCCTTTGTCGATGAGGCTATTAGAATAATACTAGAGACCTATGGGAAAATAATAGATGAGGAGTCGGAAGACTTTTTGGAATTAATTTCCTCAACTGCTGTCGAGAAAGCAATTTTAAGCACAAATCAAACAATATCAATTGGAAGCCCATTTAAATTTCTTGTTTCGGTTCCTTGTGAACTCATAGATAGATTAGAAGATGCACCGACATCGGTTGATATCAATACTTTTTTTGCACCAAACGAAGTAACATTGGATGGTAAAAAAATCTATGCACAACTAGTCCGACTATCTTTCACTCTTAGTACATTCGGCGGCTATGTCTCCAGAACAGATGAGTTCTCCGTATACATCAGAGATACGAAGCAACAATATACCCCTGATATCTATGGTGATCGAGGTTCTCTAAATGTATTTAAGTTTTATGATCTATTAACAAAATTTTTAAATGAAAACGGCTATACGCTCGGTACCAAAGACCTGATAGACCTCGACCGTGCAGACCAAATAAAGATTGTCTTCGATGCTAGTGATCCTGCAAAGCCATTTGTTATTGATAGAGTATACGCACAAAAACGATTTTGCGATTTTGAAGAACTGAAGAATAAACTGGGAGACTTAAAGAAAGGCTTGTTCGCCGAACAAACGGCTATGGGCTACATATCAAAGATACCCGAAATTGATAATGCTCTACGGGCTCCTGCTCCTGTTACTTGGGTTGATTTTTTATTAGATTATACATTTCCGCAACTTGAAATTCGTGCCGGAGGTCAAGTAGTAGACTCTCTAGAAGATAGCCCTGTTGACGCCTTCTTTGCAAATTCATTAGATAGATCCCTGAACCTCTTAACAACGGCCATGACCGATGTGGTATCCAAGACATTTAATGAGTGGAGTAAAAGAAACTGTGCACAGACCAGAGGGTTCGGGACAAATCCGGACGAAGACGAAGAGTTGTTCAATGTACAACAAGTAGAGGCAAAGTACAATACATATGTTGATTCTGATGATAGTTTTTTAAGTATATTTAAGTATATGTCCGAAGGCGGCGGTGAGATGATTGAGTCCACCGGTCGATCAAACGATCTTAAAATATTAAAAGCACTAGGTTATTGCGGCACCAGCAAATTGATGGAAAAAGGTATACGGTGTTTGCTCCGAGGTTTGAGCCTTAATGAGTTCTTAAAAATTCAAACACAAACTTATTTGAAAAAAATGCAACCAAATGCAATCCTGTTATTGTCGAACACTCTACCAATCAGTGTGAGCCAACAGATAACTGATGCGTTTATTGAAGATGTAGGTAATGCGCCACTTCCTTGGGAACTCACACCACCGCCAAGAGGTGAAGGTAGAGTATTTACAAAAGAAGATGTGAGAGCGTTTTATGACTTGAAGAATAGAGTACAAAACACAGACAGAATTCAAAAGGGAATTGAACAGCGCGAGGCGGTCATAAATGACTCACAAACCAGACTTCAAGAACTAAGAGAGCTAGAGCAAGAGACAGATCCTGACGACCTACGGAGTGAGATGATCCAAGCAGAGATGCAGAGCCTAGAAGAAACAATCCGTGAGGCCTCCGCTACTAACGAGAGATTTGAAGACTCTATAAACTCAGTTCAAATTGGAAACGAGATATTAGATCTTGGATATGACTCGGAGGCTCACTTCTACAGAGATGTAGCATTGATCGATAAATTACAGATCAGAGAAAATAGAGCAGCCAAAGAACTGCGCTTACAGTCTTTTAATCAGGCAAACCTCTATAGGCCCCTCCCGAATTTACAAGCCGCATTAACAGAAGCGTATATCGACCAACTACTAAACTACATAGGGGTCAACGATCTCCAAAGAGTAATCGATAATATACCAGATACAATACCAATAGGGCCAATAGCAGATGCTCTGAAGTGCCCTTGGAACTCGCTTATTTCTCCACCAATAAAAAGATCCTTGGGAACAACCGAGCTAACCTCTGCTTTTGATTGTCGAGAGGGTAACAATTTAAACCTTCGACTTTTATCAAAAGTAAATGCTGTTAACATAAAAGATGCTCTTAGCAAGAATCTATACAAAGCGTTTCTGAAGGCAGTGAGCGATTCCACTATAAAGTTATTGATATCCCTATTAGACCTTGCGGTAAGCACGCTAGATGAGGCCGTCTGTAATACGCTAGGTGGTCTGGGTGATAATTTAATAAACGGTCTCAACGGCGGAGGACCTGATAAGTTCTTCGATGTTATGGCCGATGCATTCAAGGCAAATCCTGATCTACCTCAAAATGCCCGAGACCTTAAAGACGGTACGATGGACAAGGTCCTAGAAAATTACGGTATCAAACCAGAAGATTGCCCCGAACTAAATCAAGCAGAGATATCCGAAAACTACAAGAACCTATATACCGCTATTGGCTATGCACTTAGTGTCCGAGAGATGAAGGAGTTGTTCAGTTACAGAGTCGAAGAGTATAACCCACTGGTTCTATCGCGCGTCCAACAGTCTATAGCGATGCATGCCGAGTGCTTCAGCGACACCTTCAATAACCCATTGTCCGTTGGTAAATTTTTTAGAGACATAAGCAGTTCTGTTCCACTAGAGAAAAAGAATGAGATTAGAGAATCTATCATAGAAGAGGACTCTGTTACTCCCGTCTTTGCCTCCATTTGTTTGAGCCAACAACAATATGATAAGTGGTTCAACGATAGAATACGACTGTTAACACAACTTGGGATCCCTGAGGACATTGCAAGGGATAATGTATTGGGCGAAGATGAAAACAACTCCGAGACCTTAGGAAAGCTTCTTGATGCCCATAGTGACCTCGAGTCCTTCATCACAGACAATGTTGCTAATGATCTGGCTATAAACGATGGCCCACAATTTGACGAAGATGGTAATCTGATAAATCCAGACTGCAACATTGATGATAACGGACTATTGAATTTAAATAATGAAGAAATAAGAGAAGAAGCTGGTAATGTTGTGAGTGGTCTATTTGACCCCATTGAAATAACACTAACAAAAGACCTGACCGTCGGAAGCAGATTCAGCGATGGACTTTTAGACAAGATCCTTGCAAACACCGACAACGACGGGTATTCTTCTCACAATTGGAAATCCAATGTTCCCATATTTAGAAGAACAAGGTTTGTAGGGTATGAAGATAGTGATTCCGATGAAGTACCATCAAAAGCAGACATTTTCTATCCCAAAACAGTTGGACTAAAATACTATGAGGACACAGATTCACCAGTGCAGTTCAATACTCAACTAGTGGTCCCTCCAGAGGATCCGGGTCTTGTTGAGGGCCTAGTTGATTTAGTTGAAGACGCTATTGAACAACAGCCTAGTACTCCAGAGCTACCAGAGTTTCAATACCCTGCGGTTCTCTCGCTATCGTTTGAGCAAGAATGGGACGATAACTTTGATACTTCGCCAAGTTTGATATTGCAGAAGAGAACGAGTACAACCGATCTGTTGTTGAATGTAAAAGATGAGAATAGTGATTTTTCAATTGATAAATATGCAATAAGAAACACTAAAGAATATGTTAACAACAAGACAAGTTTGGGACCAAATTTTCTATCTGAGAAAAGCATAGTTATACAACAACAGTTATCGCCGGAAGTTAGTGGGTATCTACAGGAGAACTTTGATATCAACGGATCTTATGCTTCTCCGTTTAGGTCCCTCGTCTTCAATCACTTCTTGAATAATAAATTTAATGATATAAATATCCAACTAGAGACACCGGAGGAGCCGGTCTTTTACGCAAGTGCTTATGCAAAAACATCCGAATTGGTTTATAACACCGTAAAAGATATGTGCTACAACGATCTAGATGGAAATCAAAATGTTGGTTTTTCTTTTGGATACGACCCAGAGCAAGAACTGACCGACGAGGATTTGAATTATGTAGACCCAGAGCCGGGGTCAACCTCTTATACCAAAAAACGAAGTGAAAAAATACTTGGTCGTTCACAAACAGACAACCCTAGAGTTTTCTTTTTGGATCCAGAAAAGCATGGGGGCAATTATGTGAGACCTAGGGTGTATATTGAGCCACCTCGTAATCTTGGGTGGAAAGGTATATATGATGGGCTTATCCCCGAGAGAGATGGTTGTGAACCATCCCGAGAGGTTATTATAAACATATCGGAAATCAAAGAGTATGTAAAAAATACAAAGGGTAAAATTACACGAGACCCAAGGCTAAACAACGCAAGCGATTGTATTAAGTTGGTTCCTTTTGATCTCATAATCTCACAGGACTCGAGAGCACAAATAGAAGGCGCCATCAAAACTATGATGAGAGTCTATTGCACTGAAGCGTACATACACACTGCTCCCGTATTCACTTCGATATTTGGTGGATTTGATGGAAACTATGACGACACATTGTTTCAAATGGTAGCAGAGGAGATGCTAGAAGATATGGCCGGTCGTGATGGATTTGTGTCTTCTAGGATTTCAAACTTTACATATGTAAATTCCTTCCTAGAGCAATGCGTCCAGATGTACTCTCGACTGTACTACTCCGGAGAAGTAGAGCCAAGTGAAACCGCTCTCAATGCGTTAACTAGAATAGAACAAAGCCAAATCAGGTACAAGTACCCCGACAACAACTGGCTCAAAGATTATTTTAAGCAAATAATAATACCGAAGCACGAGTTACCACACAGAGAGCCGACACTAGAAGATATGCCTTATGATACATACTTTGATGTACCAGAAGAAGTTGCGAATAGAATATGGAATGAACAAACCGGAGGAGAGCCTGCTGGTCCCGGTGTTTCCGAGGAAGCCTTTATGGAATCCAAGAAGCGGTATGCACAAGAGTTGATCTTGAGAAACTTCTACTTGAACTCTTTGGTGTATGACGATATCGGGGATGCGATGTTCTCACCAGCTCCAGACGGTGAACCAATAAAGTTGGATGTCGAAAAACCACCCGGAAATCTAAATATTTTCATCAGAAAAGCAAACAAGTTTTTCAGGATGTTCACAAGAATGTATACTGTAAGAACAATGAAGAAAGAGTGCCTTGTAATATTCAGAGAACTACTAAAGCAAGAGTTCAAGTACATCCTTAATTCAGCGGCAAATTCGATAAACAAAAAAGCCGATGTTTTCAGATTGTCCCAGAACCTATCCACAAGGCAAGGGTTGTTCTACGGCAACAATACGAATTACGGATCTTACAGAAGCGTTCTAGAGCAGTCAATCCGAGGAGACATCCAGAGTGTACCGTCTAGTATATCAGAAAATATATTACAATCCACTTCGTTAAGTACAGAGCAAATTGAGAGCCTCCGAGAGTTCGGCGGTTTTGTGATTCAAAAATACTTTAGGTTAATCGAGAAAGAACCATCAGGAGACATATCAGACGAGATAAGAGCAGTGTCGGAAGCCCTTAATAACAGAAGCTTAGATCTCTACGGAGTTGTAAACCCAGAGTCTCTACTGGAGTACATAAACTTACCTCTCCCTGAAGATTCAGAGTTCACTTTTGATCAAAGCGTGTTGATTTCTGATGTCTTTGGTGACTTGGAGATTATATACGGTATAGAGGGCCAAGAGTTGGTCGATGGTGTTGTGGTAGATACCGAAACGGGAGAACCAGCAGCACCAATATCAGAAGACATCCCTCCAGAGTCCTTGATACCTCTCGGAACAAAAGGAACGATAGGTATTAAAAAAGGCATTAGACTATTGTATGTTCCCAATGAAGAATATTACAATAAATTATCGACAGATAATTTTGAGATCTCCGATCTTCTTGAGCAAGTATCGCTCTCTGATTACTCCACCACTGTCGAGGGTTTCTCTGATCCAAACTACACCTCTCTCTCAAGAGACTATGTTGTGGAGAAGTCCTTTGCAACTCCACCGTACATATCAGAAGACGGAAGCGCAGTTAACTTCACGGGGCTTAGTATACCAATTGTGTCCGTTGAAAAAGACGAGTTTGATCAAGAATTAATTAATTTAGAAAACTTTACCTCGGAGGATTACAAGTGCCTCTTAGATAAACTAGTGGAAACACGAGAGTACAAGTTGGTGTTTGATTATTGCTTTCCCACCAAGGCGTATGTTGGTCACAACCTAGTCCACACCCACAAGTCTTTCTATATGTCTTTAGGTCAAGGAACAGGCGAGAGACTAGAGCACGATCCATTAGTCGGAGGACCAGAGTTTTCCAAAATCGGCAAGTTCGATCAGCCCGATGATGATATCTTAGATTCGCTTGACGACACCAAAGATTTGCTACGCACCGTATTTGCTAATGTCTACAGTACAGAAGATTTTCAAAAAACTTTTGATAATCAGTACAGAAAAGACACCGCTGGATTGAATAATTTTATTAGTTTGTTGCTACCTAGTTTAAGGAGAATAGGAGGCCACAGGTTAGTCCGTCGCCCATTCAACAAAGACGGCGGCGAATGCACAAGCCCAGTTGGTAAATTATTTGGAGGAAAATAATGTCTATAACACCCAAACTACCGTTAAACCTAGGTGAGAATGAATTATATGACTCAACGGATGATGTTGTTGTCGTAACAAGATTTCATATCAAGAATATTATATTAACAAATCCGGGCGAGAAAATATCCGATCCTAATTTTGGTGTTGGAGTCAAAAGATACCTGTTTGAAAACTTTTCAAATAATCTTGTATCTTCACTAAACAGTAGAGTTAGATCCCAGATAGCAAGGTACGCCCCAACTGTGGAGGTGCTGTCCCTGAAGGTTAGCCCATTCGTTGAGGACAACTCGCTATCATTCAGTTTATCCTACTACATACCGGTAATAAATAAGACGGATATTTTATCTTTTACAATATCAAACTCCTCAGCAATTTACTAATCATCTAATTACTCTTAGAGGGAAACAGAATGCCAGATAAGAAAAATATTAAATATACAGACAGAGATTTTGATTCAATCAAGTCGTCACTAGTAAATCACGCACAAAGATTTTACCCAGATAGATATCAAGATTTCTCAGAAGCGTCCTTTGGATCGATAGTATTTGATGCAGTTGCATATGTTGGCGACATTTTATCTTTCTATGTCGACTATCAAATGAATGAGTCATTTCTGACCACTGCAACAGATTACAACAATGTGAAGAGGTTATCCGAAGCGCTTGGATACAAACAGAGAGGGAATCCTTCTTCGTTTGGTATAGCGTCGTTCTTCGTGATAGTCCCTGCATCAACTTCAGGTCTTGGACCAGATGTGAACTACCTTCCTATATTGAAGAAGAATTCAACCTTCAACTCGCCGACCTCCGGCTTTATCTTGATGGACGATGTCGATTTTGCTGGTTTTAACACCGAGACTGTTGCAGCTAGATTTGATCAATCAACTGGAACACCGTCCTCTTATGCTGTAAAGGCATTCGGCCGAGTTATGTCGGGAAGGTTCTCCTCCAAGACCGTTAGCGTTGGAGACTTTGAGAGATTTAAAAAGGTAACTCTGTTCGATACGAAAGTCACAAAAATACTATCAGTCATAGATAGCGAAGGCCACAGGTATTATGAGGTCGATAATTTAGCACAAAGTGTAATATATCAAGAAACCACAAACTCAAACTATAGAAACGATGGTGTACCATCGATACTAAAGCCTGTCGTTGCTCCTCGAAGATTTACATTGTCCGAAGACGGAAATAACACCGTATTGCAATTTGGCCATGGCTCAGATTCCGAGACGACAACAGAAGATATCCTTGACCCAACAAGTGTACTAGTTCAGCGCCACGGCTTTAACTTTAACACGAATAAAAACTTTGATCCATTTAAGTTAGTCAACAATGAGTCCCTAGGAGTCAGCCCAGCCAACACAGTCCTTACGGTGTCGTACATTGAGAACACGACAAATAACACGAATCTAGGGAAGAATCAACTAAATGGTGTCGGTTCAACTGATTTCTTCTTCGAAAATCAAGCAACTCTCGATGGATCAAAGATATCCGGCGTACAGTCATCCCTCGAAGTCACAAATGAAAGTCAAATAGTAGGATCAACATTCTCCACAGAATCATCGGAGGAACTAAAGATTAGAGCACTATCCGACTACAGTTCCCAAGGAAGAGCAGTGACCAAAACCGATTATGAATCTTTGGTTTATTTAATGCCTCCAAACTTTGGGTCTGTTAAAAGAATATCAGTGATCAACGATCCGTCTTCGTCAAACAGAAGATTGTCGATGTATGTTGTCTCCGAAGATGTAAACGGAAACCTCACGAACTCGAACACTACTATTAAAAATAACATAAAATCTTGGCTCACCAATTACAAGATGCTAAACGATATAATTGATATATTCGATGCAAAAGTGCTAAACTTTGGCTTTGATTTCAAAATCGTAACCAATCCGGGCTTTGATCCCGAGCAGGTTTTGATTGAATGTAAGCAAGACTTGGAGAATTTATTTTCAAGCAAGCTTTATATCGGAGAGCCTCTTTACTTGTCCAAGATATACAATACAATTAACAAAGTGCCCGGCGTATCTGATTGCGTATCTGTTACTCCTTTCATTAGAGAGGGTGCAAACTACGCTTCTACTTTTCTAAATCTAGAAGATATAATTTCTCCGGATGGAACTTTTTTGAAGACACCAAAAAATGTTATAATGGAGTTAAAATTTCCAACTGTTGATATGATAGGGAGTATCGCGTAATGGCTTTTAAAAAATATACCGCCACCAAAGACACAACCATAACAAACTTGTTTGTAGATACCGACGAGTCCAATAGGGTCACCGGGTCAAATCTAGGACTCTCAGATACCCTCGAGGTGTTCTCGGTGTTTAATAGGTTTAGTTCTTCGGTCTCTGGCCCTTCTGCTGAACTGTCTAGAATCCTGATAGAGTTTCCAGTCGACTCAATAAAATCTGACCGAACGGCACAATTGATACCCGGTTCCGGCAGTGTTAATTTTATTCTAAACCTGTATAATCAACCACATCAAGCAACTGCCCCAACAGGATACGATATCGAAGTGCTACCCTTATCAGGTGCTTGGGAAGAAGGATTTGGCGTGGATCATGTCTCATACTTAGATTTAACAAAAGATAAAACCGGTGCAAACTGGATGAGAGCAAATGGAACAGATGCCTCGTCATCAGCAACCTTGGTGATACCCGGAATGCCGGCAGACGGTGGCGCTAATCTCGCAACTATGGAAGGCCAACAATTTACCCTTACAGACTCCGAGGGCACCTCACAAGTCTTCACGATTAGTTTTGGACTCTCAGATGTAACCAATGGGAATGTCGGCTTCGGTTTAAACGCCGGAGGAGAGAACAACACTGCACAAGCGATAGCACAGATAAAAGCGGCCATAAATAATATATCCGGATTAAACATTACAGCAAGCACTATAACCCAAGCCGGCGACAGTGAGTCTCAGCAAAGCCTATTGTTGACTCAAACGACCTCTGGTTATGCCGGAGATAAAGCAATTGATGTATCCGGTGTTACAAACTTGAATGTATCCGGAACCGTTTCTGGGTTTACCGGAGGATCTGGAACTTGGGCCAACATCGGAGGTGGTGATATCGCAATCAAATCAGGTACCGCTGTATCCGGATTGTCCCAAACTCAAGCAACCGGAAGTCAACACCTATCGATCGATATCAGTTCGTTTGTTGAGGATTTCTTGGCCGAGACATATGAGAATTATGGCTTCCTTATAAAGATAACAGATCAGTTCGAAGCCTTGAACACAACAGCCGCCAGCGTTGAGCCAGTTAACACCGACGGTGTTGCATCCTCTTTCTATACAAAGAAATTCTATTCTCGAACTTCAGATCAGGTTTTCCTAAGACCAGTGATCGAGGCACAATGGAACAATTTCAAAGGTGATGATCGAGCGAACTTCTATTACTCATCCTCTCTCGCACCAGCCGCAGACAATATGAACACTCTTTATCTCAACAACAAGATAAGAGGAAGATACGCAGATATACCCGGGCTTACCGGCGATAAAATGAAGGTTGCTTTCTTTACCTCATCCGCCGGAGAACCAGATACAGGAAATCTTACAGTGGTAACTGGTGGTGCTAGTGTGACCTCAATTGAAGCGTCAAAGACCGAAACGGGCATCTACAGTTGCTCCGTAGCGGTTCCTAGTGGAGCGTATGGTACCATATTTGATGTTTGGTACACTGGTTCGAGTGCTCCATACACTATCCTTCATCGAGGGCAAATAACCCCCAAGACATTCTCTGGAGACGACTATTATAGGAACACCAAATACATCTTCAAGGTGACCAATGGTAAACTTGATTATAACATTAATGACTCTCAGAGAATTAGACTGTTCACTAGAGAGAAGAATATAACACCAAATATATTTACAGTTTCACAGAATACAACTGATGTTACAATTATACCTGAACTGTTCTATAGAGTGGTGAGAACTTATGATGATTTTGAAGTTATACCTTTCGGCACTGGTTCTATGAAGCACACTAAATTATCCTATGATGCTTCTGGGAGTTACTTTGACTTTGATTTCGGAAATCTTCAACAGCATTTTGAATACAAATTTGAGTTTGCTTACTTTGAAGACTACGCTAGTGATCACATCGTACACCCTTATAGTTTTAAATTCAGGACCTCAGAATGAGCATCATAACACTATTCAACGCAAATAACCCAATAACCGCTCTGAACGCTCAATCAGCGTCTTACTACTCGGAGTCGGAAAAAAATATATCGGAAAAATTTAAGAACATTCAACAGTTCGAACCACCGATTGACTTCACAACAGCGTCGAACTGGTGTAGATACGGTTCATTGGAATTGTATTATGAGTACGGATTCAAGAAAGTCTACAATACCTATCCATACGACGGATCAGCATACGAGAAGAATCTGTATAGAAACAACTCGTCTCAGATCGACAACTACATCTTTGATAGCCTTTATCCAAAGTCCACCGGTTACGCAGTCTTCATGTCCGAGGCTGGAACCCAATCACTAACGGCGTCAGCAGGTGGCGTGATTTACTCCTTAAGGACTTCTCCGGAGTATATAACCATCTTAGGTGGCCCGAACACTGCTTCGGCTGGAATGGAAGGTAAGCCATTACACCAGACCTTTGATGACTCCAATAAGTATGACCCCGCGCTCCGTCGAGAGTCTAATTTAGAATTTGATTTTTCATTCGGTAATACAGTAGAGTTCTGGATGAACAAGAGTGCCTTTTTGAATGTCGGTGCAACCGAGGCCATATTTGACCTGTCCAACGGTGGTACTATAGTAGGTTCTGACGCTGGAAGATTGACGATTGAGTTGGATCCCGGTGCGTCCGGAGGATCCCCGTTTGTTGTGACGATTGAGTCTGGAAGCTCTGCGACCTCATTCACGCTAGGATCTGATATTACAACGAGTATAAACTCATCTGGTAATCGTGTATTATCAAACTCCAACGAATGGCATCACTACGCCTTTGCATTCCTCTCCAGCTCCTCGGGTACTCGAGTCAACTTCTTCCAAGACGGTAACTTAACCGAGACCAAAACATCATCAACTGGTTTTGCAAGAGTGACGGGTTCGTTGAGAGCGAACATAGGTGCACTTGTTTCTTCGACCACAGCAGTGACTGGGGCAGCGATCGGATACGGCCAGCTTGCCGGTTCTTTGGACGAGTTCAGGTACTGGAAGACAGATCGTCCGGCCGACTTAATAAAATTAAATTATTTTAAAGGCATCGATGGTGGAACGAACACCGACGACGATAGCTACCAGCTTGGCGTTTACTATAAGTTCAATGAAGGAATCACCCAGACAGCCTCTGTTGATTCAGTTGTGCTCGATTACTCGGGCAGAATATCAAACGGTACTTGGACGGGATACAACACTGCCTCTAGAAACACGGGCTCTGCTATCAACTCATCTAGTGTAGAAACCGAGATCCCTGATCCTATTGTTAGGTCGAATCACCCCACCATAGTCTCAACCATGGCGGACCTGCAATTGAGCGGTTCGAACCATGACCAAGACAACAACACATACTTTTACAATTTAATGCCCGAATGGCTTCGAGAAGAGGACATTACGGAAAGCGGCCTCCTGCAAGAACTGTTGCACATCGGAGCCTCTTACTTTGATACCATACATCATCAGATAGAATTCTTCAAGGACAAGAAAAATAAAGAGTATCTTTCTGCCTCCGCCAAGCCACTCACATTTGCTGATTCATTAGTCGAGAATTTAGGCCTCACAGTCCCCAATTTGTTTATCAACTCAAACATATACGAAAAGGTCCTCAATCAAGACGAGAACGAACTGTACGATCAGACCTTGTTCGATGTAAAGAATCAGATCTATCACAACATATACAACAACATACATTCTATCTTGAAGTCCAAAGGTACCGTTGATGGGTTTCGAAACTTCCTTCGATCATTCGGAGTCAACGAGGACATAATTAAGTTGAGAATGTATACAGATAAAGATGTACATTTCTTAAACGACAATTACAAGCTTCAAACAGAGCCCATCAAGTTTGCGAACTTTTACAATGCAGACAACCTCGGTGCCTCGGTCATACAGGCTACCTCAAGTATCTCCGACACTAACTTCGTTGATTTCTCGGAGTCATCAGATGAGAGGTATTCGTCCTTTACTATGGAAGCAAACATTCTGTTCCCGAAGAAATTCCAAGCAGGCGAAGCCGGACATGTAGGGATGACCAACATATCATCTTCCTTGTTTGGTTTCCACAGACCAGACGCCTCCACCCCAGCAGACTACACTTGGCAGGATAGCGGCTTCGACCTTTCAAACTTGCAGGTATATGCGGTCAAAGATGTCCCGAACGGAAAGGATGTTAAGTTCCAACTCAGAGACAATGCTAACACCCCCACAATCAACCTAGAATCCTCTTTTATTCAAGAGGTGTATGATAACAGCACTTGGAACATTAGTGTGCGCTTAAAACCCTCAGGAAGTGTCTTTACGGGCTTCTCTGGCTATGGTATTACCTCCCCAGACTATATACTGGAGTTTTATGGAGTGAATTATCACAACGGCGAAGAACAAAAATCGTTCTTCAAGTCCAAGGTGCTATCAACCGCAGCAGAGAAGAGACTTGTTTCCAGCGATAAGAGATTCTATATCGGAGCACACAGAACAAACTTCACAGGTGCTGTCCTTCAGCAAGCAGACTCAAGAATCTCAGCTTTCAGGCTATGGCACTCTCATCTCTCCAACGAGGAACTAAATGCCCATGCGAGAGACTTCAGCAGTTACGGTGTACTAAGTGGAAGTAAGAACCCTACAATCTTCGAGAACAACATATCCACATATTTTCCAAAGATAGATTCCTTGACTTTGAATTGGAACTTCGAGTCTGTAACGGGATCTGACTCCTCGGGTAATTTCCTTGTCTATGATATATCATCTGGTTCTGCCTCTGGACTAACACAATACGGATGGCATGGTAATTCTATTGGTAAAAGAAATGGAGGGCAAGGAATTGACTTCCTAACTTCCTCCGCAAAAGTTGTCGATAAGAATTATATCATAACAGCAAAGTCCCCAGAGCCCGGCAATGTGCTGCTAGACGATTTGATCAATATCCGTGAAGAGTTCGAGGCTCTCAAGACTGACTATAACGATGTAACAGATAATTTCTTCTCAATCGAAAAAAGCCCCTATGCGCTTCTAACAGAGGAGATGCTCAAGTTCTTCAGTCTTAGCAAAGACCTTAACTACTTAATCGGCGATCCCGTCAATAGATACCGAACAGGATACAAGAAGCTCGAGGACCTCAAAGAAATCTATTTCCGTAATATAGAGAACGAGATAGATGTAGAGAGGTACTTTGATTACTACAAGTGGATTGATCAATCCTTCAACGAAATCATCAAGCAACTCATACCATTCTCGACAAGACACTCTGAGAATGTGTCGAATGTAATAGAGAGCCATTTGCTTGAGAGACCAAAATATCAACACAAGTTTCCAATACTTAGAAAGTTCACCGCCACCGAAGGTGCTGCCCAAGGCTTCAATGCGCTAAGTTACAACTGGCGTACTGGTCATGCTCCGTTGTCTGGTAATCCAAACGATAACTGTGAATGGCAGCTTAGACGCAGTGAGCGTACCGGCACGAACTCCACGGAACGAGAGGCCCTGCGGAAGACCATCAACAATGTTGATCCTTTGGAGAAGATAAATCTTTACAACAATTCTACCGCTGCCTCTTATGAAGGCTCTACATATGTTCGGACATCTTTGAACAAATCATACAAAGTATCGATAAAGAGCGACAAGGTTTTTCACTCTGGAATTAATTATTCTACCAAGAGAGACCGTTTACTATTCCACGAAGCCTTACAGCCACACGGCGCCCTACTCTCCGTTCCACAGAATATCATAACTGTAGGTGTTGGGCCGGGACAAGGAATAGTCTCGAAGCCTGACTGTGACGATGAGGTCTTGACTAAGGTTAATTTCTCCTCCAACGCAGAATTGGGTAAGTTTTTCGGAGACGACTATCGTCACAAACTCAAGGGTCACAAGATCCTTCCTCACAATCTCAAGAACGAAGTACTTCAGACTGGATACAATGCACAGGTCAGCAGCGAATACAAGTACGATGTTGTGTTCACGAACCTACATACCGATGTTGTTGATAACTCAAATGTGATCCCAATGCAAGG
>Ga0098043_1000385_pt1 | contig 15335 bp, 23 predicted proteins | sample 9B_taG_FD_92581 | JGI IMG/M metagenome (GOLD analysis project Ga0098043, IMG submission 92581) | Marine viral communities from the Subarctic Pacific Ocean - 9B_ETSP_OMZ_AT15188_CsCl metaG | ecosystem: Environmental > Aquatic > Marine > Oceanic | place: Subarctic Pacific Ocean | collected 2015-01-10 | reverse complement strand
CCCGGATACCTATGCGATCACATCTAGATTAACGATCTTGAACAGAATGATCTCGGCCGAAATAACTTTACCAAATGAACAAATATATCGACCTAGACTGCTAGAACATGAACTAGGTCATGCATTTGGTATGAGGCATGTTGAGAAGATTGGTCATATAATGCACCCTATACACGAGCAAGGTGGAGAAAAATTTTGGATCCCAGATTAACCCACAGATTGCACTATTTAAACAGAGGGTTAATCTTATGAGAATCAAAATTATAAAAGAAAACAAAAATGATGATAAATTAGAAGAAATATCATCAATGGGCGGGGGTGCTGTGGAAGGTCACGTTTCTCCGGAGAAAGAGGAAGATAAAAAAATCGAAGAAATGTTCTCAACAGTTGGGCATTATGGTGGCCTAAAGATTTCAGTTGTGTCCGCTGAAAAAGAAAGGCGTGGGCATGTCGAGAGATCTAAGCGCCAAGGTCTTAAAAATGTAATGAGTGAAGATGATGACTCTACCCAACCAATGCAAGGAGGAGCAGACAATTATGCAATGTCTAACCAAGGAACCGTTTGGAAACTATCAGACTTTGCAGATAATTCTAGAAATGCTTCTAGAGTTTTCGATATACTCAAGGATGTTGAGAACAACATTGGTATAGAAAAAATGAAAAATGCTGTTTTGGATGATCAAACTTCACAAAGTCGTATAAAAGTTATGAGTAGCAAGTTTGGCTACGATCCAAAATTGTTTATGAACATCGCCACAGGCCAAGAGGAGTCTATAAAAAAGTATTATCAGTTCTTAATTAATGAATTTCTGTTCTGGACTTCTTTTAATCCGATGGCTTCGGCACAGCAATATTCTGGCCGTGCTAGTCTTCTTTCTAAACCAACAAAAGATTTAGTATATGCACAAGTTTATCGCTATGTAACAAACCCAAGTACTAATAATCCAAAAAGTCTCGGTCAAAGAGTATCAAAACAAGCAGACAAATATTTTTTGGATAAAGATTTAGACCCAGCATTGTACGATTTGCCCGAGGAATAGGTTGACAAAGGCAACAAAACGTGTTATAATATAATAAAGGATAGAGTATGAAAAATTTATTGGATAAAATGAAAAACTTAAATGAAAATAAGAACGGAAAGGTTGTCACTTTTGATTTTGATAACACAATTGTTAAATCGTATGAAGAATCTAACGATGGAGAGGAGACAATATATCGATATGGAGGGAAAAACCCTCAAATTATTGCTAGAATTAAAAAATTTAAACAAGGAGGAAGCACAGTATTAGTTGTAACATCTAGAACACAGGCTCTAGAAGTACCTGAGAGTTCTGTTAAGGTTATGTTAGACAAGTTGAAGATTAAAGTTGATGGGATTTTTTACACTAACGGTGAAAAGAAAGCGAAGAAACTCCATGAATTAGGATCTTCTTTACACTATGATGATGATCCTGCTGAAAGGTTTGCTATTGAAGAGTATAAGAAACTTCACCCATCTAATATTGTTGTTAAAAATCCTGACGATTTGATAAAAGACATCGATGAAATATCAAAAGGGATAATTATCACCAATGATAACAAGTTCATTATAGCACAAAGGAGTGATTCGCTTGAATGGGACGCTCCGGGTGGACACCTTATGGAAGGGGAGGAGGCAAATTTTGCTTTTTACAGAGAAATTTTAGAAGAACTATCTTTAAAAACAAAAAAAATCGATTACTTGTCCTCATTGAACACAACATGGGATGGAAAAGACAAACTTGCTCATTACTTTATTGGTCGTATACCTTATAATTCTGATGAATTAGAGGGTGTTATACAACTTCAGTGGGAAGTTGAAAGTTATTTTTGTGGAAACCTAGAAGACATAGAGGAAAAGATGGGAGAAGGGTCAACTCAAAATCTTCGTAACACCATTGATTTATTAAAACAAGAGAATTTGATGCTCGAGATGGCCTATCCACACTCCAGTCATCATGCAACAAAGAAAAGAAGACTAGTTGGGCTCGGTAACAATGATAATACCGGAGCAACTGGATTGCAAAGAATGAAAAACTTCAAAAGATCAAAAAGTGCTCCCGCTGGATTTGGTGTTTTAGAAGAAAAAAGCCCTAAGAAACAAAAAAAAATTAAAATCTCTATAGTATCTTCAATCGAAGAGAAGAGAAAAAGAAAAAAAAGACGCAAGAAGCGGAAAAAGAACAAATCTGCTGGAATTGGGTGGCCATATGGTGGCTATGGTGGCGTTATAAATACTGATAGTAGTGATGGAGGCGGCGATGGTGGCGGCGGAGAATAGTGATTTCAAAAATAAAGAAAAATTAAGAGAATATTTATATAAAAATCCTGTGAAACTAGCAGAGAAGCTCGCTAAAATGATACAAAATACAGATGGAACCTTATTGGAGCCGGTTAGAATAAAAGGCAAGGGCATAGGATACTACTATTCGCACAATGATCGGGCCTTTATCCCTGCTGCTAGAAACTCAGAGTACTACTTGCTCCCATGGAAGACAGACAATCCAGAAGAATGCTATATTTACTCTCATTATAACTGGATGATTGGTGTAATATTGAAAGTGAACATAAAAGAAATACAATTTTTGGGGTTTAATTAATATGATGTTAGAGGAAAAGATAGAAAAGTACATAAAAATAACATTTTTGTTCCTATTTACTCTACTGGGCATCTCAATGACCTCGGTTGAGTTCATGATTGTTGTTCTGCTGTTTTATATTGCTTTTATAAAGGGTTAAAAAATGAAAATTAGTAAAAAAAGACTCGTTGAGATCATCGAAGAAGAGTGTGCTGGTATTGAGCACGACCACATGGGATATGAAATGGACGGGATAGACAAAGAAGGTGCCATGGCCAAGCGTCAATTACATGATATGGAGAAATATTCTCAAGAATTAAGTCAAATGTTGAACGATACCACTCAATTGGAATCTTGGGTACAAGCAAAACTGACTAAAGCAGCTGATTATCTTAAAACTGTTAAGCATTATGTTGAATATGGGATGGAAGAGGGTGCTTATGATCAAGTTATGCCCGTAGAAGAACCAGTGGGGCCTGTTGAGGTTACTCCGATGGACTCTCAGAGTTCAAGTTATGACTTGGATGATGAAATTGTTAGCAAAATGCTTGAAAAATTGGTAAAATAATGAAAATAGACCATATCGCAGTGCAAGTGCACAATATTTATGAGGCATGCGAGTGGTACAAAAAGATGTTTGACGTAAAAGTGCTCTATAATGATGAATCTTGGGCACTTTTGGGGTTTGACAACACAAAATTGGCCCTTGTTTTACCAAATCAACACAAAAATCACGTAGCGGTAGAAGTAAATCCCGAAAAATACCCAAATTTGGACTTTAAGCAGCATAGAGATGGCTCAAACTACCATTATTTGCAAGATCCTTGGGGAAATTGCGTGGAATTGATTAATTATGGACCCAATTCAAGCGAGAATCCTTAAATTGAGCAAAGAAATGCTCGACAAACTCAAGAATAAGGTCTTGGGTGACTCTCAAACGGAAAAATTCGAGGTTGGGGAGATCGTTTGTTGGCCCGGATGGCTTATAGAAGACAAAAAAGTATCCAGAAACTACAAATATGGTGTCTTGGTGTCTATTTATACAGGCAAATTAGACAAAAGAAGCATTAAAATAGCTGAAATTTTGCCTTTTGGGGCTTCCAAACCCATAAAAATAAGCCTTATTTTAGTTAAAAAATCGAATTTAGAGGACTAATTAAAGTATGCCCTGTACTATAAAGAACCCCGCCAACATTGATCTGAGCAACTTAGAGCCTCATATTCAAGGAATGTATGACTTTTTTGATCAAAAATTAGGCTTCAGAAAGCCTCCTGTGATGGTTTTAGACTCAGACCCTAGTAATCAGGCCAATATCTTGGGTAAGACCGCTTATTACGACCCACAGAGCCTTGAAATACACGTTTATAGCGATGGTCGGCATCCAAAAGACATGCTTCGCTCAATAGCACATGAATTAATACACCATAAACAAAATATGGATGGTAGATTGGATGTTGGGGGTTACAATGGTCCGGGATACTATTTAGAAAACGATAAACTACGCAACATTGAACATGAAGCAATGCTTGAAGGCAATGCTCTGATGCGTGAGTATGAAGACACGATTAAAAAGGAGAATAATCAAATGTCATTAAAAGAATGGAAAAACAACGAACTAAACACACTTCTTCTTAAGAAATTTGGTATTCTTAATGAGGAAAAAGAAATAACACATATGTGTGCTCTAGAGGTCACTCACAAAGAGTCAGGAAAAAAGGGTCACCCTATCAGGCACACTCTTACTGAGTCTGGTGATATCTCTCATTATACTGTTGAGTTCAAAAACGTAATTGTTGAAAATATTGCTGTTGAAAACTTAGATATCATTGTCCAAGAAGAACATAGTCACAAGAGAGATGATGAAAAAGACCACGATAAGAAGAAACCAGTGGTTGAAGAAGAAGAGTTATCTGAAGGCGAGAAGCCTGACTTCCCTGATGTAGATGGTGATGGTGATAAAGAAGAGCCTATTTCTAAAGCGCAAGAAGATAAGAAAGAAAAAGAGGGTGACTCTGACAAGAAGGGTGACGACGAAGAAAATGAGAAGTGTCCTAAATGCGATAAAAGCCCTTGTGAGTGCGACAAAGAGGAATCAGGCGATAAAGACTTATCAAAAGTACCTCCTCAACTTCGTGACCATGTCAAAGGCAAAATGAAAGAAAACAGAATCAATCTTAAGAAATTAGTAGAAAAAGTTCTTCACAATAATGAAAAAATTATGAAAAAACTTAAGGATAAGTAAATGAACAACAAACAAGAAAAGCTAATTCGTGAATATGTGCGAATGAAAATCGGCGAAACCCTAAATGAAAACAAACAACAACAAAAAAATATTTTGATTGAAGAAGGGTGACTTCGAAAAGTAATTCGACAAATACTTAAGGAAGGTGATGTATCTGATATGCATCCTCATCGTTCTACCGGAATTAATATTTTAGAAGATGTTCTCAAAAAGATGATTACAACTTTGCGTACTGATTACAAAAGAATGACCACTAGTAAACAGCAAAGAGACTCTTTTCGTGCGCACATGATTTCTGCTGTTAAAGGGGCTCTTGCTCCTTCTTTGGTGAATGATACTTATCTCCAAGGAACAGATGCTCTTCTATCTGAACCAACTCCTGATTTGGGAGAGCCGGTGGAGTTAGATGAGTTGGATCGACAACTTATGGAGATTGATGTAGAAATCACAGACGATGAGAAAAAAATCCCTGTAGAAGATGATGATACTCCCGATGAAAAAGAAGAATTTGGATCTGAGTTGGATGGATTAGATGAAACTGGTAGAAATATGGCGTTTACAACTTTTAAAAAGGTGTCGCAATATATTTTAGATGCATATGATATGCTTGCTAACGTTGAAGACAAAAAGATCTTTGTTGATTATCTGATCACAAACATGAAACTTTATTTCGATAAGTTTGAACAAGAAATACAAAAAGACGTTGATGAGCCAACAACGCAACAATATGATTCGATGAATAAGTAAAAAGCAATTATATAATAATATAACACATTGAGTTTTAAATGTCAAGAAAAAAACAGAAAAATTACTCTTTTATATCATTGTTGAGATCTCAAAAAAAAATTAACAACAACACATTGGATACGTTAGCTCATTTATCGCTGGAAGAAATAATAGCGGTTAAATTAGAATTATCGATACAGAGTCTTAATAACAAAATGTATAATTTTCCACTATGGTCTGCTATGCCTAATATAACTAGAGATGCTCTCCTAAGGTATGCAATGGCCTCCTGTCAGTCAAAAAGAGACATGGCCAGATTCTTAGGTATACCAATAAATAAGTTTAATGATATATTAAGAAAGTATAAGACTGAAAGATTATATAATCATGATTAATATATAATATATAATATAACTTGACATGTTGTTATTAATAGGTTATAATATATTATGAAAGTAGGTGATTTAGTAAAAATTAAGCAATGTAATGATCCTTTTAATTTTAAACCAAAAGAAGGTAGTGTTGGAGTCATAGTTGAGATATCTCACTTTAATTGGGTGGGTACTTGTTATTTTGTGTGGATCAACAATATCGGCTGGAGATATGTAGAGGAAGAATTGGAGATAATTGAAAATGGAAGTCGGTGATTTAGTTAAACAAAGAGAAGTAGGGGTCGTTATATCAGAATTTTTAAGAAGTTCTTTAAATATGGGCCTGATAGGAGTTATAACAACTGTTCATGACAAAACCAATTTTTCATATGACGGTAGGAATAGAGGAGATATTACAGTTATTTGGTCCAATGGTAAAGAAGAAACTCTACCAGAGATTTACTTGGAGGTAGTAAAAAATGAAGAAGGAACTTGATACAAAGATTTGGTTAGGGTTGGATAAGATAGAGCACAAGATCAGAAGAGTAGCATATCTATCCACCGGTGAAGAATTTCAAAGAAAAATTTATGATGCTCTCGACATTATAAAAGAAGTTAAAGAAGAAGTAACCAAAAGACTTGACAACTAAGATGTAATATGTTATATTATAAGTAAGCAATTATAATCATTACATAACCAAGGAGATAGTATGAGTGAAGACACAGTGATTACTAACAAGAGGATTCCAAACCCTCAGAAAATAAAATGGACTAACGTCGCCTATTACGACAATTTTAAGAAGGCAGACGAACATCGAAACAAATTAGAAGGACTCGTAAAAGTACGACGATGCGGCCCCTTTGGTACAAAGTTTGTTGTAAAAACAGGAGTCCCTATCAAGGAGCCGGCCAATGACTAAGACAATCGTTTTGTTTGATATGGATGGTACTTTAACTGAGCCTCGTGGAAAATTTGATAACAAAAAATTGAGAGATTCACTCTATGGACTTACCAACTATGGTAATCATATTGGGATCATAACAGGCTCAGACGAAGATTATTTGAGAGATCAGATGGGAGACTTTTTAACTAACAGTTCTTGTCGCTACAAAACCCACCTGTTACCCTGTAATGGGACAAAATATTTTAAACCGCCCGAGTTTGCAAATGAGGAACACAATTTGGTGCACGAAGTAGATATGGAATCTTACTTAGGTGAAAAAGAGTATCGCGATTTACTATGTGAGCTAGTGTATTCTCAAGTTGATGCTTGTAATCTCGGAGCCCCTTTAACAGGGCACTTTATAAACTGCCGAGGGTCTATGGTGAACTGGTGTCCAATTGGAAGAAACGCCAACAAGAAACACAGGCAAGAGTTTATTGATCTAGACAAGAAGTTAGATATAAGGAATAGAATAATCAGTGAATTAAGGGAAATGCTTAAGTTAAAAAAAATTGATAACAAGATCACCATAAAATTAGGTGGAGACACCTCTTTCGATATATATCCAACCGGCTGGGATAAAACATATGGTCTAAAGCATTTTGTTGGTTGGGATGTGTGGTTCGTTGGTGATAGGTGCGAAAAGAATGGTAACGACTACGAAATCTATAGAGCATGTGAGGGTAAATCTTATAAAACAAATAGTCCCGAAAAAACAATAGATATTATCGATACCATTACAAAAGAACTGAGAGGTTAAAAAAAATGAGTAAAGGAAAATCAAGTTCTGGTGTTCAAGGGGTTTTAGATTATGGAATCGATTTAAAATTAGAATCAGAAGAAGAAGAAATTTACTATATCTCCCAGATGTGCGATTTCTTTAATGAACAAACGGATTTTAGAGCCTATTTAAGTGGTGATAGAACTTTTGAAATAGAACTAGATAGAAGCACCCTTCTTATGGAGGTTTCAATTTACGATTCTATATTATCAATAATACCATACACTGAAGATATACTGGAGGTTTTTGCATTAATATTGAAATTCATCGCTACATATCATCAATCAATAGTGGATGAATTTAGGCCAACAATGGGTCACAGAATCCAGTCACCAAGTGAGGTTACAAAAACTAACAAAGAGACATTAGATGAAAAAGGCGACGAAGAAGAATCGAGCGAAGATTGGGAATGGATCTAGGAGAACCAATAATATGAAAATTTTTTACTTAAACAGAACAGAAGACGAGAGTGGAATAAGCGGAACAGGAAGAGTCGCACAAGGATTTGTGTTTGATAATGGAAAAGTCGCCGTCACTTGGTTATCAGAACACCCAAGTGTTACGGTTTATGATTCCATTGGTGAAGTTCACGCAATCCATGGTCACGGCGGCAAGACAGAGGTGGTCATGGAGCCCGATTATAAGAAAGCATTTGGCGAACTTAAATCGTTTGTTGAGAATTTTAATTTACAAGAAGTTACTGTTTCTAAACTAACTCCCGATGGTCCCGCGTCAAAACTAATGACAAAGGCCTAATTAATATGTGGGGAACTTGATGACGCTAAAACTGGACGCCTCTTGGCGACCTATAGAAATAATACCAGCAGAAAAGGGATTCTGTATGGTTTATAGTGGACGGGCACAACCTGTTGAGAATTATACTCACGGGCCATGTGCCCGTTTTTTGTTTCCGTCGGTCATTGTACTCAAAAATTATGTTCAGAAAAGAAGAGTATCGATGAGTCCAACCAGAAAAAATATTTACTGGAGAGACAAATATACTTGTCAGTATTGTAGCGGTCAATTTAAATACAAACAATTATCTCTTGATCACGTTGTACCAAAGTCTAGAGGCGGTGGTAGAGGATGGCTAAATCTAGTGACGTGTTGTCTGTCCTGTAATCAAAAGAAAGGCAATCTAACGCCCTTTGAGGCTTCTATGGGACTAATTAGAGAGCCTTTTGTGCCTAATGTAACGATTGTAGACTTTTATCATCACATAGAGGTACCAAAAAGTTGGCTAAATTTCATAAAAAAATAATTTGCGAGGTAAAAATGAGCAGAAAAACAATTATGTTAAGTGGAGGTTTCGACCCAGTCCATGTTGGACACATTAGAATGATAAGAGAAGCAGCCCAGTGGGGTCAAGTGTATGTTGTTATAAATTCTGATGATTGGTTAGTGAGAAAAAAAGGGTATGCCTTTATGACTTGGGAAGAGCGAGCAGAGATCATCGGGAACATAAAAGGTGTCGTGATGGTTTCTAATGTCGATGATTCGGATGGTACGGTATGCGAAGCCCTTCGTAGACATAAGCCCGATGCTTTTGCAAACGGTGGAGACAGGAAGAAAGATAACACCCCTGAGATGGAAGTCTGTGATGAATTAGGTATTCAAATGCTTTGGTGCGTTGGTGGTGCTGATAAGCCACAATCATCATCATGGCTAGTAAATAAAGCAATGGAGCAATTAAATGGAAATTAAAAATAAAAAACTTGAAGCATTTCTTTTGAAAGCAGAGTCAGATCCGGAATTGATGGAGATCCTTAAAGGAATATTGTATTACTGTCAGGCTGCATCAGAAAGAGGAATTCCTCTGGAAGAAGTAGCGGCCGTTGGTACTGTTGGTTGGTCGATCGGACAGGACCCAAAGTTAATGCAGATGTTAGAACATATGATTAAGATGAGCCAAATGGGTATAGGACCAGAACATTAATCTTCTAAGATCTATTTATTGTGAGGTAATTTATTATGTTTTTGATGTTGATTATGAATTTGGCTATAGCACAAGACGAAGGCCGTAACGTAACTTATAAAAAGAAGACGGAAATTGACTTTGAAGGAGTTGATATATCAGGTGAACTTGTGAAGCCGCAAGGGGCACTTTTACTTGATCGGAAGAGAGCATCTTTCAATCCGTTAATTAAACTACGAGCAGACTTCAATCCAGAAATGTCCGCTTCGGTCACGGAGATTAAGTAATGTCAAAAGATATGAAATTGATAATGGAGGGTTGGAGATCCCATCTTTTAGAAAATGAAGATGAAGAGGATTTTGGCTATGAACTTAAATCTGGTGAAGAACTACCGGACATGCCAATTGACAGCCCAGAAAAACCACCAGAACCGCAAGGACCCATAACCTTTGAAGACGTTACGGTAGGAGAGTTTTTAGATTTTTACACAGATGTAAAACCAAAAGTAGAATTTTATGATAAAATGGACGCGGAAATTCTCTCTCTTTTGGAGAAGACTTTGTTCGTAAGTCTACCAGACAAGATATCAGAAAAAATAACAGATGATAAAAGAAACGAAATTGTAAAATTTATTGGTAAAACAATCCGTTCTTATGTAGGTTCTCTTTCCGGAAAGATCACGGGAGCAACTCTAAATCCTATAATAAAAACAATATTAGAAGGTATCATGATTCTTCTTGATATTGGTGATGCAAAAAAATATCTTGTTCAAAAATCATACGACATATTATCCAGTAATGTTATAGAGCCAATTGTGGGTCAATATCTAGCAGAATTTGTCGAGGAAAAAATATCAGATTTTATAGGTAGATTTGATCCGGATGATCTCGGAGATGTTAAAAATGATGCCGGTAGGGTTTTTTCTGTCTCCCCGGCGGTCAAAAATTTAATTACGAATATGTCTGATGAAGCCGAAGAAGAAATTTCTTCTCTACACCTACAGAACCTTAGTCGACAATTAAAGTTGATAGGTAAATTTATCGAAAATAATAAACCGAAAGCATACCAAGGTGATGGTAATACACTTATAATGACATCACACTTTTTAAGAACACCGCTTGTAAAACTGGATGGGTTCAAGGATAAATATGGTCTCTCTGGTGATGAACTAGCATTAAAATTAGTAGCAAAGCAAATCGGAGCCAAAAAAGTCTCAGTAGTAGCAGAATCCAAACGCCGTCGCATAGTTTACCGAGGAAAGAAATGAATCGGAAAGAACTTATAATTCAAGTCTATTCTCAACCTTTGATCAAAGAGTTACTAGACAAAAAGTTAATGTCCAAAGAACAATTAATTGAATGGGTCCTCAGAGAAAACCCTGAGGCTGAATCTGAAACTTCCGGCAATGGTTCATCAGTAGAGTCAAGCGATACAGAGAACACATCAGATACTGCAACTCCGCAAGAAGATCCAAAAACTCCAGTAAAGATGGGAGCAAATTATTTTAATAATTTAGTTTTCCCTTCTATGTTGGGTATAAACGCCGCAACTACTATTCTTAAGATAATAAAGCAAATAGATAGAGAACTAGGTATTGAAAAGAAAGGGAGAACCAGATCCATTGGGGATTCAGAGGACGACGATTTAAAAAAGATAGCTATGGCTAACACAAATACCGAGAACAGGATCAATCAACATATAATAGTGTCAGATGAAGGAAAACTTCTTCCGGGAACTCGTGCAAATGAAAGTTTCCTTAATTTTTATAATGTTATTAATGCAAATAAAGATAAGGACGCAAAAGAATTAAACCCGGAAAACGAAGCCGGCTTGAAACAAGTTAATGATGCTCTAGCGGTTGCCATTAGTGATGATAAGCCCAATCAAATTGACGGTACGGTTGAGCTAAAGGGTGGAGGTAGTACCTTCACGGCGACTAATGATTCTATAGAAGGGGTCATGAAGTTTCTTGGGATAATAAACCTAGAGAAGAAGTCTCTATTAGACAGGGCCAAAGAAATACTAAAGAAGAAGGGTGGGTATAAATCTACATTAACTATGACTGATATCCTAGGAGACATTGAAGGTTTAGATAATATTCCGGAAAACACCGTAATCGAAGATATATACACCTTATTAGAATTGGCCTTTCCGGAGGGTAGTCAATAATGGAAAAATTATTTGAATTAAAAGTTAAACTTGATGAATTTAATAGTGTACTGGTCCCTTTAATTAAAAGAGACAAGCAGGTCATAAAAGACCCAAAACAAAGATACTCCGAAAATGAAATACAAAATTTGAAAGAACAACTGGCGGAGATTTTTCAACAAGTCAAGTTAATTGGAGAAGAAATCAAAAAAGCAATCCAAGATATACCAGAAGATCAAAATATTTTTTTGGAAAAAGAAGGGGAAGTGATATCAGTCAAAACAAATCAGCTAACTGTTGCACAAGTTGCAAAACTATTCAGGCAGTTTAAAGACTATGAAACTTTTAAGCAATATCAGGATAAAGTAGCACCAGAACAAGCAGCAAAAGAGAAAAAAAGTGCAATTAGACAAGCCTTTGAAGATTATTTCAATTTTGTTACAGTGGATGTATTAACTGCAGCAAGCAAACACGACCAACTTAGCGATAAAGACATCGACACCTCGTTTACAAGAGATGCTATTAATCTAATCAATGAAATCGTGAGAGATCTTAAAAATGAAAATTTACGAGAAGAGAAAAACCTAAAAGAATCTTTGGAAAGTTTAAAAAAATGGTTTTCTATGGTAAAAGAAATGGATTCCAAGATGACGATGAATGGTCAATACACCGGTAAAAACCCTATGGAACTGTCAATGGATGACGTACCGGACTCAGTGAAGAAACTTTTTCCAGATCTTTTTTCTTTACCAGAACAACAGCCGGAAGAGCCACAAGAAGTCGAAGAGCAGGCTCGGCAAAAACTTGAGAAAGAAGAGAGACTTTATCAAAAATTCAAGCAATATTTGAGAAACCCCGGAGCAGTAGTCGATGTCGATTCTCTCTTTGGAGATCTCTTAGGTGAAAATGAAGAACGCCCATCAATTCAGGCATTGATGGATGAATTGGACAAAGCCAAGCAAGGCTTTAAGGCTCAAAAGAATAAAGAAGGTGCGCAACGTTATGTACGCGTATACGAAGAACTACAGAACCGCTTAGGCGAATCGTCCAAACCAAAATCAGAACAAGAAGTAAAAAAATTTGGTAGAGTCGCGACACTAGTACCTCATCTTATGAAACATTACACTAAACCAAAAGTTGAAACAGCCTCTGGAATCAATGGGTTAGAAACAGGTGCGTGGCTGTATGCTCTCTATTTATATGTTGTTTTTTCCAACCATGAACCAAGACAATATAATGAGAACAAATCAAAGTATGGTATTTTCCCGGGGTTCGATTTAGAAAAACTAAAAAGACTCAGAGCGATAAAGCCCTATAAGGATAACTTCCTGCCAACAGACGGATCAGAAGGTCCCGAAACTGAATTTTTAAATCTTGGAAAACCTGATATCAATAAGATACTTAAAGGTTTAAATAAAATTTATAAACAATACCCTTTTAAGTATGAGGGTAATGACACCGGCATGCCCAGTTTCATTAATGATTTTAAAAACAAACTCGCTAATTCAGTAGAAAAGGAAGAGGCTGAAGAGACTTCTCCACCAGAAGACGAACAAGAAACGACCAGTGTTTCTGAAATTAATTTCGCCCCGGAAGAAGAAGAACTGTTGAAGCAATTCATGTCAAAAGTCCTAGAAAAAAGAAAAATTCGCGCTCAAACAAATGAAGCATTAACAGTTCAAGATTTTATAAAGAATGAACGCAATACAGGTGGTTTCATAACTAGTGATGAAATGCGAGAGATTCTAGAAGGTTTTAGTGGACAAGAAAGAAATACTATAAAAAATGCTTTAGAAAGATTTGAAACAACAGATCAGTTAATGGAGTGGTCTTCAGAACAAGGCTTAGAGGCTCCACCAGAACAAGAAAGGTCTAGCGATGAAGATAAAGAAGAAATTAACTTTGGAAACTTGCAACAACTCACAACTTTTTTGTGGAATAATACTGGGGCTGAAAGGGTTAAATATGGAAAAGAAATAGCAAAAGCGTTAAGTAAATATGCTGACGATGGTCAATTGTATTACCTAGATGGAAGACAATACAAAAAGCCAAAGAAAATAGACAAAGTTCAATTCGATTCCGACGGTCGCTTGATTTTTTATGAAACTGACGAATCTACCACTGTACCCGACGCTATGGAAGATTATACAATCGGGAGTGGATTTAATTTAGGGACCGGAAAACGAGTAGAGAAAATGCTACAGGTTCTTCAGGATAAAGAAGGGAAGCGTTTAATAAAATACACAGTTAAATCAGGAAGCCTTGTATCTCGTATATTAAAAAAGGTCTTCGGAGCAGACACACCCTTGAACGAACAACTAGAACAAAAATTAAAACCAATTATAAAAGAGGTAATGAAAGAAAGTTATGGCTAAAAAGAATTTTATTATAGATACTAGTGTCTTTTTGACAGATTCAAACTGTATTTACAAGTTCCAGAATAATGATATCTTTATTCCGCTTAAAGTCTTGGAAGAGATTGACTTACACAAGAAAAGACAAGACACAGTTGGTCACCACGCTCGACAAGCGATAAGAAATTTTGACTCTCTGAGGGGCACTGGTAGTCTTTCTAGGGGTGTTCGTATTGCTAAAGGGTTAGGAGTGCTTCGTGTGATCAAGGCGTCTGAAATAGCCCTTAACGAGCTCCCTAGAGACCTATCTCACAAGATGTCTGATCACCTTATATTAGCGACTGCCTTAACTGTTAAAAAAGATCAATCAAAAAGAAAAACTATTGTTGTCTCTAGAGATATTAATATGAGAGTCATTGCTGATGCATTAGGGTTACTAACAGAGGATTATAGTAACTCACAAGTCGTCGACGATACAGATAAAATATATGAAGGTTTTACAAAACTCCTTGTTGATGAAGAGTTGGTAAATCAATTTTATTTGGGTGATGATGTATATTTGGATGAAGATGTATGCTTAGAGCAAAATATTAAGTTACACCCAAACGAGTTTGTGATGTTAGTAGCTTCGAGCAATGAAAAGAAAACAGCCTTGTCTAGATTCACTGAACACTCTAAGCCTCTCCTTCATATACGAGATTTTAAAAACGAATTGATGTGGGGAGTGTTACCCAGAAACAAAGAACAATCCTTCGCATTTGATCTTTTGTTTGATGACGAGATACCCCTAGTGTCTCTCATAGGTAAAGCAGGCTCTGGGAAGACCTTAATGGCCATTGCAGCAGGTTTGGAACAAGGACTAGGGGGAAAGGGTGACCAATACCGACGGATCATTATTTCACGCCCCGTGCAACCTCTAGGAAAGGACATTGGGTTTCTTCCGGGAACGATGGAAGAGAAAATGCTTCCGTGGCTTAAGCCAATTCAAGACAATATCCGTCACCTCATGGGAGACGATAGAACTATGCTCGAAGCCTACGTGGAGAAAGGAAAAATTGAAGTTGAGGCATTAACTTACATAAGAGGGCGGTCAATTTCTAATGCGTTTGTAATTATAGATGAGGCCCAAAACCTAACGGCACACGAAGTCAAGACGATTATTACTCGGATTGGCGAAAATACAAAAATTGTTTTAACGGGAGACATTGAGCAGATCGACAATGTTTACACTAATGAAACAAGTAATGGATTAACTT
>Ga0098043_1000384_pt1 | contig 15337 bp, 7 predicted proteins | sample 9B_taG_FD_92581 | JGI IMG/M metagenome (GOLD analysis project Ga0098043, IMG submission 92581) | Marine viral communities from the Subarctic Pacific Ocean - 9B_ETSP_OMZ_AT15188_CsCl metaG | ecosystem: Environmental > Aquatic > Marine > Oceanic | place: Subarctic Pacific Ocean | collected 2015-01-10 | reverse complement strand
TCCAGTAGGTCTTTGTTTGATTTATTCATATTATTGAAATAGATCCTTTAGGCTAAAGGGTTTCTGTTTGATCCCTTGGTTTACGTTTTTAAGAGTAAGGTCCATGTATTGGCTAAGGGACTGCTCGTCTTTGTTGATGAAAGCACTAAGAGTGATCTTTTGTCTGAGCATGGTCTGCCTTAGCCCAGTGTAATAATCACGCATCAACGTGTTTAGTTCTACGAGAGCAGCGTTAGTAAACTTCTCAGGGTTGGTTTCGTCAGGGACGTAGCCTTCCATGTATCTACTCTGCCATGAACTATCGTTAATCAATAGATTAACAGCTTCATTTAGCGTTACCTTTCTTCCTTTGTATTGCTTTCTGTATGTGCGCAGCTGCTGTGCGTAGAAATACTTAAGCGTTACACCCTCCTCGTTACGGAAGTCTTGCATTTTAATACCAGACGACAGGTGCGTAGGCTTGGCTCCAATGATGGACTGACTGTCAGATAGAATTATGTCATCAAAGGTAAGGATTTTTTGACCGCCAAACGTCAGATCTTCTCGATTCTTAAAGCGAGGAGCTTGACGCCAGACTGTCTCAGTAACCCAATTAACGTCTGTCTGTAAGTCTTCACCAAAGTAGTCAGTTTCATAATTCATGGGGCCAACTCCTAAGACTTGATAAGCGACCCGCTCAAAGAAGGTTCCTCCTTTAAGGTCTACAACTTTGTTGTCTACAGTTATCTTCTTAACAATCTTACGCGCCTCTGCGGGATTAGGAATATAACTTAATACAAGCGACTCCAGCGCCAAGTAGGCCGCTTCGGGATCATCAGATGTTAGGTCTTCAAAGGTGTTAATACCACCAGCGAGCGGTAGTTCCTTAGCAGCAGCAATAGCAGACATACGCATAACCTCAAACAAGTTAAGATTAGGGTCTAATATTGGTTGGCCAGTTTCGGCCTGAAGGCGACGCAGGTAAAGGAACGTACCAATATCAGCATACATGGATACACCAAAGGTAGCTGGCATAGCTGCTCGGTAATCCATTCCTAATGCTCGATAAGGCTGTATGCCGAGCTTACGCGCGCGTTTTCGTTGCTCATTAGACAGGTAGCCCATAGAGCCAGTCATGTTGCCCAAGGCACCACCTATCATACTGATTGAGGCGATAGATGCACCAACCATAATATCAGTCAGCATCTCCTCGTTATATTTGAGACGTCTTACTTTAACTACGTCAATTCGGTTTATCAGTGCCTCAATATCCTCAGCAACGCCAACCTTTTGATCGTCCCCTATGTTTTTATTGGACAAAATATCCTGCTTTATTTTTAGTTCACCCTCCATCTTCTTAATCTTTTTGGTATAGGGGTTGAACAAGCCAGCTCTAACAGCCAACAAAGGAAAGAACTGAATACGTCCAGTTCGATACACACCGCGCATAGCCACACCAAAGAAGGGCATTAAGGCGTCCATAAAGAAACCTGCAATATTATCCGAATTTTTGATATTGTTTATGGGTTTGATTACTTGGTCGACAATAGAGGTAGCTACATCTTCCACATTATCAGCGTTTGAAGCAAACAACAGTTCAGTTCTAATGTTGTTTATCTCATCAGAAAAGTCGTTATTATCAGCTAATACTGGTAGACCATCCTGCTCCGTCCAAGCGGTTTCATACAGCTCCTTTGCGCGTTTCTCCATCTTAGGCCCGCCCTCTGGAAACTCCAGTAAAGCACGGCGATACGAGTCGGCGGTTACACGAGAGCGTATCAGGGAGCGTTTAAACATATCGTCAACAGCGACAATGCCGCGAACACCAAACGAGATAACGTGATTAAGGAAACCGTTAACAACAAGCTGACCGAACTTGGTGGACACAGAGTTACGAGCATTTACTCTCCGTTCCGCGTTGGCCCTTGCTTGGACAACGAGGGCGTGAGTTCCTTTTACGTTACCGTATTTATTACCCTCGGTATCGAAGCGGTTTCCCATGTTATCTGTTACCGACATATTCATGAAATATGACCGCTTTAATGCTTTAAGATACTCGCCAGCTTCCTTTCTGCTTGAAGGAAACATTGCAAAGGTTGCTCTTATCTCGGCCTGAGCTAGCAGCTTGGCGGTACGAAGCCGCGGGTTTAGGTCACCCTGACTCTGAGCCATTGCTGAAAGAAACTTAACTGGAATACGAAAGACCTGTTTGAACATACCAAACGCTCCAGTAGGCACCCCCGCAAACACCGAAGGAAGCTGAGCGATGAGAGCCATTGTTCTGGACGAGCGTAAGACTCTAACAAAGCGAGTAAATCGAGATGCGTTGTCTTTATCTAGCTGCGCTATAAACATCTTTTCTAGTTTGAACGCCAGAGCTATCTGTTCTTGGTCGAAGCGTCCTTGCTCAAGGTCTGCAAGCTTCTTACGCATACGAGCCTTAGATTCAGCAATCTTTCTACGAAGCTCTTTAATCTTAGGATCTTCAAGTTTAGGAGCTTTAGGCTTCTCACCAACCGTATCATCCAGTTGTGATATAATCCCTTTTCCTTCAATCTCGGCTAACCTAGCCAGTTCTTCGCTAAGTTGACGCGTCTGTGCGGCTTCCTTCTCGGCGTTACGATAGAACTTAATCTGCTCCTCCATCATAGCCGTCTCTTCGTCCTCTACTTTACGACGTTTGATTTCAGCTACGTCGTCCGTCGGATAGCGTTCAGTAAACCTTTCGCGATAGGCGGTTAATTGTTTCTGTAGGCGCTCTTTCTTAGTCTTAAGCTTATTCTCGATACGAGCTGCTGCATCTGCTGATGCGTCTCCTTCAAGCTGACGCTCTGCAGCCTCAATCTCTTTGAGACGTTGACGCATACGCTGACGGAGGTCACGAATGTCTTTATTGACCTTGTCTAAGCTTGTGGGCTTCTTACCGCCTTCTGGCTTTTCAAGCTCTTTCTTTTGAAGGGTAATATCGCCGCTGCCTTCTATGGCCGCTAAACGAGCGCGCTCACGCTTGCGGTCAATAAGTCTTTTGAGTTCCGTTCTAGAACTGTCGTAGAAACGTAGCAGCTTCTGTAGGCGCTCAATACGAGGATCTTTCGGAGTCTTATCTGGCTGCGGCTGTTGCCCAGCGTCAATCAGTTCGTCCTCAAGGCCCAAGTCAGTGTTATCAGTGTCCTTGATGGGACGCTTAGCTACGAACTCAAGGCGAGCTTTAGCTAAACGGTCTTCAAGTTTCTTGATTTGATCTTTGATCCGCTTCTCACGTTTAGCAAGTTTCTGGTCTAGAGTAAGAGAGTTGTTCTTTTTCTTCTTCTTCGTAGTGCCTTCTGAAGTTATCTCGGTGGGTGTTATCTCGTCCTCTTGTGTAATCTTGAGGTCATCAGCATCTGCCTCTTCGCGCTGTAGGCTGTCCAGTTCTTCTCGGACGTTAACAACATCGACAGCAAAGTCAGGGTCGGTGTCAAAGAAGTCATCAAGGAAGTCACCGAGAAGCTCTTCAAGGCTATCATCTTCGCCACCGTTTTTGCCTGTAATCATACCGCGAAGTATGTCTTCAAGCTCTGCAAGAGCCTCTTCTTCCTTAATCGCCCGTATACTAAAACGAGCATTTACGGAGAACAGGTCTGCATCTTTACGAAGTTTTAACCCTGTCCGACCGAATGTAGTTTCGATAGTGTCGCGTATCGCGTTGGCCTTACGCATGAAGACTATCTCATCATAAATTGCTTGCAGTGTTTCAGGCGCAGGCCCTGATTCAGCAAACTCAACCAGAAAGCTGTCCAGCAGTTCTTTAGAGTCGCGATCAAGGCGTTTGATTTCTTGGGCTATTAACGGAAGCTCGGTCTGTATTTGACGATCACCTAGTTCTTCTGGTTTTGGTTCGCCCTCAACATCCGTAAATTTAGCAAGACGCTTTCTTAGTAAACGTAGTTGGTCGTATCGAGAATCGCCACCTGCTCCTGCGGCTCCTTGCTCATCAAGAGGTGGAGGAGTTGGGGGAACAGCGTCTTCAAGGGGAGGAGCAGCGTCTAGTTCGTTAATGAAGTTAAGCTGGTTTTCGGGGTCAACAACCGCTTTTGGAGTGCCAATGTCAGGAGTGTCGGGTGGGTTGACGTAGACACCGCCGTTAGCTTTAAGGGCTAAGTTAACCTCGTATTGCATCTGTTTGTCTAGGTCAGCGTAACGCAGAGGGTTGCCATCAGCATCACGGATAGTTATTTCGACATTGCTATCATGGAAATAACCTAGTTTAAGAGTATTAAGAGGCTCAATCTCTACATCAAGATCAAGCTCATCACCTACTCTGCGTATAGAATTAAACTCCGTAATCGAGGTTCGGCGGGCCTTCAACGCAGCTTGGACGTGTTCCTTACCTGCTATCAGTAGCGCTTGCTCTTTACTATAAGCACTAATTTCATAGTCAACGCCATCAATCATTCCCTCATACACGTTTTTATACGCAGGATGTTTTCTAAATTCTACTGTTATCTCCCCCTTTGGTAAGAAACCTTGTTCAAACTCAGGCAGATTAGAAACAGCAATAGCCGTCGTAGAGTTAGGCTCAAACTCAGGGAGATCGCCTAATTTAAAAGCCGATGAGGGAACTGAGGTATTGTTCTTAACACGTAATCTCTTATAAAACTGTTCGTTGTCGCGAGCAATTGCACTGGTTAAACTTAGTACCTCTTCTAGAGCGGTTCCTTTTGTAACGTCAAAACCTAACATGCGGCGAATAATATCGGTAAAGACGCTCCACGCGCTACGCCCTTTTCGTTTGAGTTGGATTGAGTTTAACTCTCGCTGGAAGAGAGGATCGGTCAGCGCCTCAGCTACAAATTCTTCAAGGTTACCAAGGCCGTAGGCGTTACCGTTAAGGATGAGACGATCCCCACCACCTCCTGCGTTAATTTTTGCTTCAATTTGTTTACGTATGCCCATTCGGTTTATTGTTTCCAAATAAACTTCGGCAAGCTCTCGTATCAAAACGGGTTTATTTGGATTAGCTACAATATCTTCAAGCACTTTAAGATATTTTTTTCCGCTGATAGCTACATAACTCGTTCCTTTTGCATTTAATTTATATCTTTTAGCATGTCTATGAATATAATGACTAGTTACAGCATGAATACCCTCGTGGGCTATTGTATTTAATGGTTCCCCTTTAGCGATTCTAATTGCGGGTCGCCCGCCTACAGCACGCGCACTCGTCGAAAACTGAGCGCGTTGGGTTCCGTAGGTATAAACCTTAACTTCATTCATCGCCTCTGGAAATTGTTTCCGTAAGACACGCAATAATTCTAATAGTCCTTCAGTCTTCTCGTCTTTTAAGTCTATAAGATTTGATTTAGGATCGAGGATTTTATCAATGACGTATCCAAAATTTAAGGGAGAGTGCATTGGGAAAGACACGCCCTCCTTAAGAGCGCCTCCTTGTTGATACCTACGAAACACCAAAGTATTATACGCTCCCATTTCGGATAACGTAGGTTTTCTTGCTCCTCCCGCGCCAGCCACAGGAACAGGCGAAGGTTGCTTAGTGATAGGGTCGATTATAAAGTCTTCTAAAGTTAAGCCTTCTTTTTCAAGAAACTGACGCCCAGCTTCTTCTAGCTGTTCTGGCGAACGTGATATGGTTGGTTCGGGCACAGCGCTGCTTTTTAATTTACGAACAAGCACGGCAGCGCCGCTTATCTTCTGTCCGTCTTTTGTTTTAGGAGCAGCTACTACTTCAAAGTCATCGCCAAGCTGTGATTTAACATACAACATCAGTTCGGCCTGAGTAAATCCTTTCTGGTATGTGCCTGTTTCTTTGTTGCCTATAATGAAAGCATTCTCTTCGCCTTCAAAGGTTGTCTTGTTCTTAGCTTTAGCAACATCGCTTACAGTACGAGCAGTGATAATTGCTTCACCGTCTTGTTTAAGAACACGTCCAATATCTTGAACGATAGTATTTCTTACATCAGGCGGTACAACATTTAGCACTGACGCGCTAACGACCTTGTCATAGGATTCGCTGGGGATGCTTTCGGCATCTTTGTAGGTAGGATCAAACCCTTCTTGTGGAAATGGCTCGTAGCTGTCAGCTCCAATAGCTTCTGAGCCTTTACCGCGTCCAGCACCGTAGTCCAGTGTATTGCCTGCTTTGCGATCATTGAGGATGTCAGCTGCCTTTACATAAGTTGGAGTAGTGGTAGCAACCTGTGTCTTTTTAGCGTTGGCTGCATCAGGTACACCATCTAGCTGCGATTGTTTCGGATCGGCAGAAGGCTCTGGCATATCCATCTGCTGCCTCTGCTCACGCATCCATTTTTGTCCAAACGGAGTCTCGTGAAACTCTACAACCTTTCCAGCGCTCTCAAGCATTTCAGCTACATCATCGGCGATTTTAATAGCATCTTCTTGCGTCCTGATTTGTGTTCGCAACGCTTTAATGCGTCCTCGTTGACCTTTAGCACTGGCTATCTTTAACTGATTTTTAAGTTCAACGAGTTGGTCTTGCATCCGCGCCTTTGCGCCTTCAGCAGTTCCTTTAGCAAACTTACGGCCCCACTTACCTGTAGACGCTATGAGACCAAAACCAGTGTTAAGGCTAGAACCAAGACCAGCGGCGAGCACATATTCGGATACTGAGCGGTTCTCGCGTTCATTGAGCAGCATTTGCATCTCCTGACGCATCGCCGTTTCGGCGATACCTAAAGAAGCACCGCTGATTGCGAGGCTCGTGCCTTGGCGTATCAAGGTTCTAGATTTCCACAGTTTTTGATCCGCGAAGCTCTTACCTGCAATCCCAAGTACCCTATCAGCACCTCTAGAAATAAACGACATACCGAACACGGAAGCTGCTACGGCCTCTCCCGCTGAATACTCGTCTTGAACGCCCATTGATTTTCTAATGGACTGGCCAGCAAGATTACTTACGCCCCATATAGCAGCGTCAGCCACGGCATAAGAAAGAACACCTGTAGCGGTACTGACGCCTTCGGGAGCTACTATGCCAACCGCGCTTATTTTCTTCACGGTGCTAAGCCCTTTCAATGCTTTTTTAGCATAGATAACATTCTGTGCAAATTTTGCAGATCGGTGTAGCTTGTGCGACATATAGAGACCGCCGCCAAGCTCAGCAAGTAGAGCCGAGCCTTCGGCCGTCCACTTCTGTCCTCGGCTAATCTGTTCATCAATAGCTTGCATTGCCTCCATAGCTTCGAGCTGGTCAGCAGTAAATCTATCTTCACCCAACGATAGTTGAGGGTCTATAAGTGAACCAGATGGGTTCGTGTAATCTAATCGTTTTTCAATAGCCATTATATTTAATCGTTATCTTCAAGAAGGGAACGCTGTTCAGCGACAAACACATTATACGTATTTAAATCATAAATTCCAAAGTCATTAAACATATCTTTAATGGCTTCTTCTTCGGGCGTCAATTCATCCAAAGATACTTCTTTTATAATAACTTCCCGCCACTCGGCGACTACAGAGTCGAGTTCTCCTTCAGTGCCAAACAAGCTAACGTCTTGAGCAGTTAGTCCTACAGCTTCTAATGTTTTCCAAGAATCAGCATCCCACTTTTGATACCCTCTTTCTAATAGAGATCTTCCGAGCTGTAGGTTGTGTCCTTCCTGTAACATTTGTTCTCTCTCCTTTTTTACAAACTCCTCGCTATACTTAGCTGTTGAATTGTTAAGGTGATTGTAACGAACATTTGGTCCTTTTTGTTTTACAAGAGCATCGGCCGCTTGCACTTGTGCTTTAACTGCCAGCGGTGTTTCGCCTAAGACCGTTCCGCGTCTCTTAAATGCTTCAGCAAAATCGCGTATTCTCTCCGCGTTCTTAGTATTTGCTTCAGTTATAAAAGTGCGCATTTTTATATTTTGCTCTTCTACGCTCAGGTTAGGATCGAGCGTGCGTGCATATTCCTGCGCGTCGCTTAGAATATCTGGGAGAAGACGGCCCTCTAAATTTCTGACGGTTTGTCGTATAATGTTTCCCTCGTCAGTAGGCATACCGCTAGTAACTATTGCTTCGATTCTGTTAACCTCGGTCGCAAACAAGTCGTCAGCATTTTGGTAGTAGGTGTTGTCTATTACCCAATTACCTACACTAAGCTCTTTGTCTTTTATTCGGAGGGCGTCAAACACGCCAATTTTGTAGTCTTGACTAACAATCCACTGCTTTGCTGACTGTTTGGGGTTGTCTTTTTTCCAAGCGGTAAATTCTTTTACGTAATCTTCTTTTTCGTCGTCTGTGAGGCTTGTCGTAATAATAGTGCGATTTTGTTGTAAAGCTCGATTACGATTGATTGCGTTCTTGGTATCGAAGTATAGGTTGTTCCCAAAATCTCCAGAGGCAAGAGCCTGTTCCTGTAACGCTTGGTTAAAGCCTTCGGATGGAGAAGCAGGGTGGGCAAACATAGCTTTTAAACTAGCCTCGATACCTTCTTCGGTGATCTGAGGGTTGATCATCTCCATTGCTCCCACAATCGTACGGCGTGTAAACTCATCTAGCTCATCAAGACTTCCTACCGCTTCCAGCTGTTCATAAGCGGTGGTAACTTTACCACCAAACGACTCCCGTATCTCGGACGATGTTCTTTGGTCCTCAATGTCAGTTGCGTTATTAATACGTCCTTTAACATCAGCAAACTGACGCGCAGCGTTTCCAGTCTTGAACACTGGCTTTCCGTTAATCTTTGTCGCCTCAGTAAGACTGATAAGCTTGTCAGCGTCGGTAACGCGTCCAGCCGCTACAAGGGCCGTAGCTTGTGCCGCTACCTCGGTTGCCATGAGGTTAGTGCGTTCTAACGGATTCATACCATCTTCTGCCAATAAACCGTCGCGGCTCTCTAATATATCAGGAACGTTACTAAAGTCAGGCACTAGTTGGTTACCTGTTTCGTCTACAGTGCGCTGCCCAATAGCTTGGAGTTGCAACCCCAGCTCTTGCTTTTGAGCGCCTTTGTTAAAATCTGAAATGCCCTTGTTGTAGTTCTCAACCATGCTCTGACGCCATTCCGAAGTCGTAGCAATCCACAGGGCCTGAGCTGCGGGGTCTTCAGCATACGAACCTACCTTTTCACTAAATTCTTCCCATTTGCCTTCAAGATACGGATCTAATCTCTTCTGGATGAACTGGTCAGTCTCGGCCCCAAATTCATTTAAGTTAAGCAGCTCGGATGAGTCGTTAGATAACGCAGGAAGAATATCGTAGTTTATCGAACGTTTGTATAATGCGTTACGATACGCCTTACGCCGTTGAAAAGTAAGGAATGACGCAGGGTCTTCTTTTTTAAGTTCTTCAAACAAGTCCTTGTCGTCAACTCCTGCCGCCATTTTAGCCCCAAGTTCTTTTTCGGCGTCGCTATATTCTTTCAACGAGGCAGAAAATTTCGATAAGCCTGACGCTAACATCGATAGCTGGCTTTTTCCTACGGACGCTACAGCTACACCATAGTCTCCCGACTGAATACGCTGTGGCGAAAACGAGGGCTGATTTAGTTTGTAATTAACATCAACCCTCTCCTCTTTAGTAAGTGAACTTAAGTCTAATTTTTGTGTCATATTTTATAAAGTTATGCGTTATTTAAATTAAAAGCAACAGGGCATCAGCCACCGCCGCCTCCACCGCCGCCGCCGCCTCCGCCACCGCCTCCGCTGCTACCACCGCTACTGCTACCGCCGCCGCCTCCACCGCTGCTTGAAAGTAACGAATCTGTGGCGTTTCCGATTTGTAGACCGAGTGCGAGCGCGCTTAAATAATCAACAGGAGCAATGGGCTTATTGATTCTGATTAGATTCATCTGTGATGCTGTTTGAGCATTCTCTAAAGCAAAGTTTCTACCAATATCATTAAACTCAAGTTGTTGTCCGATTCTAAATCTAAATTCGGCTCTTTCTTTGTTTATATCGTTTTCGAGTGCATCGACACTAACGCCAGCAACCCCCGCTTCACCTGCTGATACTTTAGCTGTGCTTGATGCTGCTAGTGTTGCTTTTTCAGCCGCGCTTATTTTCTGTGCCGCTGCAATTCGTTCTTGGGCCTGCTCTAGTCTTGAAGCCGACATCTGCTGTAGCAGTCGCTTTTGTTCGGCAGCGGTCGCTTTGGCCTGTACTTTTTCCTGCGCTTTAGCGGCATCACGCTGCCCTTGAATGCTTAACGCGGTTGTTAATAGTGTTACTGGTAAGCCCATATTATTTAATAATTATAAATTCATAGAAACGGTATCCATTGATTTCAACCTCACGGATAAACTTTGCTCCTAACCACTTCAGCCATTTAACAGAGGCTGTATAGTCTTTAAGAACATAGTTCATGACCACGGGATAGTTATTCATGATACTAGGTAAAAGTTGTTTAGATGCTTTGGCAAAGATATAGGAGTGTTCCTTTACACCTTCGCTGCCTAAGAGCCATATATAAGGAATACCTTCATTGGTGCCCACGCCTAGCATAGCGAAGGGCATATCATCGCCATCAAGCGCAGCGATAGTTATATCGTCGGTTCTCAGTGCCGACAATAATACATCTTTAGGATCTTCAAACCCATACGCGCCCACTTCCATTCTGTCATACTTACGGAGTAAAGGCGCCAGCGCTTCCGCGTGGTGGGTATTTGCAACCACCGCTCTACATTTACCGTATGTTGCTAGAACTTTGTTATCCATATCTGTTGGAGCGACTATGCACAAAGGACTCAAACTCTGCTGAACTAAGGTTAACAGGGAATGCTGAGTCACTTTCAACTACAATAGTAGCTCCTTCAGGGTTTGTGAACACAGGAAAACGGAAGTCTCCCGATTTTAAAGTGATAGTGTTGTTTGAATCATATTCCTCAGCCAGCGCCGCTTGTGAGGTTGCTCTACCTTCTGGAGTGATTTTGATAGTGAACGAGCTAGTATCGTTATAGAACACAGCACCGTTACGTGTCATAAGCTTAGAGGCCGATGAAGGGGTCTTAGATTCTCCAGAGCGCGCCTTGAATAGCTGCTCAGAGAATTGATAGGTCATGGTGTAAGGAAGACCCACATAGTAAACGGTGTCCTCAGAAGGAGTAGCGGTAAGAGTAACCGTAGATTGACTGAATGAAGATGCTACTACGTTTCCTTTAGTATCATATACCTTGATTGTTTCGTCTGTCTTAGGAAGGAATGGAAGGGAAATGGTATTGCTACCTCCAGAAACAAGGGTTTTGATACGCTTGTCGAGGTGAGTAATATAGCCCTCTGCGTCTAGTTGCCCTTCTTCAAGGTTAATTTGCTCCAGCATTACCTGTCCATTATACACTGAGATAACATATAGAATGGAGTCAATGAAATTAACGGAGCGCACAACACCTTTGACGGTAAACTTCATCCACGCTCCTAAAAGCTTTTTGTTTCCGCTAAAAAAGTATTTGTATATGAAAATAGAAGTCATTAGTTGTAGCGAGAGTTAAAGTTAATTGTGCGCTGAATAGAAGGCATTTCTTTGCTATATACTCTGGAGTAATGTATGCGTCCGTCTGCGAGCTGATTTCTACCAAGCATAACAGACGCAATGCTGGCATCGTTAATTTCGGGTATTGAAGAAGCTGCATACACAGCTAGATTGTTATTTATATAAAACCGCGCCACATTTTTACGACCGACTAACATCAAGTGTAACATTTGCTTACCAGCCGCCGCGTGAGAACTTTGTGAGACATAATAAGTATTACCAGCTCGGACATATGCGTAACCATCTTGATTTTGGCCGCTGTTACTACCATAGGTATAAATACCCGCTTCAAATACTACGTCGTGTTGATTGTTGTGGGTACTTATTAATGCCTTTGGGCTATTAGTAAGGGTCGATAGCACTTCATAAGATATAAAGGTTTCTATGGTGTAAGTATCTCCCACTGCCGTTCTAAACTCATCATAGCCTGAAACTGGGTTGGCGGTTATATCTACCAAAGAAATAGCCCCCGTGTGTGTTTTATAACCAAACGGAAGAGAACCTCCAAGCCACCCAAAGTCATTAGCTTCCTGTTGTGTCATTTGGGCATAATTACGATTAGCTAGAGCGTCATGAAAAGTATCCATAGTTGAAAACCCCTTGATATTTGACGTGCTTGAAACATAGTTAGGAAAGCGGTGACTACCTGCAGAGGACACCGTTACACCATTAAAACGAGTATGAGTGGTATTCACGGTTTCAATCATCGAATTAATAGGATCATAAGCCGTTGTGTGATATATCAGCTCAGTGCCACCAATAAATTTATGATTAGTTTGTGGGATATTAGAAACAAGATAACTTGTATCAATAATCTGTCCGTCGGTAGTTTCTGCCTTACCAGAGATAGCAGCTATTAATCCTTCGGAGTTGGAACCAGTTAAAGACAGTAAGTCATTAGGGATATACTGAGGAACTGCTTGAGTAATCTCATCGGAGTCATATACATCCGTAGTAGAGTTGATTGTATACTCTCTTAGTCCTGTGTGGCTTCCACGGTCGAATGGGAAATACAGATAAGAACCAAGAGGTAGCGGCTCTACAGTCTTTGTGTAATCAAAGTTAGTAACCTGACTGATAGATACCGTACGAGGAGTTAACAAGTCACCACCTTTCAACACAAACTGAGCGGTGTCGGAGAAGATAGTAAGGTTTTCTTGGAACGGCTGTGCTGCTCTCAAGTTTGTTATCTCGCGATTGGATACTGTCACGTCGATTGGATCAGCGTCCAATAAGTCTGTAACGGTAGTTCGGAAGAAATTAAATGCCTGTATAGGTGTATTAACGGTAATACTTTCTTCGCTAGTAAAGGCTAAGGTTGTTACGTCTGTAGGTGCGAGTGCTTTAGCAGTGTTAGTATTGTTGTTTGGCATATAGAACTTAGTGTTCGGGAATGCATCAAACTCATACTCAGTAAACGCTCCGTAAATAACAGAGGAGTCCAGATATAAAGGATAGTAATGTCCGTCAGCGTGAGCACCGTCGTTACTACTGTTTACATAATAAGCAGTTCCGTTTGCGCTGCCGCCAAAGCCAGCTTCAGAGAATATAACAGCGTCTCTCGAAAGAAGGCCGAGTCGATTCTTGAATAGGAATAAGTTGTTAATGTTATTACTGACGAACGAAGAAAAAGGATTAGTGTCGTTGTCCCCTGCCTTGCGCTCTCCGAGGGGCATCCCGCGAAGAACAAAGACATTCTCAGCAGTATTAACGAGCTGTACAGGTGAGCCATCACCAACCTTGTAGAACTCAGACGGTCCCAAAGTTTCAATCCACGAACCGTTACCTTGGGCTTGGTTGTTATTCGTTTCAAACTTTACATAGTAATCATCTTGGGTTAGTTCCGCATCCCCTCTGACTTTAACAGTAAAGCCATTGACGCAGAATTTAGGAAGATCAGTGATAGAATCTACCTCTTTATAAACCAGCCCTAGTCCTGTGTTAGAAAGACCATCAGAGACACTAACGTCTGTAGAATTAAAAGCACTAGCAGATAAATCCAAAAGTATACCAGCCTCGCCTACTTTAGAAGCAAATGCGCCGAAAGCGGCGCCCGTTTCATTAATATTGGCAGTTGTCTGTCCATTGCGAGGGGCAGCAAAAAATTTATCTCTAATTTGTGTAGCAGAAGCGTTAACGGCGTGGTCGTCGCTATCTGAAACACGCATATACTCAGTAGGGCCTACTTTTATAGTATATTCTTTTTCATAGTCACCTTGCTTGATGAACACAAGAGCTTCGTCCGCTAAATCATAAGCTGTCTCTGTGGCCTTCGCAACAGCGGCGGCTGTGTTTACCATTAAGGTAGTATCGCCAATTGTAAGAGCTTTTATATTTTGATGCGATGTCGGAGAGTAGATATAATCGTCTGCTGTTAACGGATAGCCAGTTGTGTAGTTGACACCATTAACGCTAATGGACGCCTCTGTGGGCGTTGTAGAACCTTCAGCAAGCTCTATCCTGAACACACGTAGCTTAATACCATCAAGTATAACTACATACTTCTCATCGGATGTGCGCTCAATAAAGCTAATGAATCCTTCTTTAAGGATATCTTCGTCTTCGTCGTCAATATCCCCATCAAATAGTTTACTAACGAACTCAACAGGGGGTCTTTTCTGTAACCCTTTAAGGATACTACTGACTGCGTTTTCCTGTATCTCGCACTGTCCGTCGTATCGAAGGACGTCAGGCTGCTGCGAAACTCCCTGTACAAGATTAGGGAGCGAGTTATTTATTAAAGGCATCTTATGTTATTGAGTAGTTTCGATTTATGCCAATTCTGGCTCCAGTATCAAAATTGTCAAATATTGTTCGATCAGCGTTCTTAGAGTCAAACTCTTCGAGACGAGCTTTCGCTGTGTATTCGTCACGAGCAATGAGTGCTTCCAATTCACGAGAACCTACAATACGTCCTTGTAGTATACGTGCAGCACGTAAAGTAATATAACGTCGGGCTGGTTCGGGAAGGCTATCCCAAGCAAGCAGACGAGTTAGTGTGACTTTTATGTCACTAGTAAAAGTAGAGGTGTTGTCTTTGCGGTTAAATAAGGTTAGACCGCGACATACAATATCGGAAGAGTGGTCATCCACGTCAGCTTCGATAATGTCGGAGGCTAAGACGATGTTGTTTGAGGCGTTAGGACTCAGAGTAACATCATACTCTGTATTAAAATGCCAACCATCCGATTGAACTTCACGGCTTACCTCGTCCAAAATAGTTAGCGCAGTCGAGGCACTGATAGGAAGAGCAGAGGGTGTTGCTATAGAGTCAACGGGCGATTCACCAATATGACCCAGCATGGAGTTAACGGCTTCAAGTTGTGTAGTAAGAGTTGGCATAATATTTTATAAAAAGGGTGTCCCCACCCCCATGAAAGAGGGTGAGGACGGTTTTAAGGATTAAGCTTTATTAAGCTGTAACTTCGACGCAGCACTCAGGACGGATTACACCGTGACCCATAGCGTATTTTGCAACGAAGAGCGTTCCTTGGCGCTCGATTTGGTAATCAGACTCAGTGGCAAGGTCAAGAAGCTTGACAGTGCCGACACCAGCTTTGTGGCCAGCAACGAATTTAGTTGCTGTAAAGTTGCCATTGTAGCCAGAACCATTGCCAGAACCGCTGTGGTTTTTGTCGAACACATCATTGTTTGATGCGCCGTCACCAGTAGCAGTGCTTGCAAGGTTACCACTTGGAAGGTGGTTAGACTTGAATATCTTGATACCAGCAACCATAGGCACGGTGCCAGAGGCAACAGAACCTTCACCACCAAAGTCGCGATTAAGCGCGATGTTAGTGGTAGGATCGCTAATAAGCTTGTAGTATTGAGTAGGATTCAATACAGCGAAGCGGTCGTCAGCAGGGATGTCTTTTTCATCCAGCTTTTG
>Ga0098043_1000381_pt1 | contig 15396 bp, 5 predicted proteins | sample 9B_taG_FD_92581 | JGI IMG/M metagenome (GOLD analysis project Ga0098043, IMG submission 92581) | Marine viral communities from the Subarctic Pacific Ocean - 9B_ETSP_OMZ_AT15188_CsCl metaG | ecosystem: Environmental > Aquatic > Marine > Oceanic | place: Subarctic Pacific Ocean | collected 2015-01-10 | reverse complement strand
TGATGTGGCTGATACAGTCGAATATCTACTTGACAATGACCTATTATAACGTTATAATGTAAGAGCCGTGTGAAGGATGCACTCTGTGCTGATCGGGACCTTTTTAAGGTCCCTTTTTTATGTAATAAATATCTAATAATAGATATAGCGCGAGACAGATGCCTCTATCAAGATTAGATAATTTTCTGAAGAATGTAAAGGGAAATATCATCTATGTTGATCCCAACAACCTAGATGCTACTGACGGTATTGAGAACCAAGGTAACTCTGCTGCTCGTCCTTTTGCAACTCTACAAAGAGCCCTGATTGAGGCATCTAGATTTTCATATCAAAAAGGTGTAGATAACGATAGATTTGAGAAGACCACTATCTATCTGTCACCTGGTGAACACCACATCGACAATAGACCTGGATGGATCCCTACCGGTATCACAGGATCGGAGTATTTACTGAGAAGTGGTATCAACTCCAATGATTTTGTACCCTTCAATAATGCGTCGAATTTTGATATCTTCGACACCAACAATGTTCTGTACAAACTAAACAGTATCTACGGTGGTGTCATCATTCCCCGTGGTACTTCTATTGTTGGTACCGATTTAAGAAAGTGTGTAATTAGACCATTATATGTTCCTAATCCTGAGAATGATTTAATTACCCCTTCAGCTATTTTCAGAGTAACTGGTGCTTGTTATCTGAACAGTTTTACTATTAAGGACGCAGATACTAGTAAGCCCGCATATAAGGATTATACTATTAATACGTATGATCCTACCTTCTCCCACCATAAACTGACTGTATTTGAGTATGCTGATGGCGCCAATCTGGTAGATATTCAGGATGACTTCATCAGTTATTCTACTGATCGTACTGATTTGGAGATGTATTATGAGAAAGTCGGTATTGCATACGGTCCTGCATCTGGTAGAGAAGTAGAACCTGATTATCCAAGTCCTAATGTAGATATTCAACCTAGAATTGACGAATTCCGTATTGTTGGTCCTGATCAAGGATCTGCCGGAATTGCAAGTATCAGAGCTGGTGACGGTATTACAACATCTGACGTTATCGATGTCAAACTCTCCACCCCTATCTTTGGTCTGAATATTGATACAAATGTCATTATCAATAATGTATCAGATGACAGATATAACGGTACCTATCTTGTAACCGATGTTACTCAAACGGTAACTGATGCTGGAGTTACAGGATTTAAGTATGTTGTTCCTGTCCCTCCTGGTGACCCTCTTCCTAATCCAGTAGGAACCAATTGTGAGCTCTCGACTGATACCGTAACGTCTGCATCACCATATATCTTTAACTGTTCAATCAGGTCGATTTATGGTATTTGTGGTATGTTGGCTGATGGTGCCAAAGCCGATGGATTTAAATCAATGGTTGTTGCCCAATTCACGGGTGTCAGTCTTCAGGTCGATGATAACGCATTTGTAGTTTATAACTCTCAGAGTGGTTCATTTGACGACTCGGTTGTAGTTCCAAATCTCCACACTAACATTAACGCAGTCTATAAACCCAGTTACACCAACTATCACATCAAGGCCACTAATAATAGTGTCATCCAGTTGGTGTCAATCTTTGCTATTGGTTATGCCAATCACTTTGTTACAGAAAATGGTGGTGACTTCTCTGTTACTAACTCTAACTCTAACTTTGGTCAGATTGCCCTCGTATCAAGAGGATTCCGTGAAGAGGCATTTACTCAAGACGATGTAGGTTATATCAGTCAAATCATCCCTCCACAGACACTCAATCCTGCTCTCTCTACGATTGAGTTCTCCTCTCTAGATATTTCCAAGACCACTTCTGTTGGTGATACCTCTAGACTGTACATTTACAATGAGACAAATAAGGACGAGCCACCCAACACAACCATTCAAGGTTATAGATTTGGTGCAAAGAACGATGAGAACATCAACACGATTATTCCTGTAGGTGGTGTTCCCACTAACTTCCGTGCTCGTGTTGTCATGGAAGACACGGAATATGCCACTAAGAAGGTATCGGGTAGAAAGGTATCGAGAGTTGGTAGAAACGTTTCTACTGGTAATAGTATTACCAATTCTACCATTATGTTCACAGAGGATCACCAGTTCTTACAAGGTGAGTCCGTAAGAGTTCTGTCTAATGACGGTAGATTACCTGATGGTCTTGATACTAATACTGTATATTTCTCGATTGTAGATGGTCTCCCTGGTAACCAAATTCAGGTGGCCCAGTCATTTAACGATTCATTGTCTGGTAACAAAATCACCATCAATAACCTCGGTGACACACTATTTGTAGAAAGTAGAGTAAGTGATAAGGATCCTGGTGATGTAGGTCACCCAGTTCAATACGATACTCCACAAAGTCAGTGGTTCGTTAACGTATCGTCCGCATCTACTGAGAATAACTTATACGCTAAATTGACGAGTGGTGGTTTAGGTGATGCGTCACCAAGAACATTCTTCACCAGAACACAAGATACTAGAAAGTCGGAAGATAGAATCCATAAAGTAAGATTTGTCATTCCTAAGACTGTAGGTACTGAAGCAGCAAGACCACCTCTGGATGGTTATGTTCTTCAGGAGTCTTCACATGTAACTGGTAATAACAATACTGAGGTTCAACTAGACTTTAACCCTGGTTCAGTTACGATGAGCAATGACGCTCAGATGAGAAACTTTAGTTTCATTGCCAATGTAGACTATAAGGCTGGTATCGCATATTATACTACTGAACTACCTCATGGTCTATCGATTGGTTCTACTGTCATTGTTGAAAATGTTACAAGTACTGCACATCCTACCGCTGGTGTAGGACAATCCGGTTTTAATGGAACATATGAGGTATCAGGTATCTCTAGTTCTAAGACATTCCAGGTCAATCAAATTTATGCCAACCCTGGTTCATTTACTAACGATACATCACAAAGAAATACTTCTCTTCCAACCTTCCAAAGAAAGTCATTTGTTAAAGATTACTATGTTTATAACGTAGAAACCATCAATGACTACAAGAATGGGGAGCAGGATGGTATCTATTACATGTCCCTGTTGAATGCAAATGTGACACCAACTGTTGCACCATTTAATGAAAATCGTTATGAGTTCTCTCAACCAGTTCAGTTCCTCTATCCTCAATTAGATAGAGACAATCCTGTTTCCACATCACCATCATCAGATTGTTATGCATTACCTAATCCTGTAGGTAGAACCGTCATTAACAATCCTGTCAACAGTTTGACGGGTGAGACACTAGAGGAAATCTATACTGACACAGGTATTGGTGTAGGTCTGACTGATATTAGAAGTAATACTGTTGGTACAGCATATACCGTCTTTACAGCATATGACCACGGACTGAATAGAATTACAAAGGCAGTTATCGATAACGCAGGTGGTGGTTATGGTGATGGTTCAAATACCATCCAATACTATTATAATGCTAGACTTGAGAATCTAGGTTCTGGTTCTATTGGTAGAAACGCCACTGCATTGGTAACCGTTGACGGAACATCATCTGGTGAAATCATCGATATCGCTATCATGGATGGTGGTACTGCATGGGCACCTGGTGATACATTCTCCGTTGTTGGTATCGCAACAACCACTGGTAACACTCTTGCCACTGGTTCTGTCACTAGAATCCTGGATAACAGAGGAGATGTCATCAACATCGCTGGTATTAACCAGTTTGATGGTAGAAAGATGAACTCGGAGTATAGAATTACTGGTGTCTCTGGTATTAAAGAAGTAGAGGTTGTTCCTCTGGCTCCGGAAAATACACCGGTAAGACCGGGTATTGCCACTCAAGGTATCGGTATTGCTGCTGCCTCTCCTGCTGGTTTCTCTGTTATTGGTCCATCTTACGATGCAACCAACTTTGTTTATGATAGAAACAGTGGTATCGCCACAGTTACTACTGAATATCCTAACAGTTTCAGGGTCAATAATGCAGTCCGAGTTGCTGGTGCTGCTGCCACATTCTACAACAGAAACTTTGCTTGTGTGGATAAGATTGGACTTTCTACTGTTGTTCTTAATGTTGGTATCAATACTGTCACTGAGACAATTGGACCTGTTGGAAACATCACAATTCACAGTGGTGGTCTCTACAACAATGCTGGTGAGAGTATCCTTGGTAATGGTAGACTTCATGGTAGGGAACAACCCATCTATGCTGGTATCACGACCACGTTATCCGCTGCTGTTACCAGTAAGACTACAGACAACCTGAATATCTCCAATATGACTGATTATAATTTCCTGATTGGAGATTACTTACAAGTCAATGATGAGATTATGAGAATTAAAACGACTGTAAGTCGTGTTGCTGGAACAACACAGGTCAAGGTATTCAGAGGTGTATATGGTACAATTGCCAATACTCATCTTGAAAACAGTGTTGTAACTAGAATTAGGTTGTATCCAATCGAGTTTAGAAGGAACTCTATCATTAGAGCATCGGGTCATACTTTTGAATACATTGGTTACGGTCCTGGTAACTATTCTACAGCTCTACCAATCAAACAGACCAAACAGTTGACACTGGAAGAACAAATTAACGTTCAGGCACAAAGAATGTCTGGTGGTGTTGTCAACTACACTGCCATGAATGATAGGGGTGACTTCTACGTTGGTAACAAGAGAATTGCTTCTACCACTGGTAAAGAACAAGTCTTTGATACTCCGGTTCAAACGGTCCAGGGTGAAGACCCCTACACTGAAGGAACTAGTGATGATGTAACTGACTTCAATTATGTTGACTCATCTATTGTTCAGGTCAATAGAAACGTGGTGGTTGATGGTGGTGGAGACGGTAACATTCTGTCTGAGTTCAATGGTCCTGTACAATTCACGAAGAAAGTTGTAAGTACATCTGAGGAGGGAATGGAAGCAAGTAGTCTGTTCCTACAAGGTAATGCTCAGGTATCCAGAAAGATTACCGTTGGTATCTCTACTCCTTCAGAGGCAGGAACACCCGGTGATATTGTTTACAACGCCAACCCCACTTCAGGGGGTACAGTTGGTTGGGTTTATACCACAGCTAATGTCTGGAAGGAATTCGGAACGATTGCCAGTTGATAAATAAAAATAACATAAACTGACCTGGTAGATAAATGGCAATTGATAAGGATTTTGTCATCAAGAGTGGCTTACAAGTCAACGAGAACCTGATTTATGCTGATCCCGATACCGACAAAGTTGGTCTCGGGACTACTACTGCTGACAAAAGGTTAGTTGTAATCGGTGACCAAGAAACTAGTGGTAGTCTGGCAGTAGGAACTACCGTTAGTGCTCAAAGACTAGTTACAACTGGTTTTACCACAGCAATTGGTGGTGTTGATGTAGGTATTGCAGGTACTATTTTTAGTACGAGATACGATGCAACAGATATTGATGGTCCTGCTGCAGGTATTAATACAGCAGACCCAAGATACACTTTAGAAGTAATCGGACCTGTATCGATTGGTGATACAGCAGGATATATCTTTGGTGACCTGACTGTAACTGGAAACATCAGAGGCTCATCACTGTCTGGTCAGATTGCTGCTGGTGGTACAGTTGGATTTACTAATGTAACCGTAGATAATACTTTAGACGCAAATAACGAGAGTGTATATACACTATTCAGACTTCAAGAATTTGGTGGAGATAGATTTAGGTTCCTAACGGCAGGTGACCCTCCTGGTATTGGTTTCACTCAGAACCAAGATGACCCCATGATTTATGTGGTAAGGGGTCAAACTTACGTGTTTGATGTTGATAGTGGTGGCTTCCCATTCGCTATTAAGACACAACCCACTGCTGACCTTAACAACATCTATGATGATGGTGTGACTGGTAACCAAGTCCAGGTTGGTATTGTTACATTTAAGGTTCCTTTCAACGCCCCTAACGAACTATTCTATCAAGCAACTAACACCGCTGGTATGGGTGGTACTATTATCGTCACCAACGATGGTAAAGGTATTAATGTTGCTATCGCTACAGTCACTCAATTTATTGATGCAACGAGTGCTCAGGCAGACTTTGAGAACATCTATGTCTCTGGTATTGGTACAATTCAAAACCTGAAGGGACCAAACTTCAGTGTCAGTGCTGGTATTCTAACTGTAAGACAAGACCAAACTGCATTGATTGGTGTATCTACTGGTACAGACTTTGTAAGTGTCCAAGAGAAGAGTGATAACGTAAATTATCAGGTACCATTTACTCCTACTTTGGGTATTGGTTCAAACTATCAAAACATCTTTGTTGATAGTGAAGATGGTCAGATGATGTATAATCCATCGACCAACTATCTGACTGTCAATAGAGTATTTGGTAATCTGTCTGGTATTGCAACTGGTGCAGACAACATCAATATTGATAGTAAGGCAGACAGTACAAACTATCAAATTACTTTCAGTGACCCTGGGTTATATGGTTATGAGAGACAGTATATCGATAGTCAGAGTGATAGATTTGTTTATAACCCATCTACCAATACTCTTGAGGTAACTAATATTACTGCCACAACTGTAACAGCTGGTCTGGCTGGTACAGCAACGAGGGCTGACTTCCTCAATATTGACGCAAACAGTAATACCACTAACTTCCAAGTTGTCTTTAGTGATGCTGGTGGAACTGATTACCAAAGACTTTATATTGACGGAACTTCCACTGACTTTACCTATAATCCCAGTACCAATACTTTAACTGCTGGTAATCTGGCAGGTAGAGGTGATAATCTGACAAATCTTGACGCGTCAAATCTGTCACAAGGTACTGTTAATAATGATAGACTGATTAAAGCTTCTACTACGGTCCAGGGTATTGTACAATTAGATAGTACCTATCCACCTACTAGCTCATCAGTTACGGAGACCGCAACTACTAGTGTCAGTAGTCAGTTATATACTGCATTGACTGGTGTTATTCCTTCAGGAACAGTCATGCTGTTCTATCAGTCTGCTGCTCCTACAGGTTGGACAAAGATTACCAATCAAGACAATAAGGCCTTAAGAGTTGTGTCTGGAGCCGGTGGTGGTACTGGTGGTAGCAGTTCCTTTACAGCTACATTTGCAAGTAGTAGAACTGTTCCTTTACCTCAACACAATCACAACGCTAGTTCTGGTAATCAGAGTAATAACCATTCACACTCAGGAAGTTCGGGTGGAGAAAGCTCAAGTCATTCACATAGTGGTAGTGCCAGTGATGGTGGCTTCCATGGTCATGGTGTAAATGACCCCGGCCACGCCCATAATTATAGTGCCCCGCGGGGTAGTGTTGAGTATGGTGATAGAGGTTCTGAAGCTAGTTCAGACCGAAGTTCAACGAGATCCACCGATAGTCGTGGTACTGGTATTTCTATTGCGGGAAATGGAACTCACAATCATTCTGTGAATGTAGGAAGTAATGACCGTGGTCACACCCATTCTGTTTCTGTAGGAACCAACAACGCAAGTCATAATCATAGCATTACGACTGATAATGACGGAGTATCAGGTGCTAATATGAACTTCAGTGTTCAGTATATTGATGTAATTATTTGTTCTAAAGACAACTATTGAGGAGGTAAAGTGTTCATAGGAGAATGGGGCGACAACTGACCGTTTGACATTCCACTCTCTAACCCTTTGATATAAAGTTGTTGATTTATTTGATTTGCTTGGACTACATCATTTCTAAAACTTTCTACAGCAGCACCAGTTTGATTTGACTTTTGTGCAATCTCTACAGCCATCATTGGCATCCATGAAACGGCACATTTCCACTCATCTACTTCTTGACCTGTGTTTGGATTTGTACCACGAACCTGAGTGTACCATGCACATTTATGACCAACACACTTTTTCTTAATCAAGGGACAAAACTCACCGTCCTTCATCGTGTTAAATACTCAGTTATCTGAAAATATTTATCCACACCATATTATAAATACAACTAACGGAAGAAGCATTATAGGTAATGTCATTACTTAGGGCCGACAAGATTGCCAATAGGTTTAATAATACGGGCCCTATTATCGTAGGTCCGTCAACCGTATCTGGTGATTTTACAGTAACAGGTATTCTCACTGCCCTAGGAATTGGGGTCACCAACAACATGAGTGTTGGTGGAGCACTCACCACTAAAACACTTGATGTAACCAACGGCGCACAGATATTTCAAGCCAACCTAACTGGTGTTACCACTGCTGGTATCATCACTGGTGCAACTTATTTCGGGAACGGTGTTAATCTTGCTGGTGTTGTAACATCAATCGCAGCTGGTGATGCTATCACCATCTCCCCTGCTGGTGGTCAGGGTAGAGTTACCATCAATGCAAACAATGTACAGAATGCATCCCTAGCCAATACTGCTGGACTGGCAACTGATGTCCAGGGTGGAACTGCTGGAGCGGTTCTGTATCAGATTGGTAATAACGACACAGGATTTACTGGTGTAGGTAACAACGGAGAAATCCTACAATCAACCGGAGCAGGGTCACCCATCTGGACTTCTCTGGCTGCCATCAACGTATCTTACGCTGATAGTGCTGGTATTTCTACCAACCTATTTGGTGGTTCTCCCGGTAGAATTCCTTACCAAAGTGGTATTGACCAGACCGCATTCTTCGGTCCTGTTACCACCGGTTTCGTTATCATCGGTCAGGGGTCAGGTGCTCCTATCTTTGTTGATCCTAAGGCATCTTTAAGTGTTTCAGAGGCTCAAAGAGCTGGTGTTACTACAAGTTTAGAGAACGGATATATTTCTAATGCCTCCTCTATGGAGGTCATCGGTGTTACCACACTGGGTATCACCACTGCTAGACTTTTAGAAGTCACTGGTATCACCACCACTAACATCCTGAATGTTGGTACTGCTGCTACCATTCCTAACCTGACCTTATCAACTGGTCCTGGTGTTGGTGTAACAGCCATCCTTGATGAAGATAATATGGTGTCAGACAGAGTTGATGCTCTGGCTACACAACAATCAATCAAGGCATACGTCGATAGTCAGGTCACAGCACAAGACCTTGATGGTACAGCTGATACTGGTACATTTGCAATTGACCTTGATAGTCAGACACTCGACCTTCGTGGCGATACTAATCAGGTCTATATCACTGCTTCTGGTCAGACTGTCAATGTCGGACTGGATACGAATGTAATCGTTCCAAACAATCTGGTTGTCTCCGGTTTCACTTCACTCTCCGGTTTGACCACGATTACTGGTAACCTTGGAGTTACTGGTCTCACATCTACTCAGTTCTTAGATGTATCTGGTGTTGCTACAGTTGCAACCCTCGGTGTTACTGGTGTTACTACTTCACAGTTCCTTGAAGTAACTGGTGTAGCAACAGTCAATACCCTTGGAGTAACAGGTATTACCACTGTTGGTATCCTGACCGCTTACGACAATGTAGAATTTAAGAAAGACCTTACCGTTGATGGTAATGCTGGTATTGGTAGTCTTCTTGTTACTGGAGTATCAACATTCCAGGGTAACATTGACCTTGGTTCCGTTACCATTAACGACGGTAACTTTAACAATACCAACCTCACAGGTGTTACAACTGCCCAGACACTTGGTGTCACTGGTGTAACCACAACTCAATCTCTCCAAGTTATCGGTGTTACCACAACTGGAACTTTACTGGTTGGTAGTGATACCTCCACTCCTGGTTCCACTGATTATTCAGAAGTAACACTGAGTGGTCAGTCATCTGTCTCCTTTAATGTAACTTACACCCGACAAGCCACTGGATTTGTCCTCGACACAGGAACTATTGCATCTGGTAATGCCCAGTTCAAGGCAGACTCCAATTACTATTACTATGTAGCTTCATCTGGTCCTCAGGCAGACGGAAGAATTATTATCTACAGTGAAGCAGATTCAGCTTGGCATGTACTTCTGCAGATTGGTTCAAACTTTACCGAAGGTAATGTATCTGATAACCAAGCACTTGGTTCTGTTACCGCCAACGAGTCAGTAACTCCAAATAGCGAAACCGGAGATGGTAGAAACGTTCCTCAAGCTTCCGCCACAGTTGTATATGCAACATCAGGTGGAGGTACTACGACTAGTATTGGTGCTACGATTACCTCTGATGGTAACGCAATCTTCGCTGGTCTTGTAACCGCATCTAGTCTCCACGTAACTGGTATTACAACTCTTGGAGTTACAACCACTACCGACCTTTCAGCTGACCAAATCAGTGTATCTGGTCTCTCTACGTTTGTCGGTGTCGTTACAACCAAGGATGACCTGTATGTTGCTGGTAATCTTTATGTAACCGGTGACCTTGACTTTGATGAATTTACCGCACGTAATGCCAATATTACTGGAGTTGCTACAATTGCAACACTGGGTGTTACTGGTGTCACCACCACTCAGTTCCTTGAGGTAACTGGAGTATCCACACTGACTGGTTATGTTGGTGTTGGTAGTGGTCTGGTTGTAACTGGAACTGGTGTTACAGCAACCACACTGAATGTCTCCGGTGCATCTACGGTTGGTTTCCTGACTGTAACTGATAGTCTGTATGTCTCTGGTATTGCATCTGTTGGTGCAGCCATTACGATGTATGGTGATGTTGGTATCGTAAGTGCCACAGCCTTCTATGGTGATGGTTCTAACCTGACTGGTGTTGTTGGTCTGGTATCTGTTACTAACCAACTGTATGTTACACCTGATGGTAATGACGAGAACGATGGTTATCTGGTATCAACAGCCAAGAGAACTGTTGGTTCTGCACTGACTGTTGCCACACCTAGTACGGTTGTTAATATCTCTGCTGGTACTTATGTAGAGAACAACCCAATCATCCTTCCCGAACAGGTCACCCTCCTTGGTGACAGTTTGAGAGAGGTATCAATTGTACCACAGAACAAGAATGCTGACCTCATCTATGTAGCCAACGGAAGTTATGTTGAGAACATGTCCTTCACCGGGACACTGAATGCTGGTAAGGCAATCATCTCCTTCAATCCTGAGAGACCATCGTTCGTTACTCAGGGTCCTTACATCAGGAACTGTACTAACTTCATCTCCAACAGTGTTGGTATGAAGATTAATGGTGATGATGTCATTGGTCCTACCAGAGCAATGAACGTTGATAGTTACACTCAACTCAACCAAGGTGGTATTGGTGTTTCTATCTCTAATGAGGGTTATGCTCAGTTAGTTTCTATCTTCACCATCTATAACGACCAGAGTGTTATCTGTCAAACTGGTGGTCAGTGTGACCTGACTAACTCCAACTCTTCCTTCGGTAGATTGGGTCTGGTTGCTGATGGTATCGGTCCCACAAACTTCATTGGAACCGTAACGGAATTCACATCGGCCAACTCTAATGTATTCCCAATTGATATCAGCACTGAAACACTGTCTATTGAGAATGCTGAGTACGACCAAGTAACCGGTCTTACAACTATTACAACTTACAAGGCTACTGGCTTTGAGAGAGGAATGAGTATCAACCTGGCTGGACTTGGTTTCACCTGTCCTCCCGATACATCTACTTTCGTCTCTGGTACAACCATTGGTGTTACCTCTACGGGTACAGGTTCTAAATTCCAAGCACAAGCAGGTACTTCTTACGACCCTGCAACCGGTCTGTTAGTTCTGAATATCGGTGCAGGTCATGGTCTGACTGCACAAACAGAAAGAACTGCAACCACAGGAACTGCTTACGATCCTGCAACTGGTGTTCTGACTGTCGTTACGACAGCAAACCATGGATTAGGAACTGGTGAGTATGTCAAGATTGCACCTGATAGCCTTACCTTTACATGTGCAACTGATAACAATGCTACCAACCATACTTATCCTAGAGCTGGTGACCCAATCTTCAATGTTTGGAAGCAAGTCACGGTAGTCGATGCTACTACATTCCAATTGGATGTAGGTGTATCCAGTGATTTGTCAGCTCACACATTCGTAAGTGCAACGGCAAACGGTATCAAACTTGCCGAAAGCACAATCAGTATCGTAGATGGATCCCTTATCTTTACCTGTGCTACTGACGGTAACACTACTCAGTACGCATATCCTCGTTTCACCGACCCTGCCTCTGGTGCAATGTTCGGTCTTGAGGCAACAGGCACAGATACTATCACTATCAATGTTGGTAAGTCCTCCGATACTTCTACACATACATTTGTCCAAGGTGTAGCGGATGGTGTTGTTCAGAGAGTTAAGGGAACTGCATTCTCTCCTGTAACTGGAACCACATATAATGATGGAACTGGTGTATTAGTAGTCGATGCAGGAACTTCTACTGCAGTACTCAATGCAGCTGATACCTTTACTGCTACTACTGGAACCTTATATGTTCCTAACACAGGAACCCTGAGAGTTGTTACTTCAGCTTCTCACGGAATGACGACAGGTGACCTTATTAAGATTAATCAGGGAGCATTGACCTTCACCTGTGCTCAAGATAGTGACGCAACGGAACATGCTTATCCCAGAGCAACTGACCCCGTATTCAATAAGTGGGTCCAGGCTACGGTAATCAACGCAACCACATTTGATATCAATGTCGGTGTCACCACCACTGGTGATTATGACCACACATTCGTATCTGGAACCGCTGATGGTATCCTGAAAGCTAACAGTGTTCTGAACTTTGTAGATGACTCACTGACATTTACTTGTTCCAGAGACAACAATACTAGACAGAAGTCTTATCCACGTTTCACCGACCCATTCTCTAACCAGTTCGTAGGTGTTGAGGCTGTGGCTGGTGATACCTTCACCGTTAATATCGGTCAAGCCAATCTGGCTACCTTCCCCGATAACTTCGGTAGAATCTTCCAAGTCAATAGTGTATTGGCTGGTGCAGGTACATCATTCACCACATATGTAGGTGTCTCTACTCTACTCCACACTTATAATAGTGGTGGTAACACAAGTATCTTTACTACCAGACCCTTCGATGGTCAGGTTGTTTATCTTGATGATGTCTATAACACTGTTAAAGGTGTAACTATCACAAGTGGTGGTAGTGGTTATACTCAACCCCCTACTGTAACATTTGGAACACCATCGGAGTCTTGGGGTGTTCAGGCAACAGGTGTTGCAAGATTGACGGGTGATACTGTTACCTCAATTGACATGATTTCTAACGGTAGAGGTTATACATCAACACCTTCTGTTACCATCTCTGGTTCCGCTACAGGCACTGCAAATATCCTACCTACATACTATGTGGTCAGTAGTGCAACTCCTGTTGTGGGTGGCATTTCTACTGTAACATTCACCGAAAACGTACCTTACGCGGTTGGTGTTGGAACTACCGTTCCATTCTTCAAACAGAGTAGAATCCTGGCTTCGAGCCACGCATTTGAATACATCGGTTCTGGTAATACATTCCCCAATGCACTTCCACAAAGGGGTGGTGTAGCAATCCCAGAGAATGAAATTGTGAATCTGAATGGAGGACTGGTCATCTTTACTTCGACGGACCAGGCAGGTAATTTCAAGATTGGTGAAGGAGTTGTTATTAATCAACTGGAGGGTTCTATTACAGGTGACGCCTACAATAGAAGTCTATTCGCCAACATCACACCATATATTCTCGCATTAGGAGGAGGAGATTAAAAAATGGCACTAGCCCTTAACAATTATCAGACTATCACAGCTACTGTCGGTCTCAATACGGTTGGTATCTATACTGCACCAACTGGATATAGTTCCATTGTTCTTCTGGCTCAAGCAACGAATATCGGTAGTGACACTCAAACCCTAGATTTTTCTTATCAGAAGAATTCTACCGGTGTAGCAGTTACCACACCTATGCTCCAAGGGTTCCCAATCCCTTCAAATGATGCTGCTAATCTCTTGGCAGGTAAGCTTGTTCTTGAAACTGGTGATACTCTGGTTATCTCATCCAGTAGTAACACTGATGTGAAATTCGTTTCATCTGTTTTAGAGACACTTAATCAGTAATAAAAATGGCAAGATACGCTAGCGGTAATCAACTTAATCTCAAAGTTGGTGTAAGTTCTTATAGTAAAGACCTTACATCTCTTGAGGTTATCGGACGCGTTGGTATTAACTCTGCTACTGCCCAGAATGAACTAGATGTTGCAGGGTCGGTTAATATCACAGATGGTTTATCGGTAACGGGTCTCTCTACCCTTACTGGTATTGTTACCACTGGTGGTGACTTGTATGTTGGTGGTGATTTATATGTAAAAGATGATGTAGTATATGACGAAGTAACAGGAAGAAATCTTAATATTACTGGTGTTGCTACAATTGCGACACTTGGTGTAACAGGTTTAACCACAACTCAATTTTTAGAAGTAACTGGCATTGGAACTGCCACGAACTTACATGTAGATAATGACTTCTTAGTGGGTGGTGCTCTTACAGCAACCACCCTTACTGGTGCTGGTACTGGTCTGACGGGTATCACCAGTGCAACGAACGCAACTAATATCTACGGTGGTAACTCAGGACAACTGTTATATCAGGCTGAACCTGGTATTACATCAGCCTTTGAGAGTGGTAGTACAAATCTTGTTCTGGCTTCAAGAGGTTCAGGTAACCCCCCACAATGGGTAGCTGCTGCACCTTCTGGAGCAATTGAGGGTGTCCTTATTTTTGATGAGGGTTCTCAAGTAGGCTTAGGAACCACATACTCTGGTCTCGATTTTAGAGGTCTTGATGTAGTTGCAGAGGGTGGTAATAACGGTGGTATCGCCACTATTACAGTCTCACAACAGACTTTTGTACAACAAGCTGGTGTAGCAACCGCTGTTATTGGTGGTGGAGCATCGGTCACATCACTATCTAACTCAGGTATTACAACCCTATCAGGTTCTCTGATTGTTGGAGGCACCGGTAGATTTGACTCAGGTATTGTTGTATCGGGTGTAACCACACTTGGTATTGTCACCACTAACGTGACTTTCAACGATAATGTCAATATCGTTGGTATGGCAACCATTGGTATTGCATCAGTCAGTACATCATTAAATGTCTTTGGACCATCATCTTTACTTGATACTGTAGTAACTGGTGTAGTCACAGCCACACAATATGTTGGTGATGGTATCAGACTGTCAGGTATCGTAACTACGATTACTGCTGGTCCTAATATCTCAATCAACAACACGACCGGTAATGTAACTATCACCGGTCTTGCCAATACTGCAATTATTGTTGCTGACGAGTTGTTTGTTGCTGGTGTATCAACCTTCCAGAAACAGATTACTGCTGCTGACATCAACTCAACTGGTGTCATCACGGCTACTAATTATTTTGGTAATGGTGACACACTGTCAGGTGTTGTTACCTCACTGGTTGCTGGTAATAATATCTCGCTAAGTGGTTCTCAAGGTCAGGTCACTATCACTGGTCTTGCAAACACAGCCAACGTACAAGCTAATACATTAGTCGTAAGTGGTTT
>Ga0098043_1000380_pt1 | contig 15476 bp, 3 predicted proteins | sample 9B_taG_FD_92581 | JGI IMG/M metagenome (GOLD analysis project Ga0098043, IMG submission 92581) | Marine viral communities from the Subarctic Pacific Ocean - 9B_ETSP_OMZ_AT15188_CsCl metaG | ecosystem: Environmental > Aquatic > Marine > Oceanic | place: Subarctic Pacific Ocean | collected 2015-01-10 | reverse complement strand
GTTCCGCTTACTTTGCACCCACCTCTCTTACAGGAGGGCCGTCGAAAATCTCAAGGGCTGGTATGGGAGACGAGTTTCCTACAGGCGCAGCAGAAGCAGCTCCGGCAGTTGGAAGTTCCGCTTACTTCGCGCCCCGCTCTCTTACTGGAGGGCCGTCGAAAATCTCAAGGGCTGGCCTGTTGTCGAATGTAAAATCTGACCTCCGCAAGAAGACAGCGAAGCCCGTAGCTAAAATCTAAATTAAACCGCCCAACACTGGGCTTACAAACACTCTCGTAATCATGTCCAAAAAGGAAGACAAAGAACTCGCCCTTAAAAATGCGAAAAATGCGGTTAATAATAAGAAAAAAAGCGGAACAGCTAGCGTCGGTGATTACGGCAGCGTTGAGGACTTCTCCGCCGACTGGGCATTGAATAAGCCATCTCTTACGGAAAGAGCCGTAGATTCTTTAAAAGACCCCGTCGGAGCCGTAGGGTCTTTAAAAGACAAGTATGAAGGCGGTATGTCAGCCGCAGCAGAAGGAGTTGTAGGTGCTTTAAAAGACCCCATTGGAGCCGCAGGGGCTTTAAAAGACAAGTTTGCCAGAGGTGTGTCAGCCGCTGGAGACATGGTATCCGGCCTAATGAACTCCGAATCGGACACCCCTAAATCGGACACCCCTGCGCTAGATAGGTTCTATAGCAGACCAGACGTGAAAGCCGAGATGAACGACCCTTTCTCTGCTGCAAATATAAAATCTACTGTTTCCGATCCAGATTTCTATGTAGCACCAGTATCAGTCCCTGAAGAATCTGACACGCAGCCGCAGCCGTCTAACATGAGGCAGGATTTCTTCAATCAAATGAAATCGCTTTCAGGTAGGGGTGCTTTAACCCCTAAAATGTATGCCCAAGCGAGAGAAGAACTTGGTAAATACGAGGGGGTATCGGCTGAAAAATTTGACTCGGTGATGAAAAAAAACCGAATCCGGCCCTCAAACTTTGCAACTGCTCCAAAATCTTCTTCACCACAAGAAGCTGCCCAGAATGCCCTCTTTGAATCTGAACATGGTTCGGCACTTAGAGCGATGGCTATTAGGAACAACGACCCCAACTACAAATTTGGTAGTGGTTCAGTGTTGAACCAACCAGCACGACGAGTCGGTCCTGAGAGTGGCAAGCTACGTAATGCGGCCCGTAGGCTCCGTCGTAAAGGGTATACCGCACAAGCAGGCCGGATGGCGGAAGCCGCAGAGATAATGCGTCTGGGGGAGCCAAACATCGATACACCTGAATTGAGGAGGCAGAGGATGTCCCAAAAAATTCTGGCTGGAAGAGAAGCCCAAAGGCAGGATAAGGCTTATGCTAGTAGTGCGAATACAAAGATAGGACAATCTGGATCTGGATCTGGGTCACGCGGAGAAGATGTTGTAACGAGTTATAAACCCAAACCCGCAGATACTTTGATCGAGGAATATAATAAGCAATCTCAAATACCCAAGCGTTCATATGAACAACACCTGAAAGAATTGAAAGCGGTCGCTGGTGGCAATCTAGATATGTTTGGAACGACGTAACTTTTACAAGTAACTACTAAAATGGCTATAGACTACAACCAAGACATCGCCCCCCTACGTCAGGAGTATTTCCCAATGCTCACTGGCGATACTGGTTTCAATCAAGCGATGGATTACCGCCAGAAAGTATTGACGCCTATGCGGCAGCAGACCATGAAGATGGAGCAGCACGCTATGTCAATGCAGAGGCAAGACCTAGCCTATGAAACGCAGAAGTTCACTCTGGCGCAGTCTCGACAGAAGGCCAAGTCCCAGCTAGATTTCATGGAAAAGCTGCCTGACCTCATGAGTCAGCTCGACGCCATTACGAATGATCCTGAAAAGGATTCATATACCGCGACCAAGGATTTGTTAGGTCTCCAGATGCAGTATGCTCCTTCCATGCAACACAACCCGCTTATCGGGACGCTTTTTACCTCTGCTAATAGTGCGCTTAACGTGGACCGCATTCGCCAAGAAAAAGAAGAACGCGAAGCGGAGAAAGCAGAGTCCCGCAAGTTTGGCCTTATGACAATGGCCGCTCAACAGGGGGCTACTGACCTAACAAGAAAATTAGCCGGACCTGAAGTTGATGACGCAGAGCAAGCCTACATCGGCCTATCTGGCGTGTTTAAAGACGCAAAGGACACAAAAACGAAAGCGGCATACGATAAATTGAGGGCCGAGACTGAGGCTGCGGCTATAGGAAAAGTAGATGATCGCTACAAAGAGTTTGAAAGCACTTTAAGGAGCATGACTACCAAGTCCACGCAGAATCAATGGGAAAATATGACCGCACCAAAGGCTGGCGGCGACATTCAGCAGATTGTTAACAAAGTCTCTGAGGGCTTTGACATAGGGAAAGCTAACAAAATAAGACTCCAAGAGCTTTATGTTGATGTCATGGCGAGGTCTGGTATTCAGGTGGACAAAGAAGCCTTAAAGGATGCAAATGTAGAAGATCTTTTCCGGTCAACCTATTCTAAAGTCTTAGAACAACGCAGGATTCTTGGACAATACGGCCAGCCTGAAAAGGCAAGCACAATAAACACAGGATTTAATACTTAAACTCTACCAAACAACACAACACAAACCTCTTCAGCTATGACTGATTTGAATCCATCCCTTACCGACTTTGATAAGTCTCTGATCACAGAGGCTCCTAAACCGCCCGAACTTAAACCCTTTTCTGTTTGGTCAGAGGAGAATCAATTAACCGAAGCTGACCCTCAGAGCTACGTCCAGTATTCGGATTACGTCCGTGAGGGCTACCTTGAACAGGGGGCTTACACCCCTAGTGTCGAAGGAGAGATTAGTGGATCACTGAATTCTAAATTAGCTGACCTCGGTGTGGTAGACGAAGAAGCTATTCAAGCTCTTACGGCCACCAAGGAGCCATCGTTTGAGGAAAAGTTTGAGTATGTTCGCGCCGGACTGAACAGTGACGACGAAGACTGGATGACCCTCACTGAGTATAAGGCAGGCGAGAAAGTCGTCGCCGCTGGTGGAACTGTCCAGCCTTACCAAGATAAAATAGCTGGTCTTAAACTAAAGTCTGAAGAAGTTGTTAATCGCCGATTTGACGAGGTTAAGAGAAATCTGGTTGAGAGTAACCAGATTCCGTTGGCTTACGTCACTAATGAAACTGGCGAGCGCGAACTGTTAGTCGGTGACGCCGCCGAGAACATGACCGTAAATCAGGCGATCAAAGCCTCCAAGATCGGAGGTGTGTCGTTTAAAGACGGTCTGGCTGCTCAAGCACTTCTTTCTCCTGTCGCTGGTCTCGACATCAAACTTTACAAATTCAAGCAGATCGCAGAGATCTCTGAAAGCATCGCTGAGTTGGCCCAACAGGACTCCTCAGTTGCGGAACACGTCACCGGACATACCCTTCAACTCGCCAGAGAAAGTCAGAATGCTTGGGATGCAACGACGCAATCCCTAACGCGAGGACTGAGCGATCTGATGACAGCCGTTGGGGTTGAATCAGAGGAGAGTAACGACGAGAAAAAAAGAGTTTATATCGCTAGCCGACAATCCTTTGACAATACGGTTGAGTATATCACCGATAAGCTGAACAGTTCTGGGGCTAATTATAAGGCCGAAGACGTCCGCGACGCTTACGAGGCCCATGTTATCCATGAGGGGGCTAGACGCGGGACGTTCAAGCTGCATCAAGATCCGTCTGAAGCGGGTAAGAACCTTTACAAGACCGCTCTTGGCCCAGTCCTGAACCCCGCAGTCTTTGCCCGTGAAGAGGACATGATTAACACTCTTGCCGCGCATCCTGAACTTACTGCCCAGCAGAAAAAACTTTTTATCGAGAAACGAGTCGATGTTCTCAAACAAAACTTCGCGAGTTACAGCAAGCTTTTGTCTGAGTCCGCCGTCGGCGATGACTGGGCGAAAGCCCTTATAGATGGCAGGCAGGCCGGACGAGATGACCTAGACATCTTCGACGATTTCGTCGCTAAGGACGAGAACTTCAATGAATACTTGGACAGTGCGAAGGGAATCGCCTACTCTGTTTGGGACTCTGTCGCCACCCTTGTGTATGCCGCTCCCGCTATTATGGGCGCAGACTGGGCCAAAGACGGTCTAGCTGACGCAGTTCAGAGACAGTCTGACCGACGAGAGGTCGCGCAGATTTTTGGTGAGCAATACGGCCTATTCCAAGACGTGTCCGAAAGCGTTGCGCCCCTTATCGTGGATATAGCCGCTACGACTGCTTTAGCTACAGTTTCCGGTGGCACTCTTGGTGCAGGTTACTTAGCTTTGAGAACTGCTGCAAAAGGTGGAGCGCAGCTCACCGCTAAGGGATTCGCTAAAGCACTTACCAGTAATGTCCTTAGAGCCAGCACGAAACAGGGTTATAAAGAAGTGGCAGACAAGGCGGCTAATGTCTTGATCAGGGAGTCTTTAGAAAAAGGAGGTCGCGCCAAGACCATCGAAGCCATCGAAGCATTTAACAAAGTAGCTTCTAGTAAGTTTAATATAGGGGTAGCGGGGTTCGTTCCAGCAGCTACTCGTAGTGGCGCGATGACTTACGCCTCGCTCTATAACCAGCTACGCAAAGACCCAGAACTAAGCGAAGATGAAGCCCACGATAGGGCGTTAGGATTTGCCCTAACCTCTGGTGCGATCACAGGTGCAATTACCGCAGGCTTCAGTATGATAGGTCGCGGAGGTGTTGAGGACGCCTTGCTTAAAGGCATGACCTTTAGAGAATCTAAAGCGGTTTTCCAAGCGATGGGTAACACGTCGGGAATCTCTGATACGCTCGTCGCGGGAGCAATGAAAACCGTGATGAATGCCTCCATCAAGAAGTATGGGGCTTTTGCTCTTGGGAAGAAGATCGCAAAAAATGCAGTCGATGAAAGTTTGGAAGAAGGTCTCGATCAGTTAGTTAATTCATTCGTTGAAGACGTAGCACTGAATCAGGACACGCCGATGCTTGAGAGGATGACGCAGGTGTGGCACGCCGCACAAGTTGGCGGTATTCTCGGTGGCGGTGTCCCCACTATTCAGGCCGGTGCAAGATTCGTAGGTTATACTCCGATGGATCAGCGAGAAAGTCGTATTCGGATGGCGAATGAGTTCGCTGAACAAGTTTCTTCTGAACTTGAAGGAACTGGTAGCCCACTCACCGCCCAACAGGTTCGTCAGATAATTAAGACCCGCGCCCAAAGTCGTGGTGCAGCCGAGGCTGCGGCTGAACTAGCACCAACCCCCTCAGAAGGGACGTCCACTGTTACTGAGCAGTCATTACTAAGAGAAGAAAACGCCAAAAGAAGTAAGGAGATTGCCCAAGAGATATCTAAACTTAGCGACGAATCGACCCTACCTAAAAAGGAGGAGGAGCGGGAAGCCGAGGTCGCCCTTCGCGAACAACGGAGAATAGAGCTTGAGCAGGAGAGCGCAGCCATTTCGCAAAAGGAACAAAACCTTGAAGTTGCAGCGCAGTCACCTACTACTCCTGATTTCACACTTACTGACCAGAAGGTAGATCCGGTGGTATTCTTGCAGTCCCTGAACGATTCTAGCCCACTCGACGTTGAAATTGCTTTAGAGAACATCAGAAACCAGCAGAGCGTCTCCGTTAGAAATAGTGAACCCGTCACAGTTCTAGAGACTCCTTTCGATTACGGTCGTAAATCCCCTAGAGAAATTAAGGACTACACCGGACCTTATATCGACTTTACTCAAGAACAGGCTAACGCAGAATCTGCTGGTGTTACCCTTCAAGGGGAGTCCAGAACTAACATAAGTTCCGCTAACAACAGTGTTCGTGGATTCGACCCATCTAAATCCAAGAGGTATTCTTCAAGGCCGTCACCCAATACATTTAGGTATGAAGAGTCTCCCTTTAGTGGTCCTGACGCAGAGGAGAAAGCTAACAGGCTTATCGGCTTCGCGATGAGTAATGGGTTTCCAATTAATCCTGACCCCAACGTAAACTACGGTTTACCTATGCCTTCTGACTCGTCTCGCCAGTCCGCGTCAGAGTTTGTGTCTTCTGCTGTTTATACAGCTTATCCTAAACTCGCTCCACCAAAGAACGCGAAGCTTGACCCTGATAATGAGAAGCGACCTTTAAGAACTTACTTCGATCCCGTATCCGGTACGACCGTTACCCAGCCAGTTAAATTCTTTGTTGATGATAGAGGTAATGGCGTGTTCGACAACGACCCGATCTCTATTATTGAGATGTTGAGAGCTGGTAAAACCGTTAAGGTTCCTCGTAGTTTCAATAGGGCAAACCTCAACCCCGCTATCCGAATTAAAAACGAGATGGTTACCGACGTGGTCGGACCCACTGCCGAAGGCACTCTGCTAGAGTCTAAGGTCACTAACGCGAGGGGCGTAAGTACGATTGGGCCAAACAATACGAGAGCTTCTGCCATAGCTAATATCCGTTTCAAGCCTGCGACCTTACCTGAAGGTGTTCAAGAATTTGACAAAAACGGAAGCCCGACTACTGATAGCAACTTTTCTGATACTACGTCGATCAAAAGAAGAATCAATAGGTTCGCCCTTGAGCTAGAGAAGACCGGAGACGAAACGAACCGCAACGCCCAAGCCCTCCTTGAAGCTGGCAACGGGGAGCTTAACGAGGAGTTCCGCATGGTGGCATTTGAATCGGCCAAACAAGAATTCTTATTTAACGCACAGTTGTTTGGTCTTCGCGCAAAAGTAGAAGCGTTCGGAGAAGGAACCAACCCTACCACTCCCTTCGATGAACTGGTAGCCCAGACGGGATCTAAAAATGTAGACCAAGCGGCTCAAAAACTCCTCCCGTTTATTAAAGTAGAATCTAACAAAGAGCTTACGGGAGAAGCGATTCTCGGATTGTTCGTAGAGCAGAAACTCTTGAACAACCCAGACTTCGCTAATAACACAACGCCGACCTTCGATACGCTACTTAAAAAAGCCGCGAATCGGTTTAAGAACCAGCAAGAAGAAGCCACCTCCCTTAGACAACAGAGAGCGGCCTCTACCCTTCCGTTCGATATAACTCCCGATCAATTCAAGAACCCTAAAGTAAGTAGTTGGGTTTTTAACTTCGGTGAAAACCCTGTAGGCGACTTCGCTTCCCCACAAGATATAAGTAACACAGTATCTGGGGCGATGAAAAAAGCGGTCAATGCCGTAAATACTAGCCCAGACTTACGCAAGGGAATCGTCAAGGTTATTCTTGAAGACGTATTGGAAGATCCTGAGATGGAAGACATGGTTGAGAACGCTAGTTCTAAAGACCTGTTCGGGATATTCGCTTCGTGGCTGTCGTCTGGAAACGGCGACACTAGGCCGTCTGTTAACAACCTTGTGGAGATGCTGGAGGACAAAGTATTAATCGGCAGCGAAGATTTCCTGAACGCGCTACAACTCGTCCGCTTAGTGACCCCCTCAGACGGTGCTAGCTACGAGAACTCTGACGCTGTGAGCGATTTCCAAGCTCAGTTCAATGCAGGCGCGGAAACAGAGATCACTGCGGAAGAGGCGAAGAACACAATGATTGCTTTAACTAAAGCAGTCCGAACCCACCTATCGAGATCTAACATCACCGACGCCGAGAGGGGAGTCATTACGGCTAAGAACAAGGCTGATATTGAGAGACTGGGTCTTGAGAGTGGGAACCCCGACAGTGTTATTGAAGCCCTTAAAGAAGTCGCTAAAAATTCAAAGATCCCTTCCCATAAATTTGTGGCTGCCTTGCTGCTGCGCGACACCGCCTCCATCAAGAAGATTAAGTTTGTGATGGGCGAAGCAAAAGCCGACATCGCAGGAAAATACGTTAAGGGGAAAGACGGCTCGGACAGTGTGTTTATCAATATCACGTCTGGAAACGGTCGAGGTCTCGTCAACACATTACTTGAGGAGTATGTCCACGCATTCATTTCTGGAACTATTTCAAATCCACCCTCAAGTAAACAAGGTATAGTTAACCAGTTGTCCAGTGTTTTCGATTTCGCGAAAGAAACCTACGAATCGCAAAAAGAAGTCAGCGGACCCGTCCCATCTCTTGAGAATGCTCTTACTGATCTCAATGAGTTCACCGCTCAGTTCTTGTTGTCGGAGGACGTTCAGAAGCACTTCAAAAATCTAAAACCAACTAACAACTCCTCACCCTTTGATAGCTTCCTTATCAACATAGCTATGTTGTTCCCTAATGTGGGGATAGGGTCCGCTAGAGAAGTAGCGGAGTCTCTTGGAGATATTATCGACGTGGGGAGCAATCCCCGCAAGGGGCCGCCTACCAACGCCGGAGCTTTGGCTGGGGCAATCGCTAATAACGCGACGTTATCCAGTTCACCAGTTTTCTCTCCTGAATATATGGCGGAGAGGAAAGCGGAGAGGAGAGAAGCGTTACGCGAGATGCAGGACGAGACAGAGGAAAAACGTCTTGAATCGAAGCGTCTTAAAGACGAGGTAGAGCGCGAAAAATTCCTCTCACTTATTCCAGAGGAAGACCGCTCTGAAGCATTACCCCTACTGAATTATCTCAGAGGTCTTATTCCATTCGGCATGGAACTAGAATTTGTTACTGAGTCCGACGGAAGTTCTTCTTTTGTGCGGTCTGATTCTTCAGCGGTTTATATCAACCTTCCTCTTATGTTAAGCCAGACAGGCGGCGTTAGAGACATCGCCGGACGCGCAATCGCTGGTGTTATAATCAACGAGGAGTTAGTACATAGTGCCAGTTGGAGTTCCATGACCGACGAAGAGATTCAGGATTACATCAACAGTCTTTCTGACTCAGACTTCGTGGACATCGCTAAAGAATACTATATCGGAAACGAACCAAGAATTGCGGCTGCGATAGCGAGCCTTCAGTCGTCAGACCCTCAAGTGGTCGCAAGAGCTAAGTATGGGTTGGCACAAGAGAAACTCCGTATGCACTTCCAGAAGGTCACACGGGGTTTCACTACTGAGGACGACGTCCAATTCTGGAAATCCAAGCCTTCCTTACTTAAAATTCTAGGTCGTTACTTTAGGGGGATCATCAACCGATGGGTCGCCAAGCGTGAACAGATCGGACCCGCAGCAGATGTTGCCCTCAATAAGTTGATTATTGAGATGCGAGCTATCGAAGCTGGGTTCGTCCGTCAGCCTACGAAGATGGCGTTCGATACCAAGAACCCGACGGAAGTTTTCCAAATGTTTGAGGTCGTGAATCAGGACTTCGTTGGTTTAGCGCAGACTCCACAAACTATGGATGATGGCTCGCCACAAACTATGGATGATGACGAATCCTACTTAACTCCCGACCAACTCCAGAACTTAAATAATGTCCGTAACGAAAAATCTCAAAAGGCTCCTGAGCCTATCCACAGTGAATTCAGCCCCGTTGTTCAGGCAGCGAATAATCTAGCTGATGGATTCAACCTATCGAACGGAACTTCAGTAACTCTTGAGCGGGGTGAAAACGGCAGCGTTTTATTTGAGGCCGCTGATCGAGCTTTTGTCGTAGTTAATCTCAATGGAAGTCGCGTAGGCTTTTACCAATCTACGGGTAAAGGGGGTAAGAAACTCCAGTCTGGTAAGTGGTATCCCACCGCCGGACCAGACAAGGGCGGCAAGTGGATCAATAAGACTAGCAGCGAGGCTATGGCGGCTTACTACGGAAGCCGTGCATTGGCGGAGATAGCCAGTAAGTTAGACAATACACTCGGCAACGTAGAACGATTCGTTTCGCGAACTGACAACGGCTCTTCAATTAGGGACATTAGATCCCAGCAAGGGACGGCGGAAAATTTGTCTTCTCCAGAGTTCAGAGCGAGGGTAAATCCAGACGGCAGAGAGACGTTCTCATTCCGCGACGGGCGTGTCTTCCAAGCGGTGAAAGATCTAGCTGCTGAGTTCGACTCGGCTGCTGGGATGGGGAGTCCCCAAAGATATACCACCCTTTACTCTGCTCCTTTCTCCAGTCAAGACCTTCAACCAGTTAATGAAGCTCAGAATGAGATTGATGACGCACTTCTTAATGGACGCGACGCCATCGATACAGGGATTAAAGGTTCCGCTGTTCATGAGCTAGCTAAGTTCATGGATCGTCTTATCCCGACTAAAGATAAGATTGATTGGCAAAAGAACTGGAGAGGAAGTAAGAAGAGTTTTAAAGATATACCTCGGAAAGAAAAAGCCTTTTACAAAGACATCGATAATGCAGGCACAAGATTAGTTGGAGTGTTGCAACGCGCACTTAATGAATATCCAGACTTCGTTTCTTGGTATGAAGAGCGTGTTAATATGGCTATGGATATCTTCGCTGAGTTAGATCCAGATGCGTCCAAGCCAGAAGACGATTTCATCTTGAAGACGCTCATGACTATTACTTCTAATGGTAACAAAGTTAAGGAGCAAACAGAAGACTCATGGTCTTTGTATCAGAACTGGAAGAAGACAGGGAAATTAGTCCCCGCTAGCAAGTATAACCCTGACCGAACTCAAATTGGTAAGAACGGGAAAGAAGTTTCAGTGTCGTGGATAAGAGGGGACAGACAGAACCAAATTAAATCACACCTCGCTTTAGTTGATAAACTAATTTCAAATTACTCATGGGAAGTCGTTAGTGAATTCTTTTCTAGGTCAGGAACAAGGGCAGAGCTTATCTCTGATTTGGTTGAGACTTTTGGTTACACAAGAGATAAAGCATCGGATCTAACCAGTGGTGAGCTAATGGACGAGCAAGTTCCTTACTCACTTATTTTCGGAGCAAAGTTAGGGTCATTTTACAATAACCTTAACGGAGACTTCGATACGGTAACAATGGATCGCTGGTTTATGAGGACTTTCGGTAGAACTATAGGGGCGCAGCTTCGCAAGTATAACCGAAAAGAGATGGCAGAGAAACACGCTCGCTTCGATAAAGCTCTTGCTAAGTATTTGGAGTTAGACCCTAAAGCCACACTATTTAAGTTTGCTGATTCTCAACGGTCAGCTAAGTCTAAATTAGACCCAATAGGCCGCAAAAGAAAGAGGAGTAACACTATGGTCCTCGCTTTGGATAAGCATTATACTAAAGCTTCTAATAGACAGTTGGCTTTTAATCCAGAGACAGGGACTATGGAAGAGTTCTCAGGCAAGATGGAAAAGGCATCGCCTATTACCAATGAACTGAGACTCGCAACAAATCAGTTATCTAAAGCAGTAGACTCGTTTGAATTAATTGAAGCCCCTTCTAGTGGTGGTCATCGCAGGTTTATAAGACTTGCTATGAGGGACGCTTTAGGTAAACTTGAACAGCAACATGGAATCGAGATGGTTCCCGCCGAAGCACAAGCAATATTATGGTATTATGAAAAAGCCCTACACGCACAATATGGATCAGGAAAAGACGGCGAAGCCCCAGACTACGCAACAGCCGCGAACGAGGTCTTCAAGGACTCCAGAGGAACGGGAGCAAGATCCTTTAGAGAATCCACAGCCAACATTAGAAGAGGAAGCTTACAGCAGAGTGTTGGACGAGATATTGGAGGATATGGACAAGCAGACTCCGATGGGCCAGTAATCTTAGGCTCTGCTCCCGTAGAGGGTCAGCCCGTAGCTGGTTTCCCGTCGCTCCTTACGAGATCTGGTAAACTAGCGAAGCCATACGACCTAAGTAAAGATCCCGTTGGGAAACGCAGGCCGGAGGGGCAGGCTGAACTATCTAGGGAACTTGCGTTTGGCCTGATTACTCCTGAAGAGTATCAGGAACAATATGACGAAAGGTTCGGCGCACCTGTAACATTTACATCGATTCCTAAGCCAGCCACTACAGAAGAAATTTTCAACGCTGTTAGGGGTGAGACTAAGAAGGGTAGAACAATTAGGTCGGAAGACATCCCATCGGGGAGATACAAAGTCCGGTTAGACATACCCGCTTACACAGACCATGATGTTTGGGTAGTTGTTTTCCATGAGAATACACCGAAAGCGACCGCACTTCACTACACATCTTCGGCGATATTGAACAATGTCACGTTTGATGTGAAACAGAAAGTTGCTGCTGCGACAGCCTTGCGAACTGATAAAACTCCAATGGCTAAGATGGTTGGTGATTACGAATCAGTCACCGCGAAGGAAGCCGAATCATTAGCGAAAGAAGCAATTAATTCTACCGAATGGGTTGAGATTGGTATGAACCCATACCGTCACTCATACTTCTACGACAAAGCAAATCAAGATCCTCTGGTAAGCGCAGAACAAGTAGTTCAAGTAGGGGGAGCGGTCTATGCAAAAGGAGTTGAGTATGGGAGCAGAACGGAGACTATGGAGGACGGCTCACGTCAGTTCCTTTACTCCGCTCCATTGTCAGCCGCTCCGTCCAGCAAGCCGACAGGTTCGACCATAAACTTCTCCGCAGTGGTCGATCTCCTTGAGGTTCCTGTATATGAGCTGGAGACCGGAAAGCCGCAGAACTTCATCATGGAGTTCCTGAATAAGGTGTTTGCTGGCGAGCTTCCAGAAGCCTTCCGCCGATTAATCCAGAACCGAGACGCTTACAAGCGACTTACTGAGGCTAACGTCGTCGCCTATAAACAGGAGATGGATAAACTCATTGAGGAAAACTACGGCGGTTACGAATACGCGCCGATGGATTTGATCGCTCTCGCGCAGGGACACTACACAGGTAATATAGTCACTGAGGAAGTTCTTAAAGATATCGATAAAGATTACGACGCCGCGCACGCCGACGCAGAGAAGAAGCGCAAAGCAGGCGAGATCACTGAGGAAGAAGCTGACTTCCTAAAGGGACTCGCTCATAATAGGAGAACCAAAGCCACCGATAAAGCTTACAGAGAGGCTATCACTTCTAGGAAAGCTGACCGCGACGCCGCTCTGAGAGAACTCGCTAAGGAATCTCCAAAGCTTGCCGCTCACATTATCGACATACGGCAGAGGCTGATCATCCCGTTGCAGAAGAAACTCGTTAAGTCGGGCCTTGACGATAATATTGGAGTCAAGATCTCTGAGACCGGAGGAGTATACATTACCCGTAGTTATAAGATGTTCACCGACTCGTCTTACCTCCAGAAGGTGAGGGAAGATCCCAATTATCAAGTTGTGAGGGACGAGGCTATGAGGTTCTTTGATAAACAGTTTAAAGATAAGAAGTTTGAGGAGCTGGTTGACGGAGGCATGGACAAGTCGCGTGCCGAGGTTGAAGCTGGCATACTCCTCGATATAGAGAACCAAAGCTACCCACATTCATCATACGCGCAAGAGGTGCTTAACACTTTCTTGATGCGGTATGACGAAGGTGGCAGAGACTCGACGACGGCTGCTCCTAAACATTACAAGATGATCGAGGACAACCTGAAAAGACGCAAAGATTTGCCGGTGGAGATCCGAAATCTTCTCGGCGAAATCGGGTCGGAGGCCGGTATCGATTTGATTCTTCGGACTTACTCGACCGTCGCGACACTCGCTTCGCAGCAGGCATTCCTGAACCAACTGGTGGCATTCGGCAAGGAAACGGGCGTCATGGTCACGGTGGAAGAGAAGTTCGCTACCGCAGAGAACCGCGCCAAGTATGCTAACTTTGGGGCCGCTAGATCGGGTGCGCCGAGTAAGAACGACCCCCTCTCAGGAATGCTGGTAGATCCTGAATTCAAAAAGCTTCTGGATACTACGCTCAATGACTCCTTCTCGATGGATTACGCCGACACAGCGGAGAAGGCTGTTAAGGGAGTTGTTGGTTTAGCCGCTAACCTGAGCGGTAAGGCAATGGCAGCTAAGACTCTAGGCTCCATCGGATTCTACTTACGAAACGGAATCGGTAACTTATTGTTCGGAACCTCACAGGGATTTCTCCGCTACGATAAGATGATCGCTGAAATGGCGAAAGGGACTGTCGGCGTGTTCAAAGACGGTAAGATTGACCCAGAGCTTAATGAGCTTATCGGCCTGAATATCAAGGGCGACGAACTCCGCGCCGGAATTATGAGAGACCTCCTGAACGGTAGGGTAACACCCGACGGTATTAGGAAGCAGATCGAAGACTTAGGTGAAAAGACGAAACTCAATATAGTCACTAAGGGGCTAGCGATAATTGAGAAGAAGGCACAGGATTTATCCGCCGCTCTCGACGCCGCCTACAAGGTCGCCTACTACAACCATGAGTTGGCAATTCTGAAGGAAGCCCAAGCCGCCGACACAAGCACGGTCGAGGACGGCAAAGTGAGGGTCAACAACCTAGCCGCTATGAGCGACACGCAGATCAAGCGTCTGGCCGCTCGCAAGGTAGTCATGACCTCACAGGCATACAGCCAAGCACCGCCAGCCGTTACGGAGTTCACGAAGTCCGGCCTCGGCCTGCTGTTCGCCCCGTTCATTCGATTCAAGGTGGAGGTTCCGCGAATCGTGATCAACACGTACAAGCTCGCCAGTGAGGAGATCGCCAGCGGCAATCCTGTTCTGGTTCGGAGAGGTAAAACTAGAATGATCTGGATGACCGGAACGATAGGAGTTCTTTCTTCCGCTCTTCCTATGATCCTCGCTGCTCTTTCGGGCATCGGAGATGAGGAGGACGAGGCCATGCGTGCATCCATTCCAGATTACCTCAGAGGGCATACGTTCTTCTATTACAGATGGAACGGTGAGCTGAAGTCGGTTGACCTTACTTACGTTAATCCATACTCGCTACTGGTCGATCCATTCCTGCGAGCGTATGAGAACATCCGCAGCGGTGAGTTCACCGAAGCGGGAGCCGCTCTCGCGCTAGGCTTGGTGAGGGATCAATACTTAGACGATCAGATTCTCGCGGGAGCAGTGTCTGAGGCTCGCCGAAACCTTAACCCGTCAACGGGTAAACCAATTTGGAACAAGGGGGCCGATGGTCCGGTGGAAGCCGGATCGAAGATCTTAGGTTACATCGCCAAGGAGGCATACGCTCCGCGACTCGGTAAGGATTTTGTCGAGGGCTGGTCAACCGGATCTCTGACTGGCATGGGTCTTGAGATTATGGACGGCGCGATGCCGTTCCGTATCCATGATGTTGATCTCCAGAAACAGTATTCGCGATACCTGCTTGATCTAAACAAGCGATACAACAACGTGAAGAGCGGACTCAACGCGGTGAAGCGTAACGTCCCGATGAGCGACGGCGAGGTAGCGGACATCATCGATGAGAACATCGAGGATCGACGCCTCCTTAACTACGAACTGATGCGGATCAATAAAGGGTTCTCCTCTCTCGGACTCACCGACACCGACCTCCTCAAGGGGATGAAGGATAAGAAGCTGGGTCGAGATCGGGTTGCTCTACTGAGTAAAGGTTACATGGACAAGCCGTCGTTCAAATATATTATCGAGAGCCTGCTCGATCCAAGGACTGATGAATACGGTAGGGAGCGAGCGCAGCAGGTCTACGACCACGCCTCAAAGCTGAACCGCTACATTCCTGTCCGGCCTATTACAGAACCTGAGTAGAGCTTGCGTGGATTAAACTATGAT
>Ga0098043_1000375_pt1 | contig 15580 bp, 6 predicted proteins | sample 9B_taG_FD_92581 | JGI IMG/M metagenome (GOLD analysis project Ga0098043, IMG submission 92581) | Marine viral communities from the Subarctic Pacific Ocean - 9B_ETSP_OMZ_AT15188_CsCl metaG | ecosystem: Environmental > Aquatic > Marine > Oceanic | place: Subarctic Pacific Ocean | collected 2015-01-10 | reverse complement strand
GCCCTGAGCATCGTGCTAATCGTGCCAAGTTCTTGAAGGCTGTATGCACCCTTGTAAAAAATTACACTTTTATTGTCTGCAATACCATAGGTAACTGCTGTGTGAGTCGCACCATCTAAGGATGTCCCAATCTGATCAAACATAAAGTTTCTGAATGATCCTACATTTTTAAGTGTAGAAATACCATCCGCCTCTACCTCAGAGGTGGAACCTTGAGCAGAGTTGAAAATGAATGGTGCAGTAAGACCAATAAAACCAGTTTTACCAGATGCGTTGCCAGTGGAGCCGAGTGCGTAAATCTCCATGGCTGCCGTGGTTCCTGTGGTAAAACCATCAAAGAATCTGCCAAAGTACGCATGAAGAGTTGTGCCAGAAGCGTCAGTAATCAAAAGTTGATCTGCATGACTGATACCAGATGAACCCGAAGCACCGATACCGTTTGTGCTTCCAAAAGTAATTCTATGTGTGATTCTTGGATCGGGAATGTTCAAGAAATCTCCAGAGCCGTTTCCTGAATTGCCACTACCCATCTGGGTGAATAGCCCCGATCCTGTTGTTTTGATTGTTGAGACTCTTTTGCCATCATTAACATAATTTAAGAATCCAGCATTAGTGATAAACTGTGATACGCCATCAGTTGATGCAAAAGTTTCACCACCAGCACTGACATAATCTCCAGTGGAAGTTCCTGTGTTTCTCACTGTAATCAAATTTCCCTTGTTGAAAACAAGTTGAACTAATTCACCCGAAAGGTCACCTGAATATGTGATTGAATCAAAAGTTGCCATATTTACTCCACGTTAAAGAATCTTGCTTTATACGAACCGGGACTCTTGTAGATAGCCCCACATCTTTGTCCTCGATGAGCATGAACGCTTGAAGCAAAAATACCTAACTTCACTCGCTCTGCACAGTTTCCAGACACAGTAAATTTGATTTGATCTGTTTTTGGCAAAACATTACCGTGCAGATCTGTAGATAGAATATCTTTTAACATAATATAGTCAACACCTTTGCTTGGATTTGCTAGGAATGCACCGCTAGAAATGTTTCCACTAATATTATTTGTTTTATTATCATCTGTAAAAGCAACGACCCCGATGATCGGCTCTGGCTCATCGAAATCTCTGGAGAGAGCAAAGTTACCCTTTTCGTAAACAAACTCATAAACAGGCATGGTAACTTCAATTTCAAAGTTGCCAACTGCGTGACGTTTGCTAGATCCAGAGTAATCAAAGAATTCAAGGAAGGTTTGCTCAACGAACGGAATGCTTGCTCCAAACTCATCCTCTGCACCTACCCCTGTTGCAGATGTTCTTCGAATATCTGAAACAATGTCATCTGTAATATTACCAGCAAACTCAATGTTCGTGACTAAAGATGTCGATGTTCCACCATCTGGTGTAGGTGCAAGAATAACTTTATATTCGTTTGAAATACCACCACCGGACATACCACTCAAGATTGTTTGAACACCACCATTCTCAGTAAGCGTAACACCATGAGTTCCACCCAGTAAGATTTCGCCACTGACAATATTCAAAGCACCGAATGTGCTGCCAGACTCGCCACCGCTAACACCACCAATGATGACTGAGCCATCTCCCTTGACTACAAGAGCAGGAGATAAAGAAGCACCAGATGACTCTTGACCGAGAACACTGAAACTAGAGGGAGTGCTTGAGTGTCTAAGTTCAACACCAACATTTGTATAGACTGCGTTTGTGATTGTTCGCAGTCTGCTTTGATTTGCAAACCCACGGAATCTAGCACCAGTTGATGTGACAATACCTTCTTTACCGTTATACTCTGTAGTTGAACCATTGATGACAGTTCTGATCGGGATTGTTTTTCCTGCACTATCTTCTAACAGGATGTCATTTCCTGCTGTGGTGCTTGTAGAGATAGTTTTAATATGAAGACCGCCTTGTGCAGAGGTGACTCCATTTAATCCAAATCTTCTATTTGTTGAATCAACAACAAGCATTGGTCCGTCAGAATCAAAGTCGCCATTTGTGCCACCACCCTTGACCACTAACCCTAAAGCATCTGTGTTGCCGTTATTGATTCTTCCGTAGTAAACTTGCATACCACGCTCTGCATTGTCCGATCCAGTGTATCCTAAGTTTAAGAACTGAAGGAAGGCAGCGGTGACACCTGCATCACCAGCACCAGAAAGTCCACCTGCGATAGCAAGGCTACCAAGTCTAAACTTGGTTCCGATGTGATTCATTCCGGTGATACCACCTGAACCACCGATTAACATGCCACCAGATCCAGAGAATCTGAAAGATCTATTTCCGTCAAGTGTGAAACCTTGGAACATGGTATACGCTGCAAGCGTTCCACCAGTTTTGATTAAAATATCACCAGTGGTGCTTGTTGAATCATTGGCTCCGGTAAGAGCAATGGTTACATCTCCGGTTGATCCATTGACAGTTCGAACAACATTTCCATAAACCGTAGATCCTGAAACATCCACAGTTTTTCCTGTAAACCGAACCTCATTGCTAAATGTGATGCTACCAGTAAATCCAGCGTTACCGGGAACCGATGCGGGTAAAGATAGACCCACTGTCGCAATGCCAGAGGCATCAATCGCAACGGTAATACCACTTCCGGGTGTAACTCCGTAAACTTCAACAGGGTTTAAAGTTTCAACAATTTCATTAGTTTTATCAAACCAACTTCTAAAGTTGTCAGATAGTGAAAGTGTGCTTAGGTTTGTAAATGCGTTTCCAGCCATTTAAGTTTCCTGTTAGATCTTAATTATGTATCGAGTTACCACATACGGAGGCATTTGTTCGAGAGTGATTGCAGTGGGTTGATTATCTACAATGTTTCCTTTTGCTCCGGTAACCAAGTCACCTTGTTCCAAGAAGGAATTTGTACCGGGGAAGTTTGTTGTTGCCCTGCCACCAGTAGCAGATGTTGGAAGCACTGTAATATCAAATGCATCGATGGTTTGTTCAAGAGAGTCCGGTCTAAATCTTGCGTCACTACCCTCAAGTCCTTGAATTTCATCTTGAATACAATTTTGCGTGTCACAAGTAACTATGAAGGGAAGTCTTCTTCCGTCAGGGTTGGGTGGGTCATTACCCGCTCCCCTACCAGCCCTTGGAGAGATAAGACCTGTGTGTTGGTGCATTGCAACCCCAGTGATACCACCAGTGTTACCCAAGACTTTATTAGCACCACCAAATCCAGCATCACCACTCGGTGTCACGGATCTATCTTCACCAACCGGCATTCTTCCTTGTAAGTTTGGAACTTGGAATTGTGTGGCACTATCAATACCGCTGTCAGTATTGTAAGGGTTATTTTCTCCACCAAGTGCATTGTAAAGATTCAAGAATTCATCTTTATTATAAATTGTGCCATCACATAACAAGAAACCCTCTGGTGCTGTGAAAGTGCCAGCGTACGGGAAAATAGAACCACTAGGCACAATTGTTTGGAAGAACTGTGCCTCTGATTTACGTCCCAAAGGAACTGCGTCAATGGAAGCAATTTCAGGAAGATCTTTTCTATTTGTGTTATTTGATAAAACAAGTTTGAGTTGATACTCTGTAAACAATCCAGTGTCCGAAACGGCACTACCATCAGCGATAGGTGCAGCAAAGTTGTTAATAACAGTTTCAACATCACCGTTCGTGTTTACAGTTGAAATCACAGTTGATGGACTAACAAGTTCAACGTAAGGTTGCTGATCAAGAGATCCTGATGAATCAGTCCCTTTAAATTTACCAAACACTTTAGTGACCACACCAGATGGGAACTTACCCTTGATTCGAACATTTAAGTTGGCAGCGGGGGCTGGCAGAGTGACAATTTTCGAATAGTATCTGGAGATAGAAGATGACAAGTTATCATTTGAAAGAGTATTTAATGTAACTTCATTTGCATCTACAAAAGAAACTTTATTTGAAATCAACAACGGCATAACTTGAGCCGTGTCGATAATATTTGACGAACGATCAGTTGGAGTCCAGCGGAATCGAACGCTAGTTGGTGAAGTGCCAAACTGATTTTCAAAACGTCTTGTGGCATTGACCGGACCAAACCCAACTCCACCGATGGGGGGAAGTGATGCTTCAAGTTTATTGGAAGAAATCAATTGTTTTGACGATGCAACATAACTCGTATTGAAGACTAGATCTGCCGTGACGCTAGTGAAGTTGTAGTCAAGCAATGAGTTTGATTCCTCAAACGCTGCTCTCTCCATCACAAGACTCAAACTATAATCAAACAGTTCAGTGACCTGACCAGTGTTGGATGGTTGGAACAATCTTTGCAATGCACCGCCATTTCCTTGAGTGAAAACTTTATTCACTGTCCAAAGTTTGTAATTAATATCATTCGAAGAGAAACTAACGGAATAGGTTCCGGGCGAAAGATAAATTGGCGAACCTGTTCCGGGTGTCCCCGTTTCACAGAAATTGAAAGTTGTCAGTTTATCATTTAAGGTATCACCGGGATTGTAGGTATTTACATCCTCTGGTCTAAGGTAAACCTCAGAGCAAGGCATCAAGTAATTTCTCCTTGGATACCCAAATGTATCAACAGGTCTAATCTCACATTTAATCACACCACCACTGTCATCTGGTTTTTCTGAAAACAAAACTTTGATGTTTTTCAGAACCATGCCATCGGGGAAAGTGCTTTGATCAACAGTAAAAGTTTGTGAAACAGGAGTGAGTGCATTCAACACAGGAGCAGACTCGCTACCGACAAGATCAGTATACTCTGCGTTGAGTGTTGAGTTGCTAGAGGAGGAGTCTCTTCTTCTAATCAGAGGACGGAATGTGTTGACTCCAGCCTCATTTGTGTCCAATGCACCAGTGGCATAGAAGATAGCATCAGCAGAGGTGGTTGCAAGATTTAAGTTATTATCAGCGTTGTCCATCACTCTAACAACTTTTTCACCTGTAAGATAAGTGTCAGTTGGAATTGATAAACTAAATGTGAATGCACCAGTCGTGCCAACACTGTATCCCGTGGTTGTCCCGGTCAACTCATCGTCAAAGTAAAGATACGCTGTTGAATTGGGACGCATGCCCTCAACAGTTCCGTCAATAGTTACCGCACGCATGTAAGGTACAATCGAAAGATCAATAATTTTATTTGCGAGTTGTCTAGTAATTTTTTGTGAAAGGTTTCTTCTCACATATGTTGATCTTGGAGCAACGACATAACTTCTAAAGTCTGGATCGCTTTGTTGAGTGATGTTTTCTTCTTCAATCTCTCGTCCAAACCAGATGCTCTCCCAATCTTTCCACTGAGTGCCAAAGCCAAACTTTTTACCCTCAACACCACTGGGGGCGGAGATGCCTTTTTTCCAAGCATTATTTTCGCCACTTGTATTAACGATAACCTTTGCCTTTTGCGTGTCACTCCAATAGCGATCACAGAATGGATCAAGTTTTACAGAACCGAGGTAGTCGGTGACCCCGAATCTATTCACATCAACTGTGATTCCTTGTGTGATGGGATCAATATCAGTGTTTGAGACAAATGTAATATTACCAGTGGTGTGTCTGGATGTTATGATTTCACCATAAGGACTAACAAATCTACTAAGGTTTGCACTTTGAGTCGCGTCATACGAAACGCCCATTGGCTTAGTGGTGAACGCTGGTCTGATGGTATTTGTGATCGGATCAATTGAAACGTTATGTTGAATCTTAGTGACATCACTATTGCCGTGTCCAATCAAATCATCAGCAAAAACTCCATCGTCAAACGCCTCTGATCCGGGGAACAATCCGACAGCCGATGCAATCGCTCTATTTTGTAGTGCTGTTCTGTAATTAAATTCGTTATCACTAAATGTAGCCTGCTCAATATTACCAATATCTGACATCGTATATCTTTGATTATTGATATACGATGCATTTACATCATCAGTAGACAAAGTGAAGGCAGGAATGCCAACACGATAAAGTTCAAGATCATCTTCTGCGACAGTCGGTGCTGCTGGTTCAAAAGAACTTTCTCCACTCACCACACGAAGACTTCTATCCGACCCTAAGATAACACTGTCAACTCTGGATAGATATGTTTCATAAGAGACAAAGGGACTTTCAACAGCGTCCACCATGGGGACTGTGGATGTTTTGATATCTGGTGTTCCAGACACGGTTGAATCACCATATGAAAAATGTCCGGCTCGATTCAATCTTTGAGGTCTGTAGTCGAGAGCATCAAACAATCTAATTTTTTCACCGCTCTCAGGATCTAAGAAATCTGGTGAGAACTCTAGTCCTGCTGTGAGTCCAGAGTCAACATAACTTTGTTTCGTAAACGGTCCACCGCTTCCATATGCATGTGTAAATTTATTGCAGGTGACAACTAAGGAGTTTGCAGTCGTATCAACATCCTCACCTTGTTTAAGAATAACTCTACCAAAATCATATCGATCAATTTTTTGTCCATTATCAAAATCAAATTTAGATGTGACATCAACACCACCCTGAGTGATGGAAAGGATTTCGTAAATATCAACTACTCCCAAATCCCCAACACCGTTTGCAAGAGTGACACCTGTGATTTCCGAATCTCTAACTAAAGTTTTCTTTCGAATATTTTGATCGGTCACTGTGCTTTTATATTTCATAGGCACAGTTGCAACAACTCTCGCACCACTACCACAGTTTGCAAGCGTAAGCGTACCTGCATCATTATCTGGATTGGTTGGGGATGAGAGATCAATTGACACTCTGGTTGCTGCATTACTACCAGTTGCGGCAAATGCGAGAATGTTACTTTCGAAGAAGTCATTATCACCGCCACCAGTGACAACAAAGTTTCCACTCGCATCAGCAGTGCCAGCAAAAGTTTTCACCACTGTGAAAAGAGAATCATGATCTTCACCAGCGATTGATTCAATCGGTCCACCCTTTGGTAAAGAGAAAATTTGTCTATTATTCGTAAGCCGTTTGATCGACACATCACCTGCCGCTGTAAATCCAAACACGGTGTGATCAACCACTGGAGTAGACGATGGATTTTCTAAGTTATCAATTGATGTATCTTGGATAAACCTAGCATCAGAAAGTTTGAAAAGTTCTCCAGTGCTAGTGTTAGTCTGCATTCTAACGTTGAAGAAGTAAATACGGACTGATGTAGAGGTCGTGCCGGGACGAACCATACGAACATTTAATGTTCCAATGAATTCATTATCTGAATTGAAAATTGATAAGGGTTTACCATCTGCGACCGTTTCAGTGTTTGAGTCAAATTTGTGGAATCTAGTATTAGTGGCATCAAAAATTTCGAAGAACGAACCCTCTGGAGTGTCAATGCCAAGTCTGTCAATGTTTGTAGTTTCTCTCGCTTTGTCAAAAATTAAATTACTATTTGCGATTGTCTCAAACTCATAACCATTGACATATGCTTTGCCGGGAGACAAAACACCGACAAACTTTGTTTCGTCATCCGGGGAGAAAACATCAGAGTAATCTTTAGAAACGAAAGTAAATGGGTTAACTGTGTAGTTACCAGACTCATCAAATGTTCTTCGAGCAAGAGTTTTTTCCAACTCAGCATAGTCAGCAGTCTTGACTCTTTTGACTGTCGTGCCACCGTTGACTCTGACGAGTTCAACATAATCTGATGTTGTGCCATCAATCACAAGTCCACCTGCGTCAGCATTAGATCCGGTCAAACCCCTCTGAACAAGAGTGGGAGTAATTACAAATCTATCAGCACCGGGAGCGTTGTAATTGTTAAAACCAAAAGCAGGATCATTCAAACTTGCATCTTGGTTAGCGTTTACTGTTGTCTTTACAATATCAAATCCAATTGATGCATCTGGCTCAACAAAGTTTCTATAACCACCAGTCGAGGAGTATGCTGCAAACTGTTGAGCATCATTTAAAACAAAATGACCGTCAAGGAAGTAATAACCCTCATTGACCGTCACGAAGTTTGTCGCGGTTCCGATTGAGGCATCAGTGGTTGTGGTAGTTGCAATACCAAAAGTCAAGCCAAGATTGTTGTCTCCGGTGGTTGACAAGACTGGCTGGGAGGTGGTGAATCCACCACTTGTATTATATTCAATAAACAAAACTTGGTGTGGATCGTTCGTGAATCCATCGGCTGCTAGTGGTTGGTCAAAAGCACCAATGATTGTGGCAAGGGTAGTTGAACCATCTCTTTCAGTATCGTCTGTGATTCTTTGACCAATGATTGAGGATAAGTTTTCAGCAGAAATTAGATTAGTATTATCAAGTCTAATGAACGAGGTAGAAGAAACAGAAACTTCTCCGCCAAGAATGACTGAGCCATTTTCAAAAATATGCTTACCGAATCTTTCAATTTGATTTTGTAAAATTGATTGAACTTGTGAGAGTTCCCGCGACTGAACTGGCAGTCCGGGCTTGAAAAGAATTTTGGCAAACTTCTTTTGGGGTTCAAAGTCATCGTAATAGGGAGATCTTCCCATGATCTCTGGATCAAATGCACTTGTTTCTGAATTTTTGCCAATACTCATGTTTACTCCTTAGAACTCAATTACTAACTCAACAACATCGTCTGAACTTTGGTTGCGAGACACAGCGGTTATACCATCTATGTATAACAAATTACCTGAATTTAAATCTAATTCCGGTCCAGAAATATTCTGAACAGTGACTCCACCAACATTGCCCCCACAAGTCACAATTTCTGAGGGAGTGAAAGATAAGGTTCCAGAACCGAATCCTTTTTGAACATTAGTGACATACATTGTTGCCCCGTTTGCTGCTGATGGGTGAAGTCGAACTTCCGAAATTGTTCCCGTGGATAAACTAGCACCAGTGATAGAAGTATCGATAAGAGGAAGTGAATTTCCTGTGGAATTGTTATATGAAATTCCAATTTCGTGTGTGCATCTCCAATCGGACTTGATCACTGTCAAAGAACTATCTAAAGTTCTTGTTCGAACATGTTTCAAGTTACCACCCTGCGATGCTAAAGTTGATCCAACTGTTTGAAGATTTTGAATTACTTCGTCAGTGGTAAATCCACCAGAACATCCTTTGATATTTTTGATTGTTAACGTACCCGATGACTCGCCATCTCTTCGCACACTTATGACTCGACCAAACGAGTTGTTAGTGTTACCGAAAATAAAGTCATTACTAAAATCGGATACAAAAGTTTTTGACAATTGCCCGGATGCAGGTTTAACGTCAACCACTGTGCTAGTAAAATTATCAAAACCTGCACTCAGTCCAGTATTTGAGTAACTAATACCAACCGAGGGTGATCCCCAAATACCAACTTCATTATAATCATTTCCAATCATTGCATTTGCGTTTTCATCACCCTCAATTTTCACGCGAAGTTTAACATTAACAGGGAGCAACTCACTTACGGGATCTTTTCCTAAAGCATCGAAAATTCTTGGTGCGAGTGTTGGAGCGGTTCCAGAATCTTTTGCCGTCCCAATTACTGCTGTGACGTTGGAGTAGTTAGAACCAACATCTGTCACGACAACCTCTCTTGCTGTAAAATCTGTATTCACTTCAACATATGCTGTCGCACCACTACCATCACCAGTAAAATCTACTAAAGGTAAAATTTCATATTTGTCACCAACATCAGGTGTAGCACCTGTGATAGAACCATAAATGATTTGGTTATCAGCACCAACGTAATCTGTGATTTCTGCGACAATTCCAATAGCGTTTCCGTCAACAAATCGCACAGCGTAGCCGTTATAATAATCATCAGACGCATTTGCAATACCGCCACCAAGAACAGCACTCGTTTTACCAGCAGAAAGTAAAGTTCTATCTGGATTTGAAAGAATTGATTTACCATAAACAGCAGTGTTTGTTCCAGTGATACCTACGGATCTAATCGTCCCATTCAAAGCATCAGTGATTGCCGCATATTGTGAAAAGTATTGACTTTGTTTAGCCGACTCCCCGTACGCTGTGACAAGTCCAGAATAGTATGGTAATGTTTCAATCGGAATGTAATCATCGTCAATAAATTTTTGATTTGCACTACTGACCGTAAAAATATATCTCCACTCATATCCATCAGAAAAAACTTCTGGATCGGGTGCAGTTGTATTAGGAATATTTACGGAAGATCCCTCTCCCTTCTTGAAACAAACGTACACACTAGAGTTTGCCTCATTGTAAACATAATAGTTTTTTGTAGTCATATCTAAGGACGGGTCGTATTCATCATATGAAGTTCCGCTCGTCCAGTTGACTCTAGGAATTAAAAGAGAAACGTCATCGGGGGTGATCAATTTTGCAAACAAAATATTCTTTCTTGTTGCATCATCATTCTGCTCTGTTCTTGTAGACTGAGCATCACCGAGAACTCTACCAATAAAAATAAAGGAGTTTTCATCTCTGAAAGCATCAAAAGATTTTACATATCTTTTTGCCAGATCAGTTTTGAATTGTTGGTCAATTGTAACGGTAGCCATTTGCTCTCCTTATTTGGTTCTCATGTTATCTGTGAAGTCTTGAATATTTATGTGTTGCATAGCAATGTCTGTGGTCACCGATGTATCACTAATAAAGTTAATGCCGCCAGTCCCCGCGATAAATCTCTCAGCCCCACTTTCAAGTGCAATCATTTTAATTTTTGCACCAGTTTGATTATATTCATTTGTAAATTCGCCACTGATAACGTCAATTGCTATTGTCTCACTAAACGTGACACCACTGGTGTCTTGTGCAGAGACACTTACTGATGGTGAACTAAGTTCAAGTCCAAATCCACCAGTTGCAGATGATTCAATACTCGCAACGCTGGATAAATTAGAACTAGAGATTGTGGAAAGTTGAGCGATTGTTGAACCAACGATTGTTCCGATTGCAGTTGTCATGTTTGTGTCGCGTTGAACGACAGTATTACCAATTGTGAATCCTGCGGTAAGAGATCCGCTCACACCCACCGTTGTTTCTGTAAAGAATCTAATTCTTCTTAGCGTTTGAATGCTACTTGTAATACCGTTAACAAGATTTTTTGGATGTCTGTAAATATTCCAATGATCTGCCGTGGTAGAGTCAGTGCCACCAATCATTACTAATTGGTCAATGTTTTCTACCGTGTAACCTACAAGGGTAGTGCCTGCTGTCACACCATCAAAGGTGAAACCATATGCCTCTGGGTTCAAAGTGCCAGCGGATATGCTACCCATCGCTCCGGGTGTGAAGCCAGCAGTTTTTGGATCATGGGTTACAGCGGAACCTGATGAAAATGTTCCAAGAGATGCAAGTGTAAGTCCGTTATATCCGGTTGGATAGTAGTCCGCAAAGGTTGTACCATAAGTTTCACCACGAAAGTCAGCGGTCATGTTAAATGTGGCTGGAGTGTAGTTACCAATCTTTGCATTTACTACAAGATTATCATTTGTGATTGAACTATATTTTGCACCAGCCGTGGCACTAATGTTGAATAATCCTCTTGTGGATTTAATCTTTGTTGCTGCTGCACTGACACCACTCGAAAAAAGCAAAGAAACTGTGCCAAAAGTGAAAGGATCTGGAAGAGAGATGCCACTGGGCGTAAACCGAACGACCTCCGCTGTGGCAGACGCATTACCATTTGCCAGCAACAGGTTGATGGTGTCACCACGTTGAAAATTACCTGTGCCTTCAAGAGTTTCAATAATTTCGTAATCAGCGTCACTTTCTGGTGGTCTAAAGTCAAAGGTTGTTGCGTTGAAGGTTCTCTTGATAAGATGCTCTGAGAAAAATTTAGTGCCAGCGGGGTGACAAACTTTTCTAAGAATATCTGCATAGTCAGACAACTGTTTTTCTGCCCGAACAATGTAAGAGTGGGTTTGGTATTTGTTGTTGTCGGGCAGTCTAGACTCAGAAGACAGCAAAGACTTATCACTTAAAAATTTCTTTCGATCTTGCGAGACTGCTTTATTACCAATCACATCGAGTGAGGAGCCAGTGCCATTTGTATTAATAGTCGCAGTGTAAGTTTCTCTTTCCAGAAAAATAGATCTTGAGTCAATCGGAGCAACGCTTTCAATATCACCGCTTCGTCCGACTGCGGAGACAAAAGTAGTTGCGACTAAATTGCCTGATGAATCTGTGATCGAGATGGTATCATTGATCGCGTGTCCAGATCCAGACAGTCCAACATCCACAGATGAAATTAATGGTAAACAAGTTTCATAAAATGTGGTGGAGCCTTTTGAGAATTCTATTTCTTTATTAGGAATGAACGTTCCGCTAATATCTTTAAGTTTAATAGTGCAAGTTTTCAAACCATTATTTTGACTTAAATCAAAATCATCAATAAAGGCAGAGCAAATCTCTCCAGAAAATCTTGATGTAATTTTTTGACTTACTCGACCACCAATAACTCCTTCAAAGTCTGCGGGTAAACTCACTCTGGTTGTTTTCAGTATTCTCTCAATATCAATATTGGAGTCTGAGAGTGTTAACAGTAAATCTTTTGGATACGATACCGATGCCTCAACACCAAAGACAAGTTTGAAAAGAAAGTTGATCGACTCACTGTCACCTTTTCTTCCATACAAATCCTTTGCAATTTTCACCAACTTCTCAGTGGACATCCCAGATGTTACTTCATTGAAACCGTAAAGATACTCGCTTTTGAAAAAGTCTAGAAAGTTTGAAAGAGTTTGATCGATGTCGATGTATGTCGCCATCCGAACAGCCTCGGCTCTTGGATTTCCAAACTCCTCAGCCCATTCAAAATAAGTCTTTAAAAATTCAATAAAAAGCGGATATTCTTCACTAATGTAACTTGGCAACACATCATTCATCAACACCGAAACTCTCTCGTCCACTGAGAGAGTGATGCCGTCACCCTCAACCACACCTTGTAGTGGTGGTGGTTGAACAAGACCTAAAAGAATGCCTGCATTTTCAAGACTCAATCCACTAGACATCAATAACCTCCATAACCGCCACCGCCTCCGCCACCACCACTAGAAGTTGTGGATGATGATGTGCTTGCTGATGAGGTTGACGTTGAAGATGTGCTTGTGCTGGTTCCCGATGAGGAACTTACTTGACTTGGTGTGTAAGATGTAGCCTGTGAAAGTGTCTGAACGCTAACAGCGTTTGCCAATGCATCCGTATTATCATAAACAATAACTTTATCTCTAACAGAGGTCAAAACATCTCCGCCAAACTTAGCCCTAATTTTGATAGTGCCTAAAGCACCAACTGTGTTGAGTCGTGCAACGTTAAGACTAATTACCCCAGTTGAGTAGTCAACTGTTCCAAAATTAGTTACCAAATTATCAGATGAATCTGAAGTTTCAAAAAGATTAATATTACCAAAACCATCATCTCTGATTCTAACAGTTTTGAATTCACTTCCATCAAGATATAAAAAATCTTCACTACTAACTACAATTTCATGACCATCATGGGGATGGAAGATTGGATTTGCAAAATCAATTGAGTAGTCTAGTGCTACATCAGAAACAGGAGTTATTCTTCGCTCCATTTCAATGTTGGTATTTACTGAGATTATTGATTCAATGTTATCTGATAAATCTTTTTCTATTGCAGATGACGCAAGGAAAGTATCATAGTCATCTGTGTTATCTAAAACATAAACAGATAAAGTGTTTCGCACTAAAGTAGACAAAGAATTTGAGGTAAGTGTAGTTTTGTTTACATCGTAAACCACGCGAGTGTTGAATCTAGCGTATGTAATTTCAGGATCAATCACAACTGGATTGATCGTCACAGGACATCTATCTTTGAGGAATGACACAACATTATTTTTGAAATCAGTTGTTGTAATCGTGTTTGCCACTGGCTTGAAAGAGATGATGACACTTCCATACTGAGGGGGAGAGGCATCTTCACCACCGTAGACAAAAACAGAAGAGAACCCAGAAAAGTTTGACTCAATCAAAGTTTTAAAATCTTCTCTTGTCACAGCCCTATTTTGCATGGAGTAAGACCTTGGTGCTAATCTTCTAATGCTATCAATTCCTTGTGGTAAAGCACCACCTGATGCATGACTTACGACATCCACCGTATTACCGCTGGCAAATCTGAAAGAGTTGACTCCAAGATCAGAATCAAAAATGCCAACGTTATTTGCAAGAGGACCGCTGGTGCTAAGATAACTAACTGTGACAACATTCCCTGCTGCAAGAGTAACACCAACAACTCCGTCACCAAAGTTTACAGAGTAGTTTCCGTTGTAGTCCTCCTCGACAAAATATGCTCGACTCCCGGCAGTCAGAGAGATAGCATCATTACCCTTCACCCAAGAATTTGTGATACCACTTGTATCTGTTGCAGACTCCTGAACGGTCACTTTGATGGTGGTGGTGTCAACAAACTTATCATCAATCTCAACTTTTTGATAATTTTCATTGTTTGGCACAACAATAGTTTTACTTTTTAACGCACCCTCTTTTACGGAGAGATTCGAAATGTGAGGTGTGGTTCCTCCACTATCAGCAGTGAGAGAAATAGTTGCACTTTCTAAGTTTACAAAATTGTAATTTCTACCATTTACAGTTGTTGAAAAAATATTACCAACAGGAAGAACGCTTGAGTAACCAGCAGTCGATCCAAGAATCACATTTACGGACGCTGTAGGTGCTGAGTAGGATCTAGGAGTGTAACCAAGTGCCTTTGCATGAGAAACCACGGACGCTCTTTTTTTCGCAGTGTCAAGAAACATTTCGTTTGCTGCAAAGTTATTGTAGATGCCTTGATAATATGTGATGTATGCCAAAGTGTCAATCAGAGTTGACATCGCTGATCCTTCAAAATCGTAGTCTGTGAACGTATCTGAATTTGAAAGATATGTTTTGATGTTTTGTCTGACAACATCAAAATCTACTGAGTTGACGCTAAGGTTTTTTGCTGGCATTATCTAAGCCTCTCTAATTTGAAACTGGTGGTAATTGGTCGTGGATCATTTTTTAATCTAAATGTCAACTTAACTCCATAGCGACTGTTTGCTTCATCAGGATAGACCAGTAGATCAAGAATAACTGCTCTATTTTCATACAAATTGATTGACCTGCGAATCGAGTCGGTAATTTTTACAGTTGTGATCGGATCAACTTGGTCAAATAGTAAAGAACGAATTGATCCGCCAAAGTCTGGATTGAATTTTTTCTCACCTGATGAGGTAAGAAGAATATTTTTGATGGATCTAATCACAGCCTGCGCGTCAGTTTTTACCGACACATCTCCCGTTATGGGATTACGAACAAACTCCATGTCTAAATCTGTAAACCTACTCATATTTGTATGTATCAGATATTGAACACCTTGTCAGCGACTATTTTTCCAAAACAAGGATCGGCAAGCATCGCTAAAATTGAAAACCCAAAAGTTGCTTTGACAAGATATTCTGTTGCAGCCAATACCAATGCTCTTTCATTATTGATCAGTTCTTCCACTGCGGTTTTTGCCACCATGACATTATCATATGCATCAACCAGATCTTGCAAATTTTGGGTCGAGGCGTTTAGAAAATTAATATTTCCATTAGAGTCTCTGGGTAGAAGATTAAGTGCGGTTCTAAAATCACCCTCAAGTGCAGCGTTGATACCATTTGTAAGATCTGTACCCGGACCCAAGACACTACCAAAAAATTG
>Ga0098043_1000373_pt1 | contig 15601 bp, 22 predicted proteins | sample 9B_taG_FD_92581 | JGI IMG/M metagenome (GOLD analysis project Ga0098043, IMG submission 92581) | Marine viral communities from the Subarctic Pacific Ocean - 9B_ETSP_OMZ_AT15188_CsCl metaG | ecosystem: Environmental > Aquatic > Marine > Oceanic | place: Subarctic Pacific Ocean | collected 2015-01-10 | reverse complement strand
TACGGTAATTGTCGAGTTGATTTTCGTCAATCACACGTTGTGCGTCATCAATTTCTTCTGTCACCTCGGTTTCAGTTGTGTCTTCGAGGGGCGCCTCATCTGTATCACTTTCTTCATCCAGGAACTCTAAACCGTCATCAGTTGTCTGATTGGCCTCTTGCTCTGGTGCTTCTGGTGCTACTTCTGTGGCTGGTTGCTTTGGTTCGTTAACTGTGGTTGGAGCAGTTTCCTGGCTCTCCATCTCTTTTAAGAACGCTTGCTGGGTGGCTTCCATTGCTTCACGGTTCCCAGTTATGGGATTGCCGTTTGGTTGTTCTGCCATATTTTATATTCTCCTTAAACTATTTTTAAGTTTCTTATGTTATCGGCTTCATTGCCGTGGAGGCTGCCTGTCACCAGGCGTTGCTCCAAGTGGTTAACAAATGTGTCCACTATATTTACGCTATCACGTAACCTTACCAGACCCACACGGTCTGTATCTGTTGTTGCTGGCGCTCTTAGTAGTGCGTCAGTGTATGTCTGTTTTAACTCTTGTACGGCTTCAATGAAAATTCTGTCTTCAAGTATTGACCTGGCGTGCGCTGCATTTTGTTCTGCTTCGCCTTTACTGATTTTCTTCATTCATGCCCCCATAAATATTGTATGCGCCACCAGCAGCAATTGGTAATGCCAGCAGTCCACTTCCTTCGTTACGTATAAAATTACGTATAGCCTCAGCTGGTGTTATGCCTTCCTTTTCTGCTCTTTTAGCTGCCCTGGTTCTAAATAACTCCATAAAAGTACCCTGGCTTGTTTGGTCTACGCCAGTTCTGTCAGCTGCGCCCATCCATAAGTTTGCCTGGACTTGCGATGGCGTCATGTCTAATTCGTCAGCTAACTTTCTTATATATTCTTCAAAGGCTGCGTACTCATTGTCATTTGGTCTGTCTGTCCATACAGTTGGCTGGTCTTTAATTGCGTCCATTGGAACTACGCCGTCTTTCACAGCTTTCTTTGGAGCAAACACGTCCTGGACTTTGTCACCGACTTTACGTGACGTAAAATATTTTTCAGCTTTTGGATACTGCGCCAGTAACTCTTCTTTAAATTGCTTGCCTACGTCAGCGCTGTTTCCTAACCAATCTGGACTACCAGACGCCATTGCCATGTACCTGGTGAAATGCAAGTCAGCAGCAATATTAGTTTGATTGCCAATGAGACTTTGCGTAAAACCTTTTGGCTTTGGATTTTCTACCATACTTGATTTGGTTAATGCTACGCCAGGTTGCGTAGATCCTTCGTATCCACCTTGCACGTACCGTGCTGTAGCCATTTCTTGTGCGCCACCAGTTTTGTGTCCGAAACCTTCTGTTCTTGTTTTAGCTAGTATTTGTGCGTCATTTAATTTTGTTACGTCTTTTAATGCTTGCAAGTAAGTTTTGTTAGATCCTGGAACAACTTCATTGTCTAGCATTCTCTTTCTTACAAATGCTGCATTTCCAATGTTTGCGTCTACCTTTGATCCAGGTGACGTTGTACCCATTAAACTCATAAAGTGGCGCCAGTGTGCGTCACCATTCTTTTCACCTAATTCATTAACAAACCAGTCTCTTAGTTCTTCTGTGTTGTACCAACTGTCTCCACCTAATTCCTGGCCTCTTTTAATGTCCTTTATCATTTCAGCTTTAAACGCACTGTTTGGGGCGTCAATAGCTTCTAATGCTGATACCATTCTTGGAGGCAAGTCTTTTGGCTTGTAACGTAAGAATGTTAACTTGCTTCTGTCTGGTGCTGCGCCACTGTATTCTGGTTTACTGAATGGCGCTGCATCGTAAATGTTTTTTGCTTTTTTAGCTATGCCACCAGTACCAGATAATTCTGCTGCAAGCATTAACGCTGGCAGTGTAGCGCCTTTTAAATTACCTAATCCACCAGCTTGCTGTATGTTCATAAATTCCTGGGGAGCGTTATACAATGGAGATAATGGCGTGTAGTCTGCAAAATCCATAATATTTTGCGCCATTAGTTGACCAGATCTGCCACCCTCAAATACATTTTGACCTAAAAAATTAGTTATCTTTTCTTTAAGTGTAGTGTCTCTTGATTGCAGTGCTGGCATTGGATTGTATGGCGTGTACTCACCAGCTTGCTCAGTTAGTATTTCTGTTAGTAGGCCTTTTACGTTTGGACTTCCCATTACTTCATACCAGCTATCTTAATGTCTTTTATGTAGCCTTCACGCTTAATATCCTGGTCTTCATCCATACCAGCAGCTTTTACTTCAAGCTCCTTTTCTTTTAGTTCTAATGCTCTCTCCCTTAACTCTAGATCCTTCTGTGCTTTTTCTGCGTCTAGCTTAATACGTTGCAGTGCTGTAATGCCTTCTATTCTGGCTGCCTCAGTTTGTGCGTCAGCTAATTGCTCTTCTGGTGTTTTCTGAGGTGGCTGAGATTGCGCCATTTGCGCTGCTTGCTGCATTGCTGGCTCTGGATCTGTAAAGAACTTTTCAGCGCCTTTGATACCCATTGCGTCAGCTTTTGCCAGGGCAGCTGCGTAAACATTCTTAGGATTGACTATCATGTTATCTGCGCCACCCAACTGGAATATGTTTGCCATATCCTGGATAAGCATTGACGTCATTTGTATTTGTCTTTCCTTATTGCCAGCAAGACCCACGTTAACTGATAAATCTAAGTCATTATTAAATTTTCTTGGGTTCATTTGAACAGCTGACCCTTTCAATCTAATCATCATTTCTTCGTCATAGTGTAAGGAACCTAGCTTGCATATACCTTTGACTAATCTCTTTAATCCTGTCTCAGCGTATGTCTGCGCCATTAACTCTAATCGTGCGCCAGCTGCGTCCTGGTTAATACGTGCAGCAGTAGCAGTTTCATTTTGTGCAATAGTTGGATCCAGTGTCATTGCCATTTGACTGACGCCAGTTCTTTGCGCTCTCATTTGCTCTAGCATCTGCATCATAGGCATAGCTTGCTTGGACACGTCACTGATTGGTAATTCTCTTACAGCGTCTAATGACTTTGCTCTTACAATGCCACCCACTTCTGCTGTTAATAGATCATCTATATTTACCTGGTTATCGACTGCCAACATTCTTGGTGACGTAGATAAGTAAAGGCTATCCATCATTTGCCTAAGTAACGCAGTGTGTAGTTTTTCTATTTCAGTTGCCAGTGTCGCAACACCTAAACCGTATACTCTGTGTGGGAGCATAATAGGTGAGAATAACGCAAACGGTATTTCATTGACTTCTTGTATGTCAAGGATCTCCATTGCATCGTAACCACCAGCAGTGACAATCTTTAACAGTTCAGCGTATTCGTCACCGTCAGTGTCTAGTCTAATGTAATGCTCAATAACGTAAACTGTCCTGGAGTAGGGGTCTACTGTATCTTTTTTGTCATTGGCAACATTTGTATCGTCAAATCTTTCCAGGCGTTCATCAGTGTCGTATTCGTCAGCACCGTATGGAATGCTTAATACTTTTTCACTGTCAAAACCCATAGCAATTAGATCTGATACGGTTTTCCTTACTCTGTGTCCTAAGTATGGACAGTCATCTAAGTTCATGCTCCTGGCTTTACGTGAAACCATTATTTCTTCTGGTGGAACATTTTCAATTTTTATTTTATTTCTTGGTTTAGTTTTTCTGCACTTAATGTCATGTAATTTTGGTTGCGTGTAATCTACAATCTCACCAGCTTCATCCGTAATTGGTTCTGGAACAGCTTCCTCATTGTCTCTTGATGTATGCTCAACAACGTCACTAACAAAGTCTAATTCAAGTGCAGTCAACTCTTCGTCAGTCAAACCTTCATAGTATACAACTTCAGTGTCTACTTGCGTGTCATAGTAATACTTAACAGCGCCCATATCACTTATAAGAGCGTCTTTAACCCAAGTATGTATAATGTTAAATCCTTCGTTTTGCTTCTTTAAAACGTGGTTAGAAAATAACGTCATCTGGTCAGCTAATTCTATGTCATCGTCAGCGACAGGCTCAAATTTAACTACGTCATCAGTTGAGTAAAAGACACGCATAAAGAACGGCATTACGCCTTCAACTGTTTCCAATACGTCCCTGGTAATTACTTGTGACCGTCCAAATCTTTCGTCACCAATTAACTCGCCTTCGTAACGCTTTAAATTTTCTGTACGTCTTTCAATAAGTTCATCGGCATCGTAACCAATTGTGTCACGCATTTCAGCCTTTAATGATCCTATTATTTTTAAGTCATCCATTACACTATCCATGAATTGTCTATGTTTGGTTTACTTCCCCAGTCAGTGCCAAAGGATCCACCAGCTGGTAGTCCCATTGCCATGTATCGCACAGCATCTGCTGCGTGACTTTCCCAACCGTGGAAGGGTCTTGATTTTAATGTTCCTAGTCTTTGATCGTATTCTGCTCTGTATTGTCTGAGCGCTTGTATTAGTCTGTCGCATTTCTTTTGGTCTATGTAGACCCTGGATAAAATGCCTCTTACAGCGTTGATGCCATCCTCTACACTTTCGTTAGGCAGTATCGTGGGATGTATTCCAAATGACTGCAATGTCTCTAGCCTGGTACGTCCAGATCCTAATTCCCTTACTTTAATGTCGTGTGGGAGTATGTGTTCGCCCCACACGTATGGTTGCTCTTTAAGCCATTTAAAGTAATGCTGCAATCCAACGCCAGAACTTTCGTAGTAATCTATTATTCTGACTTCCCTACCTACCAACTGAAAGCACACAATTGCAGTGGCATCTGATACGCCTAAGTCCCAGGCAGTGTGTACTGGCACTGCTGCTTCATACGGTACAGAACATATTCTGTCATCGTCTGCCATTTGCTGTAACTCATCAGCGTAGTAAGCGCCAACAATAGCAGCAGAAAAACTTGTTTCAAATTCCTGTTGGAAAGCGTCCCTGGACATTAGTCGTTGAGCAGCTTTTAATTCGTCTTTGTCTATTATGTTTGTTTCACTGGCCTTAAATCTAACGCCTAGCCATTCTGGGTCTTCTTGCTCTGTAGCGTATCTAAACAAATCATAAAACGCATTGTGGCCTTGTGGAGTAGATATAAACCAGGCGCCACCTTTTCTGTCTGCTAGCATTGGTCTGACTACCATTGTCCAAAAGTTTGGAGGCATCATTGCAACTTCATCCAGTACAGCAAAGTCACTGTATTGGCCTCTTAACTTACCACCGTCACCACCACCAGCTTCTGATCCAGCCAGTTGTATTCGTGCGCCATTGGGAAAGTCTACACGCAATTCACTTTGATTAAACAATACGCCAGGTATATCCTTGCAAAACTCCATGCAGTAGTCCCAGCTAATTAATTTAGCCATCCTGTAAAATGGCGCTATGTAGTGTCCCCTAAATCTTTCCTTCTTAGAACTTAACGCACGCTTTACCAGTTCATTAATAGCCATAACAGTTTTGCCGAAACGTCTGTGTGCGCATACAACGACAAATCGTTTTTCAGAGTTATGTATTTCTAGTTGTAGTTTCCTGGGGGCGTATTCTATAACTATTTTTTCGGTGACTGCCATGTAAAATCAAATTTCATTGGACTGTCATCGTTTCCTTCATGCGTTATACGTTGCATGTCTGGCATAGATTTCTTTAATAGTATGTCTATAGATCTTATTTCATCGCTGGTTAATGGGTTCTTTAATAAACCTAACGCATTGTTTTCTAATCTTTTTAAGAGCATACTAGTTTGGATTTTTGCCCTGTGTTCGTCTGTTAATTTTAAGTAGTTTTTGCGTGCTGCCATTTCCAAGTCCTTTTAGGATTGTTGGGTTAGTGAGGGGGAGCGTTAATCCCTCACTAAGAGTTTACGTCCAGGAGGCTAGTTTTTGTTCCAGCCACTGGAAGAATTTTAATCGTTGTTTTTTTACTTTTGGGTTTTCTTTATTCATAAAAGATCCAGAGTAAATGGCCTTGCCTAATTGCTCATTGGGATCCTCTTTAATTTTTTTGGGTCTTCCTCTTTTTGCCATAAAAGTCTCCTATTTAAATGCGCCAGTCAGTCCAAGTATTGGTGGTTGCTCCATATACTCTTTGCCCACTCTGTTTAATGGATTGCCACTGATAATACGTTCCATGCGACTGCCAGGCTCGTAAAACTTTGTGAATTGGTCTACTGGATTGTCTGGTCTTTCAAACCGTCTTTTATCAATGCTAAAAAATCCTGGTATTCTTGTTTCACCTCGTCTGGCTTGGACGGCTCTCGCCACTGCTTCACCTAATATATTTTGGTAAACTGGAAAACTTTTTATGTAATCGCCATCGTATCCAGATACGCCAAAATTTTCTTTAATAGTATTGTAGTATTTGTCTGCATCTAAATAAGCTTCGTAATCGGCACGGTCAGCGTCTAATGCTTTTTGTAAGCGCTTTATATTGGCGTCTATGTTTTTAGTTTCCATGTTCATTAGACTTTGTGCGCCTGGATTGTCTCTTGCTATTAAGTCTGCAAGTTTATTAAATGCCATTTGATAGTAAGCGTCACGCTCTGCGCCAGGGTTTTTGGGTGGCGCTCCTAGTTCACTTCTTATATCATCTGAGTATCTGTAAAACTCACCTTGTTTTCTTAATTCACTTGGTTTTATGTTACCTTTTTTAGATTTGTCTTTGTATTGCTTAATTAGTTTTGCTGTTGAAAGATTTTTTAAATCTCGAGAATTTTCTATAAATGCATTGTATGGAACAATTTTGTCTTGCACTGCCTGGTAAGCTGGACTGTCAACTTTGTTTAGTAGTGGACTGTTTAAATTCTTAGAGAGATTGCCTCCAGGACTTGGCATATTTTCTATAGCGTCAACGCCATGCTGTAATTCGTGTATGGCAACGTCTAAAATTTCATCTTTAAATTCATTAAATGATTTTTGTACAGTTTTAGTGTCATCATCTATAAGACCGTGTGACGGTAAACTCTTCATATTTATTTTTATTAAATTTGTTTTTGGATTAAAGCTAGACCCTCTAGTCGCATCATTAACAAACTGGACGTCTATATTTTTTAATTGTGGGTAATTTTTAAATAATTCTGGATGGTCAATAACTTCATCCATTTTATAGATAGGCGTGTTTTGATTTGCCTTTACAATTGGAACAGCGCCACTGCTGTCAATAACTTCTACACCGTAATCTGGATTAAACATTTGCTTTAGAGTGTCATCGTCTAATGCATTTTTCATGTTACGGTCATCAATTTCAAATCTAAGTCTGCCGTCACCTAACGTAAATAAACCAGTTTCCTTAAATACAGCGTCTGGATCTTGCTCTGCTGCTTTAACCAGGTCTTTACTGTCTGGGCGATTAGCAAGAGGGTTTTCCATTATGTTTTGTACTACTTGGTCAAAAGGACTATCAGTGAGAGGTTCCTTCATTAAATTTTGATTAGCTTCTTTAGCACTGGATCCAGCAAATATTCCCAGTGTCGCACCACCAGGATTAAATAAACGCCCTCCTAAATATCCTCCACCACCTTGCAGCATTCCCAGTCTTGTGACACGGTCTATAGTATTTGGGTCACTTGGGTCTAATTGACCTGTCATTCCTAACTGTATAGTCTCACCAGCGTCTTGTAGTTCATCTAACAAACCGACAATCATTCCAGGCATAGCAAATTTTCTTTCGCCTTCTGACGTAATTCTAAACGGTAGTATTGCGCCTCTGTATTGATCGCTATTGTCTATGTTGAATAGTCCCATGATTTTCCATAAAAGGATCCCTGGCGTAAGAAGGGATTAAAGAACACCAGGGATAAGTTTAATTACTGATATAGAGATACTAAGAATTACAGCCAGATATTAGTTAGGGTTACCTTGGGAGGAAATATGTATGCTATTTCACTGACTATAATTCTAAGTTAGTAATTTGATACTATACGACTGCACAAAACGCAAGATATAGTTTTAAATTTTATAAAAAAAAGCTATATGTTGTAACCCAGATCGTAAAAGATTTAAACCTTTACGGCCAGCAATAACGCCTGGAGACAGTTCAGTGTTGTTTGCAAAGTTGCCAAAACCAAGGACATTTATTGCGACAGCACGCTCGTCATTTGTGCATTTTAGTAATGAGTGTCTAACATTTTCCCTGGCTATTGACAGACCCTCAGCTTGTGGCATTCCCCTACCAGATAGCTGACGTATTTCTGAACTCTTTACGCCAGTTCCTATACCTTTTTCCCAGTCATTCCTAAATGAAAGACCAGCAGAAACCTCGTACTTGTTAAGGTGACCCTTTGCCTCGTAAACATCTAAAGCGTGTTTCTGGTAAACTCTAAAGACAATTTGACGTGTCCTGGTTCCTACGTCTACCCAGTCACCACCTCTAGTTTTTAATTGACCAGTAGACCAATCAATCCCTAAATTTGGGTGGACTGTCTTTTTGGTTTTTTTCCTTTTCATAAAACTCTATAAGTTGTTCTGCTGCTTTGTAGTAAGCTGTCCTCATGTGAACAGCCTGGTCACCTCTACTGTCCCATTCTGGGGCGCAGCACTCTGATCCACATAGGTGAGGGCATTTGACTTGATCCCTCATTTTTTCAGCTATTTTATGTACTATTGCACTGTTTATATTTTCCAACTTTAAACTCCTTTTGTATGTGTATTGGTACGCCAGTTCTAGGACTGTCTGGGTTGTCTCCCCATAGTTTCTCTAGCCAAAAACCGTTTGACTTCCAGTCTTCAACCCTTCGTTTCCAATTGCTGTCAAAACCGTATACTTCTGGTTCTGGTTTCTTTAATCCTATTTCTGATGGTTTCTTATCTGCTTTAGACATGTCATCTAGCCAATGCTCATGCTTTAACCAATTCCACGGTCTTACCCAATACGAACTTTTTTTGTCTTGCTCTATTTGGTGCTGGTAATACTCTACAGCTTTTTTACATAAAGTATCGTGGTCTGTTTTTTGTAGTGCCTTACGGTATTCAGCTTTAGCCATGACTGCGCCATTTTCCCAGGGTATTTGATCCCACCATTTTTGAAATAGCATGTCCTCTGGTCTTACACTTATTGAATTACTGTCTTTTAACTTACTTGGATTTTTAATTATTTTTTTCAATTCTTCCTCTTCAAATGCACTATTATATATTGGGTCTTTTAATGGTTCATTAATGGGTCGTTGTTCATAGCTATGACCAGGGGGGGTATTCATGGATGAACAGGGGGGGTGTTCACTGGTGACTATGGGGGGGTGTTCATTTTGACCAGGGGTATCCATGTTTATTTGATAGTAATTTGATGTTTGTCCCTTGTCGTTGTGACGTGGAATTATTTCAATTACTTTCTTTTCTCTTAGTAATCTTAAATGCCTTCTAACTGTAGACACAGAAGTCTCACATTGTTTAGCTAATGTTTGATGACTGTACCAACTTCGATTGCTTTCGTCTGCACCGTCTGCCAGCTTCATCAGTATTAGTTTTGTTGTCGGATCCCCCAGGCTTTGCTGCCACGCCCAACTCAGATGTATTACGCTCATTTCTTTTCCCCATAGACTTATAAAAAGCTCCTTTGTTGCCAGAGCTAAAAAAAGTAATCCTATTCAAACTTCTTTAATTTCACGGCCATACTGCGCCTGGAAGTGCTTCTTCTTCCATCTGTACAGTGGCAGCTTCTTAGTAACTGCTGACTTAACGTCTTCAGTAATTGTTTTTTGTTTTTGTACGTACTCAAAGTCACAAATATATTTTCCTATAATTACGTCATTTACTTTAAGCTGGTATGCCACCTGGCATTTCAAATCACTTATATTCCCAGCTTGCTCTAAGATGCTTAATTCCCAAAAACGATTAGCCTCTTTCAAACTGTCAAAGCGTTTACCCTTGTAGTAAGTTGGCTTATTTTTATATTTAAACATCTTATACTATTTGTATAAGTTTAAAATAATATTTGCAATAAAAAAAATATATGAAAAGTATAATAACAAAACATATAAAAATACAACTTTACAAAACTAAAAAAATTATATTATTTTTAATGTTGAGTAGGGAAGTAAGAGAGGAGGAATATTTAATGTATAATTTATGTAAAATTTTAAATTATAGAGAAAAAATTTTTGGTTCTGTTACTGTCAAAGTCTCTAAACTATCTTGGGGTTTACAAGATAGATATGGAAAAAATATGAAAGGAAGGCAAGTCAGTGGCACAACCAGAACAATAATAAATAGAATTTATATCAATCCTGTGACAGCTCCACCCATGACAAAACTACATTTACAAATAGGTTACTGGGGGTGGCAACAAGATTGCTATAAGGAAAAAAACAATAAATTTATTACAACTAAAACTATAACAGACACACATACAAGATGGTTTAAATGGAATAGTTTATTAAAGTTGAGAAAGGTTAAAAAATGGCTTTCACCAATTCATTGCAACGTGAAAGAATTTTGCAGAATATTACACGTTTGGAATTGTCTAAACGTGTCGGCTGCCATGAGCAGACAGTAGTAAAACATGAACGGAAATCGTTTGAACTTAATGCTAAGTGGAGAACATTATATGCCAGCGCACTTGGTATTGAAGAGGCAAGACTACTACCACAAGGATTTGTAGGTAGTAAGGTTCAAGTTTTAGACGTTCCAATTATTGATTGGAATACTTTAATGAAGTTAAATACGTTAGAAAAGAAATCACTGACAGATTTTGTTGCAGTTCCAAATGCGAATAGCGAATGCATTGCATTGGTAATTGAAGATGAAAGTATGTCACAAGTTTCGCCACCAGGGTCTTACATAATATTAGATCCTAAAAATAAAAATCTTGAACACTTAGGACACTACGTTATTAAATACGATGGCACTTATATGTTTAGGCAAATTGTCATGGATGGGTCTATTGGATTTCAAACTAGATCCTATGACAAAAATATTAAAACAACTATAAATAAAGAGTTTGAAATATTAGGTAGAGTAACGCAAATTGTTAATAAAATATAACTTTTTATAAAAAACTTATACTTTTAGGGTTGTAATTAAACCTCTTTAGTATTACTTATATTATACTATAAGTATATTAAAGGGGTTTTTTTATGGGGAAAGTTATACAATTAGACCAGGAACGCACTGACAAAAAGCGTAACGATCAAGTAGCAGAAGCTGCATTTTCTAACATACACAGTGAAACAACAAATCTGTGTGTTGAAAATATTAAACACCAATTTGCTAATATTTTAAATGCAAAGTCACAATTACAGTTATCTGTCGATACAATCTATGAGCAGTTCAAAGCTGACAATATTCCAGAAGTAGAATTAGACATGCAAACGCATGACATAAACAAGACTATCCATGACCTGGATACAGCTGAAGGAAACATCAATAAATTCTTAGACTACGTACGAGACACAAGGAGTAAAATCTAATGATGCGTGTTGACTACATTCTGTGTTTTCTGCTGGGCATATTACTAGCGCCTATAAGTTTAAAAGTATTTCAATTTTCCATTTTAATCTTATGGGCATTAACAGGGAGTTACTACTAATGACAATAATACAATTAAAAAATAAAGATTTTGGTAAGTTAATAAAATCTAAAAGAAAACAAAAAAAACTTACGCAAAAGCAATTATGTGACCTGGTAGATATTGCAGTAATTTATTTATCTAAAATAGAAAACGGCCACGTAATTCCAAGCCAAAGGATCCAAAGTAAACTGCTGACTATCCTGGATCCAATAGAAAAAGAACCAGCAGAAATAATTAAGGAAGTAACGCTCAAGCAAGAAAGCGACATCCTTAGACAATTATACAATTCATTACATAAAATTTTCAAAAAAGAGAAAGGTGAAAACAATGTCATATAATCAAGACCCATTTGCGCCTAACGGCAGTGAAATGATGCAAATGCAAATACACGCTAATGTCGTGGTAAAGGGAGCATTTGACCAGGGACTAATTAAAAGTGTTGAAGATCTACATGAGTGGACGTCAATAGCGACTAGCAACTTTGCAAAGCTAATGACCGTACTTCCAATAGAGCAAACAGCTATCCAGGAGTTTGCGATGGATTTAACAAATGCAAAGACAAAGGAAGAACGCACGCAAATTATGCACGCCTATAAAAATAAATTCATTAGTAAAAAATCTAAGGACGTTGCCAGAGACATAGCAATTGCCAGTAAAAAGGAGCATGCAGCATGAGGGATTTCAATGAAGTAAAATTGATGGGCAATGTAGCTACTGATTTAACGCATAAAACAACGCCTTGGGGAACACCAGAATACCATTGCCGTTTAGCTGTAGACAACAGCTATAAAAATCCAAAAACTGGGGAATACGTTAACAGAACAAGTTTTATAAATGTCAAATTGCTATTGAGTAATTCACCAGTAGACGCTGCAATTATGGAGAAAATAAAAAAAGGCAGTAAGTTATTTGTAGCTGGCAAACTTAACCAACGTGAATACAACAATAAAGCTGGCGATAAACAAATATGGACAGAAGTTGAGGCCAGGCAATTTGAAATGATGGCTGTCCATAAATATGAAAATGCCACAGACCAAGGCCAACTGGAACAGCAAAGACGCCAAGAAAACACACAGCAAGAAACTACATTTGTTACAAATGGCGAGCCTGGTAGATGGAAAGAAGTTCCAGTTGAAACATCGTCAATGAAAGACATTGTTAACAGTGATAAAACAACTGACGAAAAAGTTGAAGAGTTAGAAAATGCAATGGCTAAAGATGCGCCAAAGGGTGGCGTTGGTGACTTAGACGATGAGATACCATTCTAATGAAACAGTTAGATGAAACAAATTATGCCTGGATTAGTGACGAGGACGTAGAACGAGCGCTTACTTTTTTACGTGATAAAGCTCCACACATAGCAGACGCCAAAGCTGAATTAGAAAAAGCTAAACACATGCTTAAACACATTAAAGCGTTAGTCATGTCTCAACACGCTAATCTAGCCGTAGGAGCGCAAGAACGTGAGGCCTACGCATCAGATAAGTACCGTGACCAGGTATTTAAAATTGGTGAAGCTACGCAAAGGTATGAGTTGTTAGCTGCACAAAGGGAGGCAGCTGCAACTAAAATTACAACCTGGCAGACAATGAATGCCAATTGGAGAGCAATGAAACTATGAGTAAGCAATTATTAAAGGATCACATTGCACGTATGGAAGACGCAATGCTTGAGGATGTTATTAAACCAATGAGGAACATTATTTATGTTTTGGAACAAAAATTTAAAATTGATGCAACAAAAAGTGGACATGCTGACGAGCAGAGTAGACGAGATAGCACGAATATTACTCAACTCCCTAGAAGAAAACCAGAAAAGGGAAAGAAATCTGACTAATGAAATTGAAAGATTAAAGAAGTGCCTAAACGTAAAAAAAATTTAAAGCATGTTAAATACGTTGCGTCTATGCCTTGTTGTTTACGTTTGTACGGTGGTTGTGAATTTGGTGTTCAAGCGCATCACTTACTAAAACCAATGTTTGGATCCAGGGGCATGGGCATGCGTGCCAATGACAGTAACGTCATTCCATTATGCTATGAACATCACACTCAATTACATCGTAATGGAGATGAAAATAAATTTTTTAAAAGTATTACTGGCGATGAAATGTTTGCACAAAATCTAGTAAAAAAAATATGGTTTAGTAGCCCATTCAATCCAGAATTAAGTCATCATTTAAATGATAATGGTGATCCAAGAATTAAAGAATGGTATAAAGAGTTATGGGGGCAGTATTACATCTTGTAGTTGGATACTATTTTAACAAGGTGATTATTGACGAAAAAGGTCAGCTGCCCCTACCAGTATAAGAGAAAAGACTAAGTTGATTATATGGTTAAATTATTTTATTTTGTTTAGTTAAAAATAAAAAAACTTAATAATTACATGAACTTACAAAAAATAAAATTATGAAACTTGTTTGGTACAGAAATAATTACGTTGCCTATGAATACAAAAATGGAAAGTCCTGGCGTAGTAAACCATTAGGTAAAAATCTTGATGAAGCTACGTTAAGATTTTCGTTTTTAAAACGTGACATGGTTTTAGATAGTACTATTGATTTAGGTGAAATAGATAAAGCTGTAATTATGTTTCAGACTAAACGTCAACCAGATATACAAAAAGATTACAGCTACTGTTGGAATTTAAGATTAAAACATTTTTTTGGTGGCCATGACTTATCATACATTAACCAGGATAGTTGCAAGGCCTACTATAGTGAATACAAACTAAAAGGCTGCAACGACAAAACATTAAGATCTGATTTACAAGATTTTGCTACAATGATTTTCTTTTACACAGGGCAGAATAGAAAAAACTACCAGGGCGAACAAATAAGATTTTGGTATCCAACAGCGCCAGATCCAGAACATTACTATCTGACTAAAACAGAATTAAAACAATTACTGGCTGCATGCAGCAGCAATCACTTACGGTTATTTATTTTATTGGGAATAACGACTGGAGCCAGAAAGTCAGCAATACTGCAATTGACCTGGATGAATGTAGATTTTGATAATCGTAAAATAGACTTTGGTGTAGGTAACTTTTACAAAAGACGTGCAGTAGTTCCTATGAATGAAACAATATTTAATGAATTAAATAAGGCACAAAAGAAAAGTAACTCACCTTATGTCATTACTTATTGTGGTGAACCTATTAAGGATATTAAGAAATCTTTTAAACGTGCAGCAGTAAAAGCTGGATTACCAAAAGCGCATCCTCATACACTTAGACACTCTGCTGCTGTTTGGATGGCACAAGCTGGTAATGACATGGAAGAAATAAAACAATACTTGGGGCATAGGCGTATTGATATGACCAGGAACACTTACGCACGCTTTTCACCTAATTATCTACAAAAAGCAGCTAAATCTTTAGAGTTATAATATTTACATTCGTAGGGGTCACTTGTGCAATTTGCACTAGTACATAGTATATGTATAAGAAAATATAAAAAAAACTAATCGATTTTTAATACTTTTAGACTAATTAATGTCGCTTACTTGACATTAAGTCATTGAAAAACTTATAAAAGTATATGTGACCTGTTTGTTGACATCGTAGGGGTCACAAGTTCAAACCTTGTCGCGCCCACCATATCCCATAAGGGTTACAGAAGATTAACCTAATTCTAAACTTGTGCAATCTGCACCGTTTTATAAAATAATATAAAAAACTTATACTTTTTGTATATAAAACCCTTGCAAACATATACTTGCATACTTATATATATAGTATAATATAATTTATACAGAAGGGGTTAAAAAGATGAGCAACAAAATAAAAACAGTTCACGCATCAGACGGTGGTCTTCAATTTGTTTTAGAAGACAATACATGGCTTAAACCAGAACAGGATCCTAATTATATTCGCATGCTAATTGTCGCTAATGGCATCCTGGATAACTTTGTTTATGGATCGTCAATGGATTTTGCTAGTGAGTATGGCTTTGCAAATAACGATGATGCCAGGAAACTTTTTAATAAATCTATAGGTGTTATCGATGAGATTGAGCCAGTACTTAAAACTATTCATAGGCAACGTAATCATTTTATAGGTGTTAGCGATGAGTAAAATCTGGAGATGCAAACACTGTAAGGAAGAGTTTAAAACAGAACAAGTATTAAACCCT
>Ga0098043_1000372_pt1 | contig 15602 bp, 24 predicted proteins | sample 9B_taG_FD_92581 | JGI IMG/M metagenome (GOLD analysis project Ga0098043, IMG submission 92581) | Marine viral communities from the Subarctic Pacific Ocean - 9B_ETSP_OMZ_AT15188_CsCl metaG | ecosystem: Environmental > Aquatic > Marine > Oceanic | place: Subarctic Pacific Ocean | collected 2015-01-10 | reverse complement strand
CATGGGTCTGGATAACGTCTCTCACAGGGCCATTGGAGGCTTCTGACAGCATATGCGATTGGGCTATAAGGGACCACCATAACCCCACACTCTTTGCATATCTGCCCAGCCTACAAAACAAACAAGCGTGACTGTTTAAAACAATCGTGTCTGTTTGTTTTTCCAAGCCTGCGAAGGCCCGGGGGAGGGGATTTTGCAGTGCTACGCGGCGATGGTACTACCCAGACACAAAAAAGAGTCAAATTAGGTCATAGTAGTTGTTATTGTTTGTGTTTATATATCAAAAAGTTATATAAATCTAATCTGTTCTGTAAAAACACAGGTAATCTGCACTGTAAATCTAGAGTTTTACCCCTACAAACTGGTAATTTTTCTCTCTATATAGATTTATCTTGACTTTTATAGAAAAGTATGTTATAATATTAACTATATAATAACAACAACAAACAACAAGTATAAGGAACAAACCTAAAAGCCAACTAGGTAGGAACTATACAGTATGGACAACGACAAAAAGACAGGTAATTCTGTTGGTCGCCCTAAGAAGTCTTCTGTTTCTAGTAAAAAGAAAGGTTCTAGAGGAGTTGTTGGACGACCTAAAGGTGACGCAGCAATAATTAACGAGTACAAGGCTCGGATGTTGAACTCACCACGCTCTCGTGCAGTCATGGATGCAATCTTTGAAGCAGCCACAGACCCTGACCATAAGAATCAGGCCGCAGCTTGGAAGCTGGTAATGGATCGTATTCTTCCTGTTGCTGCATTTGAGAAGGATATCGTTAAAGATGCAGGACGAAGTGCGATACAGATTAATATCACTGGGGTTGGAAGCACGACTATTACTGATAGCGCTGAACAGGGAACTGAAATCGATGGAGAAGCAGTGGATGTCACAGAATAAAGTAGACGAAGCGTTAGAAGAAGCCTTGGGCTACGTTGTTAGAGTAGGAGACGCTACGAGTCAGCTAGTAAATGTAGCTATTCTGTTTGGTGACAACGCTAACGAGTCTGTCTCAGGACGTTCTCACAGGCTCAAGGACAAATCTAAGGCTTGGGCATGGCTAGGGGCATCCATTAACTTTGTGTTTGATGACAATCACTGTGAACGTGCGTACAACAACGATGTAGCTAGGGCTGCAAAGACCCTAAACGAGTCTAAACCTAAAAAGAAAACTACTAAAAAGAAGCGTATCTAAACTCGACTATGAAGCATTTTACAGTAGCTGAGTTTAACTGTCAACATACTGGTGAAAACCAGATGGATCCTGAGTTTATGGAAAAAATAGATAAACTTAGAGATCATTGTGGTTTTCCTTTTGTTATCACCAGCGGCTATAGAAGCCCTGACCACCCGTTAGAGGCTGTAAAAGAGATACCGGGGACTCACGCGCAAGGCATAGCAGCAGACATAAAGATAACTAGCTCTGCTCAACGGTATTCGATTATAAAAGGAGCCTTAGAGCACGGCTTTACTGGTCTAGGGGTCGCTGGTGACTTTATTCACTTAGATACACGGGGTTCTGTACCCGTTATTTGGACTTACTACTAATGCTATATACAAAGCACGTACAGCTTACGGACGCGACAGAAACAGTTTTGTTTACTGTGCCTACAGGCTTTCACGCAATTATTTACTACGTTTTCATAGCTAACCACGCTGGTAGCACAAAGACAGCTTCTTTGCATTTTCACAACGCAGGTGGAGCTAACAGAGTAGATATTTACGATGACGAAAGCGTAGGCAGTGGTAACAGGCTAACGCTCGACGCAGGAGGTGGTCCTATGTTTGTCCTCCACGAAGGAGAAGTAGTTAAAGTACAAACAGAGACATCTTCTGACATGGAGTTTGTAGTTACATTTGATTTAACGGAAGTACCACCAGCACTTGTAAACTTTGTTTAACAACTAGGAGAGTCCCTAAATGAAGAACTTTAACGAAATGTTTGTAGGCTTAATTATCGTAGCCTTTATCTCATTGTTTTCGTTGAATGCAAACGCAGAAACCTATATTGAGTATCCAGACGGATCTACCTATACTCTAGAAGACACTGAAAATGTTTTTATCTCTACACAGCCAGTGTTTTCTAAAAAAACGTACAACACGGGTGCTGTGTACTTTACTCCTGTAGAGTCTAATACTAAGAGGGACTATGTTGCTTCTCCTACTAGTGGTATCGAAGTAGGTTCTACTGAGTGGTGTGCAGCTTACGTACCTTGGAGCGAAGGCTTTACGTTTAATATGCAAACATGGCAGCGCCACTGCGATACGAACAACGATGGTAAGTTTGGAGAAGGTGACGCAGGTTGGGAAGGTTAACGTTTGACCGACTTAAACGTACAGCTGTTACCTTGGCAGCAGGAAGTCTACTCTGATCCCGTAAGGTTTAAGGTAGTTGCTGCTGGAAGACGGACAGGGAAGTCCCGACTCGCAGCGTGGATGTTAATCATCAATGCGCTGCAGGCCGACAAAGGCCATGTTTTTTACGTTGCGCCCACACAGGGTCAGGCCCGTGATATTATGTGGCAGACTCTGTTGGAGCTAGGACACCCTGTTATTGCAGGATCACACATTAACAACCTGCAACTCAAGCTGGTCAACGGGGCCACGATTAGTCTTAAAGGAGCCGACAGGCCAGAGACAATGCGTGGTGTGTCCTTGAAGTTTCTTGTGATGGACGAGTACGCAGACATGAAGCCTGACGTATGGGAGCAGATCCTCCGTCCAGCACTAGCTGACCAAAAGGGTTCAGCGATGTTTATAGGTACGCCTATGGGCAGGAACCATTTCTACGAACTGTACAAACTTGCGGAGTTAGGGGACGATGAAACTTACAAGGGGTGGCACTTTACCAGTTATGACAACCCCATCCTCGACCCTAACGAAATTGACACGGCAAAGAAGTCCATGTCGAGTTACGCCTTCCGACAAGAGTTCATGGCCTCATTTGAAGCAAGAGGCTCAGAAATGTTCAAAGAAGATTGGGTCCAGTACGGAGAAGAGCCAGAGGTTGGAGATTACTACATAGCTGTTGACTTGGCTGGGTTTGAGGAAGTAAACAAGAAACGGACGAAGAACACAAAACTAGATGAAACTGCAATCGCTGTTGTTAAAGTTAGTCCTGATGGTTGGTACATTGATAACATTATACATGGGCGGTGGAGCCTTGACGAGACTGCCACCAAGATATTTCAGGCCGTCAGAGACTACAGACCCATTAGCGTTGGTATTGAAAGAGGAATAGCAAAGCAGGCGGTTATGAGTCCACTGATGGATTTACAGAAGCGGTACGGGACGTTCTTCCGTGTAGAAGAGTTAACCCACGGTAACAAGAAAAAGACTGACAGAGTTATGTGGGCGCTACAGGGACGATTTGAAAACGGTTACGTATCTATTAACAAGGGTGAATGGAACAACAGATTTTTAGATCAACTGTTTCAGTTCCCAGACCCACTGACACACGATGATTTAGTGGACGCACTAGCCTACGTAGATCAACTGGCACAGGTAGCGTACCACTACGATTACGAAATAGACGATCACGAAATACTAGACGTAGTAGCGGGATATTAACATGAGTATGTTTTGGAAAGAGTTTACAAAAGAGTTTTCTAAACCTGAAGTTTTTAGACCGTTTAATACATATGGCATCTACGCTATTTCTGCCGTAGTGTTTTTTACACTAGGTTACAGCGTAGCAGTTCTCTAAGGATAATACTATGGCAGAATCAATTTATAGTCCAGACCCCTTGATGATGGAAGAATCTCTAGAAGATTGGGTAATTACCAAGTGTGAAGATTGGCGAGATAACTATGAATCAAACTACGAAGAAAGATTTGAAGAATACTACAGGCTATGGCGAGGTCAATGGGATCCTTCTGACGCCGAAAGAGCATCAGAGCGTTCTAGAATTATCTCTCCTGCGCTTCAGCAGGCTGTAGAATCTAACGTAGCAGAACTAGAAGAAGCTACATTTGGTAGGGGCAAGTGGTTTGACATTCAAGACGATGTAAACGATCAACAAAGTCAAGATGTCATGTACTTGCGTAACAAACTAACAGAAGACTTTGAGTCTTGTAAAGTACGTAAAGCAGTAGCAGAGTGTTTGATTAACGCTGCTGTGTTCGGTACAGGCGTAGGGGAGGTGGTCCTTGAAGAGATTAAAGAGATGGCTCCAGCGACTCAACCCATTATGGGTGGGGATCTCACGGCTGTGGGCGTTAACATTACGGATAGGATTGTTGTTAAGCTCAAACCTGTACTACCCCAGAACTTTCTGATTGATCCTGTAGCTACGTCTGTAGAAGACGCTATGGGTGTAGCTATTGACGAGTTTGTGTCTAAGCATTCTGTAGAACTTCTACAAGAACAGGGCGTGTATCGTGAGGGAGTAATTGAATCAGCGTCTCCTAATTCAGAGCTAGAACCAGATCAAGACCTTACGATTTACAACGATGACAAAGTACGCCTTACGAAGTACTATGGTCTTGTGCCTCGTGAGTTGCTTGAGGCTGAAGACGTAGATGTAGAGTCTGACTCCATGTACGTTGAGGCTATCGTTGTTATTGCTAACGGTGGTACACTCCTAAAGGCTGAAGCTAACCCTTACATGATGGTTGATCGTCCTGTAGTTGCGTTTCCTTGGGACGTAGTTCCGGGTCGCTTCTGGGGCCGTGGCGTGTGCGAAAAGGGCTACAACAGTCAAAAGGCTTTGGACACTGAGCTACGCGCACGTATCGACGCACTGGGTCTTACGATTCACCCGATGATGGCTATTGACGCTACACGACTACCCCGTGGTGCTAAACCAGAGGTACGTCCGGGCAAGATGATTTTAACTAACGGAGATCCTCGTGAAGTCCTCCAACCGTTTAACTTTGGACAAGTTAACCAAATCACTTTTGCACAAGCAGCATCGCTTCAGCAGATGGTTCAACAAGCTACAGGAGCCGTTGACTCCGCTGGTATTGCTGGTCAGGTTAACGGAGAAGCTACTGCCGCTGGTATTTCTATGTCTCTTGGGGCTATTATTAAGCGTCATAAACGCACACTAATTAACTTCCAGCAGTCGTTCCTGTTACCCTTTGTCACTAAAGCTGCACACAGGTATATGCAATTTGATCCTGAAAACTATCCCGTAGCAGACTACAAGTTTAACGCTACAAGCACTCTGGGTATTATTGCTCGTGAATATGAAGTTACTCAGTTGGTACAGCTACTACAGACTATGCAGCAAGACAGTCCTCTGTACCCTGTGTTGATTCAAAGCATTATTGACAACATGAACCTTAGTAACCGTGAGGAACTTATTGCTGCAATGCAACAAGCAGGACAGCCTAATCCTGAAGCACAGCAGATGGCTATGGCGGCTCAACAAGCACAGCTACAGTTCCAGCAAGCGCAGACATCAGCACTACAAGGTCAAGCTGCAGAGTTTCAAGCAAGGGCAGGTAAGCTTGCAGTTGAAACTCAACTGGCCCCGCAAGAACTTGAGATTGATAAAATTGAAGCAATTACTAAAAACCTTAAAGAAGGTGACGAAGATGACAAAGAGTTTGAACGCCGCCTAAAGATTGCTAATATTGCACTTAAAGAAAGAACTCTTAACAACCAAGCTAGTAAAGGAGCGCCTAGCCGTGCTAATGACACAAACCGAAATGAACAGCTTTCTAGAGCAAATCAATCAAGCGTTCCAAACGCAGTTCGACAAATTGGACTTACTGGAGAACCGGGTCAAGGAACTGGAGGACCAACTCAATGAGCAAAAAGGATCCAAGGCTGGCGCGAGCAGGGGTAAGCGGGTACAACAAACCAAAGAGAACGCCTAACCATCCTAAAAAATCTCACGTAGTTGTAGCTAAGGAAGGCGACAAAGTAAAGACTATTCGTTTTGGTGAGCAAGGAGCTAAGACTGCTGGTAAACCCAAAGCAGGTGAAGGCGACAAAATGAAAAAGAAACGGGCATCGTTTAAGGCTCGTCATGCAAAAAACATAGCTAAAGGTAAAATGTCTGCAGCATATTGGGCAAATAAGGTGAAATGGTAATGGCAGCAGGAATGAAACACTACAAGCGTGATGGGACTCTTTACACAGGGGGAACTCACAAAATGCCAGATGGCACATTGCACTCTGGTAAAACCCACGGCAAGACTTCTGTAAGATTATTTCATTACAAAGACTTGTCTAAAAAAGCAAAGGAGAAGGCTAATGCCCAGCGGAAGAGGAACGTACGGAAATAAAGTAGGTAGACCTAAAAAGAAAACAGGAGCACCTACGTCTAGAAAAGGACGTGGACCGTCTCCAGAAAAAAAGAAAAAGAAAAAAACTATGAGGGTTTCTAGTGGCTACTAAAAAGAAAGCCAAAAAGAAAAATAGTACTATCCCTAGTAATGTAAAAAACAAGGCTCTTTATTCTAGAGTTAAAGCAGAAGCTAAACGCAAGTTTGATGTGTATCCTAGTGCATACGCTAATGCTTGGTTGGTTAAAACATACAAAAAACGTGGTGGTACTTATGCCTAAGTCTAAAGGCGGCTTAACTAAATGGTTCAAAGAAGATTGGGTTGACATAAAGACCGGAAAGAAGTGTGGCCGTAAAAAAGCCAAGAGTTCTAAACGTCCTTACCCAGCTTGTAGACCCAAAGCGGTAGCCGCCAAGATGACCAAAGCAGAAAAAGAAGCAGCTAAGTCTAAGAAAACAGGACCAAAACGTGTTAAGTACGCTGTGACGGCATCAGGCCGTAGGCGTAAAAGTACCAAAAAGAGTAAATAACTCTTGACAAAGTTATAAAAATATGGTATAATAATATCATATAGTTCTATAGAGATAACCAAGGTGGCCTCAAATGGATCAAGAAACACAGAAGTACTACGACAATTACTTCACCCTGTTTTCTACGGATGGTTGGAAACAGCTAACTGAAGAGTTACAGCAAAATGCTTTAGTGATTAACAGTGTTGAAGCTACTAAAGATGCTAATGATCTATATATGCGTAAAGGACAAATAAATGTTTTAGCATATGTTTTAAATTTAGAATCAACAACAAATGCTAATTACGACGAGTTAAACAACAATAATGATTAAAGTATTTGAGTTCCGTTGTACTAACGGACACGTTTTTGAAGAATTTGTAGAGGGCGATGTTACAACCAGTAGGTGCGGTTGCGGAGCCAACGCTACAAAAATTGTCTCAGCTACTCAGCATATCCTAGATGGATCTTCTGGGGACTTTCCCGGCAGGCACATGAAGTGGGTACGCGAACACGAGCAAGTAGGACAATCTAAGCAGGAATCCTAGTTCTAGGGCAACTCCTATTTTATTTCTCCATAACCTAATAATAGGCGGGGTAAGTTTACAATGTCAAGAGCGACACTAATTGATGAGCGTCAGGAAGAGGAAACAGAAACAACAGATCAACTCGACACACAGGACACCGTAGAGACTCCTCAAGAAGAGGAACAACCTGTACAAGAACCTGAAATTCCAGAAAAGTACCAAGGTAAATCTGTTGAAGACCTCGTACAGATGCACCAAGAGCTTGAGAAGTTTTCAGGCAAACAGAGTACGGAAGTTGGAGAGTTACGAAAACTTGTTGATGACCATATCCAGACACAACTCAGCACACAACAAGCACCTCAACAACAGCAACAAACAGACGATGAAGATGATGTTGATTTCTTTGTTGATCCTAAAACCGCTGTTAGTCGAGCAATAGACAACCACCCTAAGATTAAAGAAGCAGAAGCTTACACACAACAAGCAAAACAACAGGCTACTCTTGCACAATTAAAATCTGAACATCCAGACATGGAACAGATTTTGCAAGACCCTAAATTTGCTGAATGGATCAAGGGGTCAAAAGTCAGAACACAATTGTTTGTAAGGGCTGACCAAGGGTACGATTACGATTCTGCTCACGAACTGTTCTCACTCTGGAAAGAGAAGAACCAAGTAGTACAGCAGGCCGCTGAAGTTGAAAAACAAGCGCGTAAGAGTGCAGTAAAGTCTGCTAACACAGGCAACGCTCGCGGAACAGGGGAAGGATCACGTAAGAAAGTTTATCGTCGTGCTGACATTATTAAACTTATGCGTACCGACCCAGAACGTTATCAGTCTTTATCTGATGAAATATTTAAAGCATACGCAGAGGGTCGGGTTAGATAGCCTAAAGGAGAAATATCATGGCTAATGAAACCTCTGGAACTTATTTTACAGCTAATGCTGTAGTAGACAAAACAGCAGCGGGCACTTTTATCCCCGAAATTTGGTCGGATGAGATTATTGCTGCATACCAAAAGAACCTGAAGATGGCTCCCCTTGTCAAGCGTATGTCTATGTCTGGCAAGAAAGGCGATGTAATCCACATCCCTAAGCCTACTCGCGGCGCAGCCTCTGCTAAGGCAGAAGCAACTGCAGTAACCATTCAGGCAAACCTTGAGTCAGAACTGACGATCACTGTAGACCGTCACTTTGAGTACTCTCGTCTGATCGAAGACATCGTAGAAGTACAGGCTTTGTCCTCTCTGCGACAGTTCTACACTGAAGACGCTGGTTATCAGCTGGCTCTGAAAGTTGACACTGACCTTATCAATGCTGCTACTGGCTTTGGTGATGGTACTCGTACTCAGTCTCCCGCCAACACTGGCGCTAACTGGGTAAACAGCAACAGCTACTACTTCAATGCCGCTGCTGGCCTTGCTGCGTATGCTGCTGACACTGTAACGTCTGGTGACAACTTTACTGACCTTGGCTTCCGTGAAGCTATCAAGAAGATGGACGATGCTGACGTACCTATGGACGGACGAGTTCTCGTAATTCCTCCTGCTGTTCGTAAGTCAATCATGGGCATTGATCGTTACGTGTCTTCCGACTTTGTTGGTGGCCGTGGCGTTGAGTCAGGTCTGATTGGTAACCTGTACGGTGTAGACATTTACGTTTCTAGCAATGCTCCGGTTCTTGAAGCTGCTGGTCAAAACTCTGCGTCTACTGCTGATACTCGTGGTTGCTTGTTCTTCCACAAGGACGCTCTCGTTATGGCAGAGCAACTCGCTGTACGTTCTCAGACTCAGTACAAGCAGGAATACCTGTCTACGCTGTTTACGTCTGACACGCTGTACGGTGTCGAAACTTACCGCCCGGAAGCAGGATTCATCCTCGCTGTCTGCGACGAGTAAAGTTCTACGGGGGTCGCAATGGCCCCCTTTTATTTAAGTGCTTGAGTACGAGTCTTTAAATAAAAGATATATAACGGATAGGAAAGCCTTATGTCTAACTATGTAAAATCTACAAATTTTACTGCTAAGGACTCTTTACCTACAGGAGACGCTAATAAGGTTGTCCGTGGTTCTGAGTTTGATACTGAATTTAATGCAATCCAAACGGCAGTAGGGACTAAGGCAGATCTGGCTGGTCCTACGTTTACTGGTACAGCCACGTTTGCAAACCTTACTGTTTCTGGTACTGTCACTGCAGGAACTATTGATCTTAACGGCGGTGCGTTAGATAACGTAACTATTGGTGGAACAACACCAGCCGCAGGAACTTTTACTTCTCTTGTTGCTACTACAGCAGACATTAACGCTGGTACTATCGACAACACAGTTATTGGTGGGTCTACTCCAGCAGCAGGAACGTTTGCGGCTGTTGCAGGAACTACGGGTACGTTTTCAGGGGCTGTCACAGGTTCTAACCTAAATGTGTCTAACTGGGACACAGCTTACGGATGGGGCAACCACGCCTCTGCAGGCTACCTGACTAGCGTAGCGTTTGCTAATATTGACGGCGCTGCTGTTATTACATCGTCAGAAACTTTTGCAAGTAACGACACAACCCTGCCTACAACAGCTACGATGACTGCGCGAATACTGGCAGCGTCTCTTGGCTCAACAGCGTCTCTTGATGATTTAACAGATGTTAACTTGACCCCTGCTCCAACAGACGGTCAGACTTTAGTTTATGACGCTAGTACATCAAAGTTTATAGCGGGTACTTCCGGTGCAGGGCTAGACGGTGGTTTTGCTAATTCAACTTATCTTACAGCTCAGAATTTTAACGGAGGCGGTGCATAATCATGGCAAGCATAATTCAAATACGCAGGGATACAGCGTCTAACTGGTCATCTGCTAATCCAACACTAGCCCAAGGTGAGCTAGGTCTTGAAACTGATACTCTCAAAGTTAAGGCAGGTGACGGGTCTACAAATTGGAACTCTGCAAGTTATCTAATTAACACAGGCGGCTATGTTACAGACAACTACTCAGGTAATGTTGCAATTACTGGTTCACTGTCTGGAGACAACATTAAGCTAGACGGTAACGCTATTTCATCTACAAACACCAACGGCAACATTCAGTTGTTTCCTAACGGCACTGGATACACAGAGCTATACGGCAACACCAATGCTGGGACAATCCGTTTTAACTGTGAGTCCAATAGCCACGGTGTAACTGTTCAAGGCCCAGCGCACAGTGCCGCAGCAACTTACACGGTAAAGCTACCAAATACTTTAGGTCTTACTCAAGCATCAGGTCTTGTTACTACTGACGCTAACGGTGTAGCAACTTTTGGTGATGGCATTTCAGAAGAGTACGCAGCAGTTACATCTTCTTCTAACGCTACGGCTGTTAACCTAAGAACTGGTACTAACTTTAGCCATACGCTTACAGAAAACACTACTTTTACTTTTAGTAACCCGGCCTCAAGCGGCAAGGTGTCAGCGTTTACTTTGAAACTAGTGCAAGACGGCAGTGCTTCAGGATTTACTGTAACATGGCCCGGAGCAGTAGACTGGCCTGCGGCTACAGCACCAACACTAACAGCTACCGCTAACGCAGTAGATTACTTTGTATTTATCACACATGACGGTGGCACTACCTACTACGGCTTTACTGCAGGGCAGGCATTGGGATGAGTAGATTAGCTTTAAAGGGAATACAGGCTGCTTCTGGCAACGCTGCTGGTGGCCCTGTTTACGTTGAAGATGTGTTTTCTACACATTTGTACAAGGGCAACGGATCTACTCAGACTATAACCAACGGCATCGACCTTGCTGGCGAAGGCGGTCTGGTTTGGATTAAAAATAGAACATCAACCTCTGGGATTGCCGGTAATTTTCTTTTAGATACAGTCCAAGCTCAAGTTGCCAGCTCGCAAGCATTTTTGTCTAGTAACTCTACTGCGGCGGCAGACGGCTCTGGCAACATGGTTACTTCATTTAATAGTAATGGTTTTGGTGTTGGGGCAAATAATCGTGTGGGTTATAACGGAACAGACTACGCATCGTGGACATTCCGAAAGCAACCGGGGTTCTTTGACATTGTTACGTACACGGGTGATGGGGCTGATGGGCGTACAGTTTCACATAATCTTGGCTCTGTTCCGGGTATGATTATTGTCAAGCGCACGGATTCCAACAGTAATTTTTGGTTTGTCTATCATCGCTCTCTTGGCGCAACTCATTACCTAGCTTTAAATGAAACGCAGAACGCAACAGACTATGACGTATTCTACGACACTACGCCAACAAGCACAGAATTTACTGTAAATAATGATAGTGGCATTAACGGATCTGGTGGAACTTATGTAGCTTACCTATTCGCCCACGATGCCCAAGATTTTGGTACAGACGAAGACGAAGCAATTATTAAGTGTGGGAGCTACACGGGCAACGGAAGCACTACTGGCCCTGTAATTGATCTTGGGTTTGAGCCTCAGTGGTTAATGGTAAAAAGAACCAACGATGTTGGTGGTTGGTTTTGTATGGACATTATGCGGGAAATGCCAATAGATGGCCCCGGTCAAAACACGGGAACCGCCTCTATTCAATGGCAGGAAAGTAACTCAGAAGGTACTGCTACTAATTGTGATGTTGATATAAATGGTTCTGGCTTTCAATGCACTACTGATGCTAACGGAGGCAACGCTAACGGCTCTAATTACATCTACATGGCTATACGCAGACCCCATAAACCAGCCTCAGAGTTTGCGGGTACTACTGACTTACTTGGGATTCTTGACACTATTCCTGCTAACGCATCAACTAACGGAACCGTTATATCTACTGTTAACCACATTGACATGATAATGGGCGTTCCCGGGCCATCAGGCGGTGCGGACAACTATATTTCATCGCGTTTTCAAAAAGGTCACGCACATAGAACACAAGAACCAAACGCTGAGTTTGGCGGTCAACAGTTTTATCTTGATTATACAAAAGCGTTTAAACAAGTAATAATGAATGGAACATCTTTACTAGCATATACTTTTGCACGTGCCCCCGGATTCTTTGATTTTGTGGCTTATTCGGGCACAGGCAGTAGTCAAGATGGGGGAGATCTGGTCGCCCACAATTTAGGCGTTATTCCTGAAATGACTTGGAGAAAAAAACGAAACGGATCTGAAAACTGGGCAGTTTGGTTAAAAGATCCTATAACGCCTAACGCTAATTCTCATTCTGGCGGTTTTTACTTAAATACTAATGCACAATATTACTCTACCAACTCTATGTGGAGAATAGGTAATTATGGCGCAGGCCCTACAGCTACGCATATTTCAAAAGGTCTTGGAAATAACGGTGATTACATAGTCTACTTATTTGCCAGTGTAGCAGGCGTATCAAAAGTTGGAACTTACACAGGCACAGGCTCTGACTTAAACGTAAACTGTGGTTTTAGCTCTGGGGCTAGGTTTGTATTAATTAAACGCACAGACTCTTCAGGAGATTGGTACTTGTGGGATTCTCTGCGAGGCATTGTGGCTGGTAATGATCCGTATATATTATTGAACACTTCAGCGGCTGAGGTTTCTAACACAGATTACATAGACCCTCTGTCTAGTGGTTTTACAGTCACATCGTCAGCACCAGCGGCACTTAATGCTTCTAGTGGCGAATATGTATTTTTAGCAATAGCGTAGGAGAATCAACTATGTCGGAATATCGTTATAGATCAACGGGTGAGGTTAAAACTCAAGGCCAAATCCGAAGCGATCATCCCAACACATCTTTACCAAAGGTCTGGACTGAAGCTACCTGTGACGGTCTAGGTATTGACCCAGTACTAGAAGCACCTAAGCCAGAGCCTTCTGGTGACTACAAGGTCGTAGTACGTAACGGTGTAGAGCAGGATGCCAACAGTAACTGGGTGTACGCATGGACAGAGCGAGATATGTTCGTGGAGTACGAAGAAGAGGTTACTGATGACCAAGGCGTAATGACTACTAACGTAGTGACTGTGCAGTCGCAGATTGACGCATACGAAGCAAACAAACTAGCCACTAAGCGTGAGGGCATGGTTGTTACTATGCGTCAGGCACGACTAGCGTTGTCTCAGGCAGGTAAGCTAACTATGGTTAACGATGCCATTGCAGTTATGGATGAGCCTGATAAGACTGCTGTATCTATTGAGTGGGAGTACGGTTCAACTGTAGAGCGTGTGTCTCCTTGGATTGATACTATGGCTACTGCACTTAGCATGACAGGCGAAGAGATGGACGACTTGTTTGAACTGGCGGCAACTCTGTAACATGAACAGCGTGGGAAGCACATCTATGATGGATAACAGGCTTGACCGCATAGAGCAAAAGCTTGACAAGCTAACTGAAGCGGTATCTCAGATTGCCCGTGTGGAAGAGCAGTTACTGTCTGCTTTCAAACGCATGGATCGACACGAGAAAAGACTAGACGATCAGGAGGATGACATACGAGAGTTAGAAAACGTAGTCATGGTAAACTCAAACTCTGTCAAAAACGCAGAGAGGTTCTTCTGGATTGCTGTTAGTGCGTGTGCGTCTCTTGCTGTTTACATGATGCGATAACCTATGTGGCAAGCTTTACTATCACCAATTACAACTCTTTTGGGTCAGGTTCTCAAGAACAGGGCTGAAGAAAAAAACGCAGTACATAAGGCAAAGATGCAGGTTATTCAAAACACAGCGTCTTGGGAACAGCTTATGGCTACTGCTAGTGCCACCTCATGGAAGGACGAGTGGTTTACATTGTTGCTCTCAGCGCCTGTGGTTGCCGTTGTGTGGGGCATTGGGATGAACGATGTAGAAATACTAGATCGTATTGGTCTTGCCTTTGAGGAGCTTAACAGGCTTCCTGATTGGTATCAATACTTATTGTTTATGGCAGTGTCTGCATCCTTTGGTATTCGTGGTGCTGACAAGTTGCTTGCCTTGAAGGGAAAAAAGTAAATGGCTGAAAGAAGATTAATAACTCAAGCCGAGCTAGGAAGCGGTGTTGATACCGGCGGTGGAACCGTGGGCGGTATGCTTAATCAAACATTTGCTACTGGTGGAACAAGAAATTTAATAAACTCACTTTCTGCGGAAACTGCTGAAGAAAGGCAAGAACAATTACAGGCTATAATAAATGAGTGTGCTGCTAATGGAGGTTATTTCGCTACTGGAATTTGTCACACAGGTCAAGCCGCTGTTGATGTAGCTACAGCACAAGCTAATAGCGAGACCGCCTCACAGGAGCTAATTAATAGGGCTAATAGCTGGCTAGAAGCTAACACTGATTCAGACGGTAATTACTCAGATACAAGCACAACTGATACAAGTGAAGACACAAGTGCAATATCAGATGAAAACGCGATTGCTTCTGTTTTGGCTACAGTTCCAGAGCAACTTAAAGGAATTATTACTGCAGACAATGTAATTAAAGTTCTTGAGACAGGCGCTCAAATGAACGATCCCATGACTAAAATTAAAAAGGCTATGGGTGCTGGTGTTCAGTTTGAATGGCCCGGAGATTGGAGAAACTGGAAAGTTTTTGGTCCTCTTGCTATCCCCGGCGTACCTCTTCCTCCCGGTATTATTGATATAACTATAGGAGAAGTAATAGACTCTGTTGGAGACATTGGCGGCTTTATTAAAGACCCTTTAGGAAAAATAGGTGAGTTAGGGACTACGATAAAAAACACGGTTGAGGGTGTTTTTGGAGGAAGCATAGCTGATCCCGGTTGGGGCGGTACATTAGGTGGTTTTGAGGATTGGGTTAAAGGAATTTTAGGGAATGTTGTAGGCGGTGCGGTTCTTGTAGATATATATGAAGATGTTAAAGATGTTTTTACTCCTGACACCACTACAACTGTTGTTCCGGGTGGAGCAGACACAGACGACGATACTACTAAAAAACTTAAACAAGGCGATGACGTTGCTGACCCTTTAGGTTCAAGCACAGCGGTTGAAAAATCAGATCAAGACACTACCCAAACAAGTATACAAGGCGACGACATTGCTGACCCTTTTGGTTCAAGTACAGCAATTGAAAGACCTGATGATGATGATGATGATATTCTTAGTGACACTACTAAAGAGGTTGGTGTCGACGGCCAAGGCGGTTTTATTTATATAGACCCCAACTCAAGTACTATAGACGATGGTGGTGGTAGTGTCACTGATATAGGTGGTAGTGGTAGTGTTGTCACTGATACAGGTGGTGGTGGTGTCACTGATGTAGGTGGTGGTGGTGTCACTGATACAGGTGGTGGTGGTGTCACTGATATAGGCGGTGATGGTGGTAGTGTCACTGATATAGGCGGTGATGGTGGTAGTGTCACTGATATAGGCGGTGATGGTGGTAGTGTCACTGATAT
>Ga0098043_1000371_pt1 | contig 15610 bp, 18 predicted proteins | sample 9B_taG_FD_92581 | JGI IMG/M metagenome (GOLD analysis project Ga0098043, IMG submission 92581) | Marine viral communities from the Subarctic Pacific Ocean - 9B_ETSP_OMZ_AT15188_CsCl metaG | ecosystem: Environmental > Aquatic > Marine > Oceanic | place: Subarctic Pacific Ocean | collected 2015-01-10 | reverse complement strand
TCTGAGCTTACTTGCGTTATCAGTTGCACCTAACACTTTGACATCAATTGTGTCAGCAGAACCATAAACATGTCCTACGTTTGAAGCGTTAGCAACTTGAGCACCATGACCAGTAGATGTAGAATCTAATCCGTCTACAAATCTATCTACGTCACCGCCGTCTCCTAAATCTAGTGTAACACCAGACGCAGACGCAGTTAGTACTTCAATTCCTGCATTAATAACAAAAGTTTCAGCAGGTACATTTAATACCTGCACGATGTCGTTAGCCACCGGGTCAAACAATGATAAATCAACTGTATTTTCAACCCAGTATGGTTTCCTTCTAGTAGAAGGATGTCCTGCTGTACCGCCAGTAACTTTACTATGAGTCGCCATTTGTATACCCTCCTATATTATGTTAAGACAACTGCTGTTCTAGTGATAGCTTCTGGTCTCAAGACCTTACCACCATAAACATGCAATCCTCTAATTACGTCAGAAAAAGAATCGGGGTCTCTAACTACTTCAGTTTTCGCAATGTGCGAAGCTGTTGCACAAGCAGACATGTGTCCACCAAGGCAAAAGAAAGCATTAGAAGTACCAGATATTGTTGCAATATCTGTTCCAGACCTATTTAACGCTGTTGTTTTATACAATTTCATACCAGAAACTGTAATGTCGGATACTTGACCATTAGTCAATGGAGATTGACCGCCTCCCATTACAGACATGTCCATAACTTTTGAAGCCGCCGCACCTAATCCTTCGTAAAAGATTGGAGGTGCTACAAACCATCTATTTTCTTCTGGTACAGATTGGTCGTCTAATAGACGAGCCGCTTCTGCAATAACACTGTGACACTTGTCACCAGTATCAGCAGTTATAGCTGTTCCTGAATTAATTCCAGAAGTAGTAGAAATAGTTTCTAAAATATCTCTATCATACTTTCTTTTAAGAGCGTATGCTCCAGAAGAAGTAGCTAGAGCTTCCCAATTAACATGAGATTGTCTTTCTTCGATGTCATCTACTTTAAATGCAAAATAGTTAGCTGTGTCCACGACTAGAGTGTCTTGGTCGTCAGCAAGATTTTGTAAGTTAGTAGTTTGACCTTTTGTGTAAGAAGCAACAGAAATTGTTGGTTCTTTAATAATTTTTACGGTGTCGCCGTAATTCTCAATTTCACCCGCATAATCAGTGTTAGTGATACCCTCAACAACAGAGCTTCTACGGAAATATTTGAGAACTTTTTGCGAATATATCGCCGGTAGCCAATTACCCGAAGGTAAGTTGTCATAACCTGCTGATGCACTTATCGCCATAATTATTCTCCTATAAGGTTAAGTTTAAGCTCGAGTATCAACACGCCCTTCTCTAAAGGCAATATCAATCTCATTCTCGAACTTTTCATAAGTCCTTGAACTCATTTTTTGAATCTCGGACTGTTTCCAAATTTTCTTATTAGTGTCGCCAGAAATATTTACAGACTTGGCCTTTGTCTTTGTCACGCTCTGAGCCGCACTAGTAGCCGAATTTGGTTTGCTCTTACTTACTCCATTATCCGCTTTGTACAAATCAACAACACGAATTGCCCATTTAGAATCTTTACTATTTTTAGTTACACCATCTGATATAGACGCAGGTTGAGTATTCAACCAATCTATAAATTCTTGTGAATCTTTTAATTCAATAAAGTCTGGGTGAGCATTAACTAATTCTCTATAAGCATTTTGTACAACTAAATCTTCTTCACGTTTACGAAGTGTTTTAACTTCTTCTTGTAAAGATTCTACTTGTCTTGATGCTTGTTTTTGAGATATAGTTTCTACCACATCATACACATCTGGATATTTCTTTTTAAATTGTTCAAGGTCTTCATCAGACTTTGGCGGAGTATAACTCGCCATTGCTTTATCTTTTTCAGCAAGTCTAGCTTTAGCCTCTAGCTCTTCAACTTTTTGCTTATTTTCATTTTGCTTTCTGTCGTAATGCGATTTAAGGTCGTCATATCTTTTTTTGTAATCATGGTTTGGTTGAGTTCCATTGTTGCCAATAAAACCTGTTTCTTGAGGAGTGGCCTCTGAGGTGTCCTCTACAGCTTGTCTAGGGTCTTCAATTTCTTTATCTAAATCCTTACGGTAAGGGTTTTGATACATTGTTGAACGCCCATCGTCAACCACGTCTTGTTTATTTTGTATTTCTGCTTCTTTAGCTTTTGCTTGAGCCATTATTTCCTCCTATGGGGTCACACATTGTGAGTAGCCATTTTTGGTTGTTGAGTACGTTAGGGGTTATACCGATTGTATAAGTAGCCTTGTACTAATCCTAAGTTTTACGTTAGGAAACTTTAATTATTTGCCATCATTCCTCTTGACCGCATATTTTCTATTACGTCATTTCGGAGCTTTTGTTGGTTAGCTAGAGATGGTGAAAATGTTACACCAGAATTTTTTGTGTTTTTATTATTTAATAAAAATGATTTAGAATCAACATTAAATAATTCTTTATATAATTCTTGTGCTCTTTCTATTCTTTTGTCAATGTTTGGTTTTCCGGGTCTTAAAAATAACTCAGAAAATTTATTTGTTATTTCTTCTGTAGAACCATTTGTTAAAACACCTATTAATTCTGTTCTATTACCTGCTCCAATATCAACTCCAACGCCATTAAATATATTATCTAAAACATAACTTACTTGAGCATCCGCCGAAGGAGATATTCCTTTATCTTTTTTATATTGGTTATAGGCATCCATATGGTCTTTTTCAAATTGAAAAAGCCCTTGACCAGAGCCTCCTATTTGTTGTGTTTTATAATCAAATGTATCACCAGTTTCTACCGCTATATTTCCCATAATACCTGCTATAGCTTCTGGTCTAAGCTTATAAGGCTCAGTTCCATCTTGTATAATATTTTGATTATTTAACGCTCTAAAAACAAATTCTTGATTACTTAGAATAGGCTTTTTTTTTAGTTCTATTTTTTTACCTTCTTTTAATTTAACAGGTTTCATAAAACCTTCAAAACTTTGTGACCTATTAGCTAATTCTTTTTCATCATCCTGTGCTTCTGGAGACATAGGAGATAGTAATTTACTACCTACTGAACTTTGTCCTGCAAAACTTTCTTGAGGTACAGCTATAGGTTGATTTTTATTTTCATCTAAACTTACTTGACCACCCACTGCCATCATACCTTGAGGATTTGGTTGAGTTGGGTTTTGTTGTATTTGTTCTCTTTCTTTTGCAATTTCTTCAACTCTTTCTTTGCCTCTATTATTTATTTTTGTTAATCTATCGTATCCTATTTGTTCAGCTATTATTTTAGGAATAATCATTTCTTTATTACTAACTAAAGCTTGTACAGTAGAATCAACATCTTCTGCCGCTTGACCAAAATCAAGTTTAACACCTTTACGTTGTAATTCTATTACTGCTCTAGTAACCATTTTTTCTATGTCACCTCTGCCCGCCATATCCATAGCCGGTGCATTAATTACAAAATCACCATCATCTAATTGTCTAGGTACATCATCTGCAACGCCACTCATATCTTTATTAGGTTCATTAACCATTTCTAAATTTCCTGCGTCTGCTACTTGTTGATTTTGCATTTGTGCCATCATAGCTTCTTCGGGTAATCCACCTTCTTGTAAACGAATTGTTCCACCTTGTTGTCTGTTTATAAATGGATTTCCAGAAAAGCCGGGTGTATTACCACTAGAACCAGAGTAGCTAGAACCACTAGAGCCAGAACCTGTTCCAGATGCTTGTTCATAGTTATCTTGGGTATAAGTTTGACTAGATGAATCAGTATTAGCATCTTGCGTATTATAATTATTTTGATTGTTGTTATTATTTTGATTGTTGTTATTATTTTTATTGTTGTTATTATTATTAGAGCTAGTGTCTGGTGTTGTTGATGTTTGACTAACTACTGGTGCAGGTGTATTTACATAACCATATTTTTTCTTAACAACATTACTTAAATCTTTTCCACCCCAAATTTTTCCATCTAAGTATTGAACACCATCTGGAGATATAGCTACACGGCCTTTTACTTGCCACCCTTTTCCTTCTAAAGCTTTTTGAGCGGCTGTTGTAGTCATATAGGCATTACTACCACCTTGTGTATTGTATCTATTAGCAGACATATTTAAAATATTGTCTACTGGAAAAATATTATTGTCTATACCATCATTCATAAACTTTGCTAAAGCGTCTATATGATTTCCATTAAATCCTTTTTTACCACCATAAGCATTATACTTTAATGCGTATCCCGGGTTATTACTATTATACAAAATATGTTCTAAAAATTGTTTTCCGGTTTTATTATTTTTTCCTGCGTAACCAAAACTTGTATTTAATAATTCGTCACTAAACCCTTGTTCACCAAATGCTTTTAAAAAATTATTTTTATCTTTTTCTTGTTTTAATCCTAAACCTATAAATTGTGCCGCTCCACCTAAAATAGCCATAGGGCCACCGCCTATTGCAACACTAAATAAAGGAGCCATCCCTGTTTCAGCTAATTGTTCTTTAAATGTAGACGAACCAGAACCCATATTAGAAAATATATTATTTGCAGAGCTACCAATATTTTTAGCTGTAGTATAAAAAGAATTTATATTATCTTCATTTACATTATCAAATTGTGAACCAAAATTTTGTTTACTTTTTAAATTTGCTCCCGTACTAAAATAAGTGTTGTCAGAAGTTCCTACAGCATTTAATCCAGAATCTTGAAAAGGTGTTAAAGTGTAAGCATTGTCTGAAGTTAAATTACGCATTTGTTCAGCGTAAGGGTCAGACATATCTGTTACTGCTGAAGAAGATACTGTACTTGCTAACGTAGCTTTATTACTATCATCTGCTTTACTTGTAGATTGTTCAGATAATTCTTCTACATTTGGTGTCATATTATAAATAGAATCTGTTAATACATTTGGTGTACTAGCAGATACTACGTTTACATTAGCTATATCTTTTTCTTTTGGCAGTGCCATTAAATCTCCCTATTTGTTTTTTTCTGATTCTTGGACATTATCCTTGAGGCTCAGAAGCTGTTCCAGTAAAATTGCTTTCCCCTGATTGCGGAATATTTCCTGTTCCGATGTTGCCACCACCAACGCCCGATGGGTCATTTGGGTTTGCTCCAACAGGTGCTCCTGTAGGGCTTCCCATGCCACTTGATTGTTCGTTAGGGCTTTGAGCTTGCTCATCATTTTTTTGTTCAACATTTAGACCTTTCAACATTTCTGCAAATATTTGTGCATCTTGAATATTGTTTACCAGACTATCTGGGTCAATATCCTGTGCTATTGCTAGCTCCCTCATTAAATTTGGTATCTTAATAAATGGTGCTAACATTGGATTAGATACAGTTTGTAATAAAGTTGTTAAGCGTTGTGACCTAACTTCTTTTTGCATTACACTTGAAACACCATTTGGTTTTATTTCTAAATCACCTACAATATCGGGATTATCTTCATCAAATTGCATATTCCATTGAAAAAATGCTTCACCTAATGGTTTAAGTAAAAAATCATCTATGTTTTTCATTACTGTTTTTATAGATAGGTTAGCCCCACTTAATAACATTGAAAGACCAGATGATGTTCTTCCTGTTCCCGATACACCTGTTTGTCCATGCATAACAGAAGGTATACCTGTTTCTTCATCTGCAAGTTGTCTTGCTTGCATATACATCTGTAGATTTTCTGGTGCAGTATTTGGAAACTTTAATCCATTAATTGCAGTTCCTGTAACACCCGATTGTCTTCTAAAAATTTTGCCCGGAAATATATCCATATTTTGACCCGGAACTAATGATGCTTCATCAACATCAAAAACTAAATTACCTGCTAAAGCTAAGTTATCAATAGCCATTCTAACATGACCATTCATTAATAGCTGTGCGTCTTCCATATTTTCTGGTACACCTATACCAAATAACTGATAAGGATTTATTTCGTAAGGTAATACATGATATGGTATACGCTCTGGAGTAAATGGATTTAATACTGCTCTTAATAATTTTCCATTACATATCCAAGCGTTTATTTGTACTTGGTCTAATGGAGAACTATTATCTGGCATCTCTAAACCAATTTCTTGTGCTAGATGTGTATCTAGTGTTCCCCAGTATTCTAATACTTCGTATCTATCAACTTCAAAGTTTCCAGATGCGTTATCATATGATTGAATAATATCTTCGTAATATTCATTCATATAGTTTGAACCCATACTTAAACATTCACCGATAGCTTCTTCGTCAAAGTAAGGTAAGTTAATTAAATTTCTTAATTGGTTTCTGCTAAACTTATGTCTTTCAATAGTAAAGTTACAATCAGCAATAGATGTAGCATCTGGGTCTGGAAAAAAATCCCAACAACTTACGCCTTCTATACGAGGTACTTCTTTGTTATAAGGAACATATTGTTTTCCTGCTTCCCACTTATGTACTTTCTTTAAAAAATTAAATGGCCCTTTTACAATACCAGTTCCTAATAGTACTGATTCAAATATTGAATGACGTAAAACATTTATTGCATTTGAATCTAATAACTGGTCATGGATTAACTTTTCCATCCTAAGAGCAGTTTCTTTTGCAGGGTAAATTTCTGGTTGATTAGGAATACGAGCTTTGCCTTCTAATAAATTAGCCCCTTCGTATTCAGATTGTAAACCTCCTAATTTATTTTCCATAGGTGTTGCTTCTGTTGCACCCGGCAATAGTTCTCTACCATCACCCGGAAAACCTACAGCCGATTGTAACTGCTCTTCACCCGGTACACCTAAATGCATTGTATCAGCAATGCCTTCTGGTACAGGAGTTGCGTTAACTGTTATTGGAAATTTTTTATTAGCAAATAAAACATCAACAATTTGTCCATAAGCGGCTAAAGTTTTTGTCTTTGTTATTTTAATAAAGACTTTACTTTTTTCACTATCTCTAAATTGTGTTGTGCTATCATATACACCTCTATAATTTTTGAACGCACGCAACCATCTACCCTCATGGGTTAATCTAGCTGATTTTGATTCTTGAAATTTAGATGTTATGTAACCAACAATACCCGGAGCATCCTCCGCAGGCATTGTAGATGTTTGGTCTGCACCTTGCGGTTCATCAACCATGAATTATCCTTACTCTAGTATGCTTTTTGTTTGTCTGCGTTTAAAACTGATTTGTCTAATGGTGCAGATTTAGCAGGAGATGAAGCTTCAATTAATTTGCTGTCTTCTTTTATCTCTGGTGTAAAATCTGGTTTCATTCTAGTTAATGGAGCATCTGGTCTATCTGCTTTTATTTTATCAGAACTCATTATATAGTCTTTACCATAGTTATAGTTATTATCTGGCATGTTGCCTCCTTATCATATTAATTTTTTTGAGTACCACTCTAATACCCAAAAACTGTGTCACTAGGTGTATAAGCAACTCTATCCTTTATTCTATTTAATGTAGTATTTAGGGTAGGTTGATTAGATTGTCTAGTCATAATCATATACCGTAATGCATCATATGCATGGTCGTCTGCTTTTGTATCTACATCTTCTGGATTTGTTTTTGATGTAGGTATACTTGACAGTGTTCTTATTAAATTTGTACAAGTACTAAATATTTTTAATTTAGGCTCTGCTGTTCTAGGGTCTATCTGTAATCTTCTATGAACTTCTACTTTACCAGAAATTCTATCTCTATCAGCAGGTAACCAACGAACACCATTGCGTATCATTGTTTCTGCTATACTAGGGCCTAAACCAACTTTATTCCAACAACTTGTATCTAAGATAGATAAAGACATTGGAGGGTCGTTTCTTTCCATTTCTAGTATCATTCTAGCTAAATCTTCACCTGTATATCCTGCTGAGTACAATTCACGATAGATATAAATATTACCATCAAAATCTACTGTACCCCATAATACACAAGATGGAGAAGCATAACCATAGTCAGCCGCTCTAAATCTTTGCCATCCCGCAGGAACTTCTACTGGTTCCATAACATGTAAATGTCTAGAGAACTCTGGAAAAGCCGCACCTTCTGCAACTTCCCAATCACCATCTAACAATCGTTTTCTTTCTACATCTGGTAATGAACGAAGCATAGCTTCATACTGACCATCAGACATTAAGTAAGGATTGTCTGTTAATCTAGCAGGAATAAACTTTCTTTGAAAAAGAGGTTGTCCTGCTTTTTCATGTTGTTCTGGCCATCTGTATACTTCACCAGATTCTATATCACCTGCCGCAAATGGTTCATGTGGCGGCGATGGGTCTATATACATTTTCTTTACCCACCATCCTCCTAAACCACCGGGGTTGGCTGTACACCTCATATAGGGCTTTATCTCTTGATTTGTAGTTCTTAATCGAGAGCGTAAGTACTCCCAAACATAAGGGGTGGGGTAATGCGTTACTTCATCAATACCTATCCAATTAAAAGCTTGACCTTGATATCGGGTTACATCTTTATCTCTATCGAGATATGAGAACCATGCAGTAGCTCCACTAGGAAATATCCACATTGACTTGGATTCCTTAAATACTGCTCCGGGAAATGCTTTCGGATACAATTGCTTGCTTTTATCAATTAGTTCTGTTAGTTCGTCTAAGGTTCTTCTAATTAGCAAGGCACGATGGTCTGACAGATGAGCATATCTCAGCAAATCTGCTAGTAACGCATATGATTTACCGCCACCGGCGGCTCCCCCATACAAAACATCTCTTTCTGGAGATGCTAAAAAGTCTGTTTGTGGCCCTTCATTGGGTTTAAATACCACATTTTCGTGTTCTATCTGTTCTTTTACTGCTTTAGGTGCTATTTTTAGGTCATCTTCTGTTAAAACAGCAGGATTCTTACCTGTAAGTGTACCTTCTATCTTTTTTAAGCCAGATTCTATGTATCTAACCTTATCTCTTTGTGCTTTTACTTGTTTTACCTTGTTTTCAGCAGTTTTTTTAGCTTGTCGTAGCTTTTTTTGTGCCGCTTTTCTAGCTTTTGTCGCTACACTGTAGTTGTATTGACGTTTTGGCTTTGGCGGTGGTACATCATTCACTTAATCCTCACCATGTTCCCCTAATACTTTTTTTCTAAGTCCTTGTGGGGATATCTTTCTACCGGTTGTGGCAGTGAGCCAACTAGCAACTTCCCTATAAGAGCAAGACTGAAGATAAGTTTTTGCTTTTGTATAAGCCTCAAGCTCTTTTGTGATAGGTAATAGCGTCTTGGTGTCTTCATCTAATTTATATCCGAAAGGTATGGTTGATGTTTTTCTTGTATTTTGGGTGGTTGTGCTTGTTTCCATGCTAAGTAAATTATAAATTTGTTGTGTAAATCTATTGGTTTTAATAAGTTAGGGTCTTTCTTGTATTTATCCTGTACCCAGTGTCTAAATTCGTTGCTTCTTGTTGTTAGTGGTCGTTTCACTAATAACCGGCTGTCATCTTCGGCTTTCGTACTCCGCCGCCTTTTGCGTAGGTTTTTATAGAACCACCTTTTTTCTTTTCTAATTTTTTCTTAATACCACTTCCTTCTACAGCGGCTATAGTTGCTATTCCTGCTCCTGTTATTGCTAAACCTTTTAAATCTTCTTTATCAGCTTTTTTTAAATCATTTTTAACAGCATTATAAGCTTTCTTCCCATATTTAGCTATTATTTTAGATTTTGATACTCCTGCTAATATTAATCTTGCTATTATTCCCATCTATCCCTCTATAATCTTTTCTTCTTGCTTGTTTGGTAATAAGACCACACCATGAATTGCTGTCACATTGTGGTCTACTGTTTCTCTAGAACCTATACCTATACGGTTCAAAAGACTTTCTGCGGCTTTTAATCTAAGCTCGCCCTTGGGGGTTGTTCCGTCTTCATCTAAAGCGTTTATTAAGTTGTTAGCCGCTTTCATTCCATGAGACGCTAAGTAGTTCTGTGTTCGTTCTACTATCTCATTAGAAACTGAGTTAACTAACCAAGAGCGTGATGTAGGCTCATATCCTGCGGTTTTCATGGCTTGGGGTACACTTCCGCCGTTTTCCATTAGGGCATCAATAAATGCTTCCTGTTTAGGAGTTAGTTCTTTTTTTTGTTTAAGTTTTTGAGGTAATAGGTTCATAAGTTTTAGTACACTATGCACCATATCTCCCTTTTGTTTTTACTAATTAAAGTGGTGGAGTATGTGCTTGTTTTGTACTCACCTTATTATATTATACACGATATCTCCTAGTTGTCAAGTTAATTCTAATAAAAAAATTATTTTTTACTTGACAAAATGGCACACAGGTGTATAATAGAACTACCCCCTTACCCGGGGGCTTACACCCTGTATACAGATAGACCTATAAGGGTTCCCGCAGGGTCAAGCGTTTACTAGTTTACAGGGTAAATTCTATAAAATTGTAGCAACTTTGTATACAGACTACCACCCCACCCCCCATGCCCCTAGCGACCCTATTAAAATAAATATATATATATCAATAACTTAGCTGTCTATATAACTTACGATAATTACTATACAAAAAGACACCTAAAAAACCCCCAAAAACCCCCAATTATAACTTACGATAATTACAGATGTCGTAAGATATATTTTATTTCCCCTAAATTTATTCTAGATACAAAAAGGGGTTAAATCGGGTTTTAATAGGGGTGATACCCTAAATTAATTCTAAGTTAATTCTAGGTTAAGCCCTCAACTGGTTTCAAGTTTATTTAAGGGGTATTCCCTAGCCCCATTGCGAACAATAAGCACCCTAAAAACCCTTAAATTTACACGCATAAACCATTAATTAAACTTGAATGTAAACTAGGGTTAGAACCTCAATAAAATTGGATGTAACCGCAATAAAACCCGAAATAAAAAACCCCGCATTAAGCGGGGCTGTAACTGGTTATTGGTTAGGGTTCTTTAGCCAACAAGCTCAAATTCATTAGTTTTAGGATTTAAATAACTTAATCCTGTATGCCCTAAATCGGGCTTAGTAACTAAATCTAAAGGTTCAAAATCAATCTCTTGGTCTTTGTTATAATACCATCCAGTTTTATAATCATAACTAGGGGCATCTTCAGAAGTTCTAAATTTAACACCATTTTTTCTTATAAATCTATGCATAATATTATAAATAGGTTTTTCTAACTCCCTTCTTTTATTAGCGATTTCATATCTAACTGGTCTGTAATTATTCATATCTTCATATGATTTTAAACCCCATATAATGCGGTCTTTTGTTTCATAATTAATAAAGAAAAAAACCGCTTGATAAGATTTTAATACTTTTATTATTTCTTTTTCAGTCATAAGCTTAATTGCTCCCTTCATAATTATTCTAGATAAACTAATTTTATTAATTGTATATATTAATTTTAACTATGCAAAAAAGACATAAGCCAAATTTTACTTTTTTTAAAAGCTAAAAAATAAATGGGGGTTTTATGCGGGTTACAAAAGAATTAAGCCCCTGGCAAAAGCTGTCATTAAAAATTTGGCTGCTAAAACAAAGTTTATGCAAAATAAGCATACACTTTATTAGTACCCGCAATAAAAAAACCCCGCTTTTTAGGGCGGGGCTTACGAAGGAATATATGAAAGTAAATTAATCTATTATTTAAAAAAAAATGCAAGTACAAAAATGCCTAAACAAATACAAAGCATAAATAATATATAATCATTAAGCATTTAAATTAATACCCAAATAGCAAAAGCTAATAATACACATTCAATCATTTTAAGAACCCCCAAAAGCTTTGTTAAAATTTCTAGTTAAGCTTTCACTAGATACGCTAAGATAAGAGCAATTTAAAAGCCTTAATTCTTTTTCAAGTTTAGCTCTTACAGTATCCGCATTAACTTTGTTTGCTGGTTCATTAATAGCCCAGTTAAATATATTAGTTAAGGCATCAATAGAACCATGATGAGACCCCCTAATATTAACTGGTTTTGTTAATTGCAATTTATAAGCCATTTATAACCCCCTTTTTAATTGCGTTTAATCGTAATGTTTTACTTCTATAAGTAAAATTAATCCTAGATAAAAATGATTTTAATCTAAATCTAGGGTTAATAGATTGGCAATACTTAACCATTCTATTTAGTTTTTCTCTATAACTTAACCTGTTATAAAAAATCTTATCTTCGGCCAATTCATCAGCCAAGACCTCAAAATGTTTTTTAGTTAACATTTAAACCCCCTTTTAATGTTTCAACAGATTTTAATTTATTAAAGTCTTTTGCGTTAATATCAAGCATACCTCTATTACCCTTTTCATCAAGAATTATAATAGTTCTGATTATATTACCCTTACCATGATTTAAAGTCATACTAACTGGATAAATAAACTTAGGATTTAAATTTTTTAATGTTTGAGTATTTAAACATTGATTTCTATTTTCTTTAATAGATTTATTATTTAATCTGATTAATTCAGATTTAGTATAATATTTAGTTGCCATTTTAAAAACTCCCTTTGTTAAATGGTTATTATCTAAACCCTTATATATTGATTTTGTCGTAATTGTGAAATATTTTTTTTTAGTAGATACCAATAAAAAACCCCGCTTTTTAGGGCGGGGCTATTTACTTTATTTTAGGGTAATTTTTAAAGGATTAAAAACAATAAGCCAACTATTACAGCTAACCAAAAAACCTTGTTTAAACCCGCTATTATTTCCTCAATCATTTTAAACCCTTCTTTTATGTTATTTACGTTATTTTCTAAATTTTTTGTTAACATAATTTTGAAAGTTTAAAATTGTAGGTTTACCCCTTTAGGAATTACAAAAACACCCGCTAACATATTTTGCCAGTCTTCTGTATTCATAAATTCTCTTACTTTATCTTCACGTTTAACTTGGGCTGTGTGCGTTTTACTGCCCGCCCTAGTCATAGATACTTCAGTAATTTCTCCTGTTTTCTCGTTTTCACGCTCGAAGGTGTCGTCAATATGTGTACTCCAATGCGTAAGAGCATTAAATAAATTCCAAACAGTAGAACCAAGATTGCCTTTTTCTCGGTCAAACTGATACAAGAAATAATCTAAAAGCTTTTTATTAACCTCTACTTTTTGCTGTATTCCATAACGACTTAAACCGCTTTTTTTCTTGGCTATGTTTTGAGCTAAAATATATGCTACTTGGTCAAGTGTAACTTCTTGCTTAATCATTTTATCCATTAGTTCCTTATTTTCATTAAACATCTGAATAGTTTTTGTAACTTGGTTAAGCGTTGCGGAAACATTTAAGCCAGTAGTGTGTTTTTGTTTTACATGGTACATTCTTTGACCGCCAAATACTAAAGAATTACGGCATAAATCCCTATAAGCACCCGCAAAAGCTTGATACATCCACGACATATCAACAGAATTAAAAATATCTGAACGCATATTAACTTTGCTATTATCGGGCATAACATGGGTTAAATCGGGATATTCTAAGGTTCTTTTTTGTTTTCTGCCCCCTTCATAAATTGAGTCAGTAACAACAACATTTCTAGGTAGATTTTTATCTTGCATAACCTTTTCTGCATGTTTTTGAAATAAAATAGCGGGTTCAATAATTTTATACTTGTTACTTCTTGAACGCCCTAATATCTCCATTGTATCGGGTCTATAAACGATTACTTGGTCATCCATTGTAGTTTCCGTTTTAATCCCGTTTTCATTATCTAAAATAATTTTCGGGTTAACCGCTTTTTTAATTGGCATATCAAATAATGAAACATCCATTAAATTGTCGTGGGTTCTTGTTATAGTATCTTGCATGTTAAACTCCCTTGTTTAATGCATTTTTTTTAACGCTTAATTGCGTTATATTTTCTTTATCAGTTTTTTTGTTAGATACAAAGTTTTTTTTTCTCTTTTTTTTGCGACCTGTTATCCCCGAGCCATCCCCGTAAATATCTTGTGTAAAATAATAATCTGGGCTTTTAGTGTCTCTACCAAAAGGAAAATTTGAAATTCTTTTTTTAAGCATCTAAAACAAATCCAGAAAAATCATTTTTTGCTTTACCCTTGGCAACTAACCCCGCTATAATGTTATGACCATCCAAAAAACGTAAGTCGTTTAAGTCAGCGTTGACAATTTTATATCCCATAAACTTTTTAGGTAAACTCTTACGAAAAACAACAGAAATATTACCACCTTTTTTTAATATATCAAAAGCTTGTTTTTTGTTATCTTCATTTAAACTGTAGGTTATATGATAATTCTTGGGTAGTGAACCATTGACAAATTTTAACGCCCTCTTGTAAACCTTAGTATAATCATACCACTGGATACTTTTAAATTCATCCATTAAGCCTGTATTCTCCCATGATATATCGGAAGTACCATTTAACCTAATACAAGGAACTAGCCCTTTAGATTTAGCCTTTTTAATAAAAGCGTTTATCTCTTTTCTTAGTTGATTTAAAAAAGTTTCTCTTTCTTGTATATACCATAAAGTTTTATTTATACGCCCTAATTTTACGCTAGGATAAGAACCATTGCCCGCACTATACAGACAAGCCCTTTTACAACCTTTTGAAGCTTGCGGGCATACGTTAAAGCCCGATTGATTAGAAGGGGCAAGATATAAAATTGCGGTCATAAACCCGTATTTTTGCCCCTTAACTGTTTTAGCGTTATTATCTATATTAAGTAGATTTTTTGATTTAGTAAACTTTTTCATGTAATTAACTTGCCTTTTTTAAAAAAGTATTTTGCATTTTTATTAATACTTTCTTTAACAAAATTGTATTTTTTTATAACATTTTTACCGCAATACCAACAAAGAGATAGTTTATATAAATCTTCTTTTGGGTTTTTTAAATTACTCATAATAGATTTTAATAAATCTTTTTCAGTAGCATTTTCTTTTGGGGAAACAGACATATCAAAAATATCCTGTTCGTAATTATTAAAAGACGCTATCACATTAAGTTTTATCCAACTGGTCATTTTTTTTGCTCTTGTTCTATTAAACCAAATCTATAATGTTTCGTATCTATAACAGCAACGTTAAAAGTTTGTTTATTTACTGTAATTTTTTCTATTGTATTATAATAAATATTTCTATAACCTTTTTTGCTCATATCAAAAGCAATTAAAAATTCGTTAGGGTCAGTATTTCTTTTACCGCCTTTAAGATTTTTTACTACACCTAACCTAAAATTGCCAGTTCGTAAAATAGCGTATTTATCATAATCTGGATTTATTACAGGATGACCAAATTCATTGTCTATAAATTGTCGTCTATCTTTTTTCTTCCAACGAATATGGAATATACCATTAGTACCGCAAATTTCTTGTATCTTTTGAGGAACGCTTTTATTACCTTCTATTAACATTTTTAACTCCCTTGTTTAATGTTTAGTTTACTTTGCATATAAAAAAAAACTAGTCAAACATTTTTATAATTTATTTTTGCTTTTATTTTTAGTGTATCTAATATATTTTTTTCTTGTTTTGTTTTTTGTGTAAATACCTTAAAATTTTTTAATAGGTTCTTAAATGTTTTAGGATACCTACGCAAAAGTTTACTCTCATACTCTTCATTAAAATAGAGGCTAGGTAACGCTGACATTTTTATGCTGACATTTTTTCGTAAAGCTAAATCATAAACGCTGACATTTTTTCTGCCCGCTTTTA
>Ga0098043_1000370_pt1 | contig 15653 bp, 21 predicted proteins | sample 9B_taG_FD_92581 | JGI IMG/M metagenome (GOLD analysis project Ga0098043, IMG submission 92581) | Marine viral communities from the Subarctic Pacific Ocean - 9B_ETSP_OMZ_AT15188_CsCl metaG | ecosystem: Environmental > Aquatic > Marine > Oceanic | place: Subarctic Pacific Ocean | collected 2015-01-10 | reverse complement strand
CCCGCAGAAACTGAAGAAGTGACTGAAGTGTTGGTTGAGGAAGAATGCCCTGTGGCAGAAATTTTTGAGTCTATTTGCAAGAAAGCAGGCCTCGGTAGCAAATTCCTTGAAGGTCTTAGCGCCACTGACAAATTTGTTGAATGGTATGAAGGTCCCGCAGATGAAGAGTCCATCAGAGCGTCATTGGCTGAATTTAAAATTACCGATACTGCTATTAATGCAAAGATGACATCTATAGGGGGATTTTAAAATGAAAATTACCAAGCAAAAATTAAAAGACATTATACAAGAAGAGATTAATTCACTTGAAGAAGGATATTATTCTAAAGGCAAGTGTGTTTATAAAAAAGAAGACAATTCCAAAGTCGGTTGTACAGATGGTCCAGTAAAGGATTATTTAGCCGCGCTCTATGCCAATGTCGGTGATGCAAAAGAAAGTAAACTTGAAGAAGGTCTTGAGCAACTTACCCCAGAAAATATGGAGTTGTTGTTTGATGTTATGAAAAAGATGGCCACAGAGCCAGCAATTGTGTCTGCGCTAGGGGCAGGCGGGATTGTAGCAGCTATCGAACAAATAAAGAATAAATTAAAAACAGATACTGCCCCAGCAATTTCTGAGCCTACGACTATGGCAAATACCGAACCTACTAATAATATATAACGGAGTAATCAATGATGGCAAAAGCACAAGCATTTATGGATACTTGGCTAGCAAAGCTTACCTCGCGTAAATTGATGGTATGGCTTACTGCAACCGGACTCACTCTTGCCGGCCACGTAACTAGTGAAGACTGGGTAATTATTTCAGCAATCTATATCGGAGGCCAAACTGTTATTGATGGCATTGCTAGATTGCGAGGTTTCAATGACTAAAGCTACAATACTTGAGTTTGCCTTAAAAAACTGGAAAGCGATAGCTATAGTAGTGCTTAGCCTTGTTGTGGTTATGAAAAGCCGGTATGATTACAGTCTTATGCAAAAAGCATATGAAACACAAAACGAATCGTATCAAGCTCAAATCGATGGATTGAAAGAGATCCACAAGCAAGAGATACGAGATAAACAATTACTAATGGAGAACCACATGGAATCAATTGCAGCCATCGAAGAGGAATATGAAAATGCCCTCCAGATGATTAAGCAGTTAAGAGAAGATAAACAAGGTCAGTATAAAAACAAATTTAATCATGATCGAGAACAACTGATTAAAGATATAGAAAGTAAATTCGGGATTCAATATGCTCCTTAATCTACTTTTAATGTTTACCCTTACCGCGAACGCTACCGAACCAGCGAAATTTACAATACTTGAATACAAGGCGCCAGCACCATTCGAGGGTGTCCTGTTTGATAGCAATGCGATGTCAAAAATTTTAGCTGACTATGATTTAGCGGCATACTCGTGCGACACGAAAACCAAGTATCAATTGGACATTCAAGCTGAAGAATACGATTACAAATTAAAAGATCTCTCAATAGAACATAAAGCCTTGACAGATGAATACGATTTGTTTATAATGCAGAAGGACAAGGAAATTGATTTCCTAGCAAGTGCCCTAAAAAAAACATCACCCCGGTACAAATGGCTGTATTTTGCTGGGGGGATTGTGGTCGGAACAGCCGCTTCATATGGAGCATACAAAACCCTAAATGAAAGATAAGAATTTAGATCAAATCGCCGCAATTGAAAAAGCAATAAAAGAAAAGTATGGTGATGACGCTATAGCTAATCCAAAATCATTTTGGGATGAAGATAAAGAAAAAGAATATCTTCAACAAATGAAAGAGTTTTATGCCAAGAGTTCCAAAAATTCTGAATGGGAAGATAAAATTGATGTAAATGGTATAAAGGTTAGCAAAAAACTACTTAATAAAGAACCTCGTAAAAATTGTCCAATCTGCGGAGCCTTTCCAAAGAAATCAATGGATGATGTCTGTTTGGTCAAATTTGAGTGTTGCAATACTTGTTATGTTCAATATGTCGAAGGCAGAGAAAAACGATGGAAAAATGGTTGGAGACCAAGTTTAAAAAAGGATAATTAAAAATGGCAACAGTTTATGAAATAGTTCAAGGGCTTTCCCAAGCCGCCGCTAATGCATATGATGGAGCATTAGACGAGAATGACGAACCCCTCAAGGTCGGGTTACATCGTGAAGATGGAGACCCTATTTTAGATCGAAGAGTTATGGACGGCTTCAAAGTTCGCTTTGCGGGTAACATTATGCACTTAACATATATGTCGGAAGTGCAACTTAAGAAAGTTCATGAAAATGGCTTCGAAAATGATGTTACTTCCACTATGGCAGATGTTGTAAAATTTCTTAAGAAAGAATATCGTAAAATTACTGGAAGCTCGGTTACTCTGACTAAGGTTGAAGAGCCAGATATTAGAGTCGAAAGCACTTCAAACGTTCGCTCATTCTTAACAGCCGTTCAGCAATTTACTGTAGGTGGGTTAGAGGAAGAGATGAATAATGAAGAAGGTAGCAAAGCTCCTAATGATTACTGGCAAGACTTTATGTCTCAAGGTGGCTGGACTGGTGATGGAGGCAAGCGCCCCCAAAACGACACTAGAAAAAAGGAATCGTAAAGATGAATATCAGTGCTAGCAAGCTTAAACAAATTATCGTTGAAGAATACATCAAAGAAGAAGGTTTGGAAGAAAGCCAAGCAGCAGAAGACTTGCTGAGACAACTCATCGGTGATGAGGAATATGAAAGGCGTAGAGCATTAGATAATCCTGACTCCCGTGGTGGAGACACCGCTCCTATGGATAATCCGAACAAAGCAGCTAAGACGATGGCTATCGATATGGACACTAAAGCAGATGACATAGAAGCAGTCTCCGGTTCCGGATTAGAAGATCGACTTACTGATCTTATCCAAGGCATGCCTCCAGAAGAAGTAGCTGATTTGTTTCAAGCAGTGTTCGCCAAGATTCCGGGTGTTGAAATGAGCAGTCCAGAAGAAGAGCCGCCTTCAACTGAATATGTCAGAGGCGCCTACGGCCGGCCTAAAATTAGCAGCTTTGGTCTTGACGAAATTAAACAGTTAATTAGAAAAGTTTTAGCTGAGAGTGTATGAGTTTTGAACTTACCAAAAAACAAAAGTTTCAAGAAATATTAAAATGTGGTAAAGACCCAGCATACTTCTTGAAAAATTATGCCCGTATATCTCATCCGATGCACGGGCTAATACTTTTTGATACATATGATTTTCAAGACGTTCTATTGAACGACTTTAACGATTATCGATTTAATATTATTTTGAAAGCGCGCCAGTTAGGTATTTCAACAATTACGGCTGGCTATATTTCTTGGCTAATGTTATTCCATAAAGATAAATCTATTCTTGTTATGGCAACCAAGTTTGCTACCGCTGGTAACTTAGTCAAAAAAGTTAAAAGCATCATGAAGAACTTGCCAGAGTGGATTCGTATAGCGACCATCTCAGTAGACAACCGCACGTCCTTTGAATTATCAAATGGCTCCTCTATCAAAGCTACTTCAACATCTGGTGATGCCGGTCGTTCTGAAGCGTTGTCTCTGTTGGTTCTCGATGAGGCCGCGCACATTGAGGGTCTCGATGAGTTGTGGACTGGTCTGTATCCCACACTATCCACCGGTGGGCGATGCATTGCACTGTCGACCCCAAATGGCGTTGGTAACTGGTTTCATAAAAATTGCGTTGATGCAGAAAGCGGCACTAATAATTTTAATTTAACCACACTCCCATGGGATGTGCATCCCGACAGAGATACTGAGTGGTATAAAAAAGAAACCAAAAATATGTCCAAACGTCAAATTGCGCAGGAGCTTGAATGTAACTTCAATACTTCTGGTGAAACAGTGATTGATCCTGAATGTATGGAATGGTTATTATCTAATGTATGCGAACCCAAACACAGAACAGGATTTGATAGAAATTTTTGGATTTGGGAAGAATATGATCCTACTTGCAATTATTTAATGGTTGCTGATGTTGCCCGCGGAGACGGAGCCGATTATTCCACATTTCATATGATTAAATTAGAAACCCTACAGGTAATAGGAGAATACCAAGGCAAGCCAACTCTTGATATGTATGCTAATATGCTGAATCAGGTAGGTAGGGAATTTGGCAATGCCATGTTGGTTGTTGAGAATAACAATATAGGGTTTTCAGTTCTTGATAAATTAATCGATGCTGGATATCCAAACTTATATCACTCAATTAAGTCTACACATGAATATATTGAACAGTATCAAGCCGAGTATAGAAATTCAGCAGTGCCCGGTTTTACAACGTCTTCTAAAACAAGGCCACTTATCGTAGCGAAATTAGAAGAGTTTATTAGAAATAAACTAATTATGGTGTATTCATCTCGAACTATTAACGAGATGAAAACTTTTATTTGGAGGAATGGTAAGCCACAAGCAATGAAAGGCTATCATGATGATTTAATCATGGCGTTGGCGATAGCTTGTTGGGTTAGAGATACAGCAATACAGAACAGCGCTAAAGATTTAAATTATCAAAAAGCCTTTGTCGATGCCATTATAACTTCTAAAACTTTAATGAATACACAAATTAAAGGCCAAATAGGATACAAAGAAAAGGAATCTTTTGATAAAATGAATGAAGCAAAGAATATGTATGACCAATTTAATTGGATTATAAAGTGAGAAAATAAATGGCCAATAATAACAATAAAAACAATCCCAGAAATAATCAGTCGCAATTATTTAAATCTTTAACTAGATTATTCTCTGGACCAATAATTAACTATCGTTCCCAGTCGGGCCGCAGAATCCGTAGGCAACACCTTGATAAATTTTCTGCAAGATTTAAGTCTGCTTCAGGACAACAATTTAAAAAGACTCATTACAGCCCTCTTGAACAGATTGGTGCAAATGCAATTGCAAATCAAAGACGCTCTGAGCGTTACGTTGATTTTGATCAGATGGAGTATACTCCTGAGATTGCATCTACGCTGGACATATATGCAGATGAGATGACAACGTATTCCGACTTAAGACCTATGCTTAACATTAATTGTCCTAATGAAGAATTGAGAGCTGTATTGGCTATTCTGTATGAAAACATTCTCAACGTTGAATACAATCTTTTTGGCTGGTCACGAACTATGTGCAAGTATGGAGACTTCATGCTTTATTTGGATATTGATGACAAGTATGGTGTTCAATCGGCAATTGCGTTGCCACCACAGGAAGTCGAAAGATTAGAAGGGCAAGATGCCACTAACCCGAATTACGTTCAGTATCAGTGGAACTCAGCCGGTTTGACATTTGAGAACTGGCAATTGGCACACTTTAGAGTTTTAGGAAATGATAGATATGCACCCTATGGGACTTCTATTCTTGAACCTGCTCGTAGAATTTGGAGGCAACTCACTCTCATGGAAGACGCTATGATGGCTTACCGTGTTGTGCGTTCCTCAGAACGTAGAGTATTTAAAATTGATGTGGGAGCGGTACCGCCAAATGAAGTTGAGCAATATATGCAAAAAGTTGTTAGCCAACTTAAGCGTAATTCCGTAGTAGATCCAGATACTGGTCGTGTTGATTTACGATACAACCCTATGTCTATTGAAGAGGATTATTTTATCCCTATTCGTGCTGGTTCCGTTACAGACATTCAGAGTTTAGCCGGCGCCCAAAATATTACTGCTATTGATGATATAAAGTATCTTAGAGATAAATTATTTTCAGCACTCAAAATACCACAATCATATCTTACAATGGGTGAAGGCGCCACTGAAGATAAAACTACATTAGCGCAAAAAGACATTCGTTTTGCTAGAACTATTCAAAGATTACAAAGAGTTGTTATTTCTGAACTTGAAAAGATTGGTGTTATACATCTTTACACTCTTGGTTTTCGTGGAGATGATTTATTGTCATTTAAGTTATCTCTTAACAATCCGTCTAAGATTGCAGAAATTCAAGAAATTGAACACTGGAAAGCCAAGTTTGATATTGCAGCTTCTGCGACGGAAGGTTACTTTTCACGCCGCTGGGTAGCTGATAATATTTTTGGAATTAATCATGAAGAATTTATGCGCAATCAAAGAGAGATGTATTATGATCGTAAACATGATGCTTCACTACAACAAGTTGCTGAAGGCGCCGCCGGCGGCGAATCTGCCGGTCTAGGCGGCGGCGGAGATCTTGGCTTAGGTGGTGGAGATGAACTCGGCCTTGATGCTGGTGGTCCCGCAGAAATCCCAGCCGATGATGCTGAACTGACCGATCTTGGCGGCGATACCAGTGGCGCCGACGCTGCCACTCCGGCTGCAGATAATGATTCGCCATTATTGGCGGTCCCTCCCGGTTCGAGAAGTTCAAAGAATCTAAACCCAACTGATCCAAAAGTCAGCAAATATAATAAAAGCAGCTACAGGAGGAAAGACGGAGTTAACGATGGGCGCCCAGCCGGCAAAAGAGCACAGGCCTATGCCTCAATCGCGACACCAGAAACTAACACTATGAGAACTAACAATCTTGGTTATCCAGAGTTAAGATCATTAGGCAGAGGTAACTTTACCGAACAGACATCTATATATTCTGATAGAGATTTAGTTGAGGAACAAAAAATCCTTGAGATGAACAACTCAGTAAAATCGCTGATTGATGTTTTAGATAAAAAAGATAAACTACTGACGGAGCAAAAAGATGAAACACAATAAAAAAAGAAACACGGCATTTGTTTTTGAGTCGCTAGTAAAAGAAATTACTGCTGCGATTATTAAGAATGACACCGATAGAAAAAACAAGGCAGTTTCTATTGTCAAAAAACATTTTCAACCCGGAAGTGCACTTCGCCGCCATTTAGAATGTTATAAATCACTTTATGAAAATCAAGGCTTAGATAAGAATACATGTGAAAAAATATTGAAAGAAGCCAACATATCAGCTAGACTCGTTGATCCACATGGATTATTCAAACAGCAGACTGAACTTATCAATGATATTAATAAACATCTTGATCCGACTGTGTTTAACAATTTTGTCCCTAACTATAAAACATTAGCAACCATCGATCAAATCTTTAATATAAAAACAAACCCTAAGACTAAAGTTATGTTAGAAAATCAAATTATTATCAACATGTCCCAGAATTTAGAAGAGTCAAATTCTAGCGATATCGATACTTTAACCTTAACAACGTTTATAAATAAGTTTAACGAAAAATATTCTGATACTTTATTAGATGAACAAAAGGAATTGTTGAACCATTATATTACATCTTTCGTTGATAATGCAATTGAACTTAAAATGTTTTTAAATGAAGAGCTTGTTAGATTAAAAACAGAAATTGAATCCGTAGATGATTCGAGTCTTAATGAGAAGAAAACTTTAATTTCAAAGAAGTTGAACAGTTTCAAGGATACAGAAATTAACGAAAGCTTATTACTTACAGTTTTGAAAACACAAGAATTAGTAAAGGAACTTAATAATGGCAGTAATCATTAAAGTTGGTAAAAAGTCCAACCAAAAGAAAGTAACCCTAGAATTAGATTTACGTCGTTCTATGAATGGTGACTTGATGATTTTTGACCATGGCGATATTGATATTGTATTATCACCAAATAAAAAGAAAGTTGTTGCTTTTCCAAAGGAGACAATGACCGATCTTGTATATGGAGCACAGAACAGATTATTCACTTGCTTAAGAAAGAAAGGTATCGTGATTCCAGAGAGCATTCAAGCGGGCGCTTTCTATGGCTCCTTTGAAGCTACTCTTGAAGAATCAATTGATCCTGATGCCTCTTCGGCCAAAATGGCATTAATTAATATTCATAATTTTATTGAAGAAGAGAGACCATACTTTGAACAAGTAGAAGCTATTGTTGCTATGGATGATGAACACTTGATTGAACCTGATAAAGAATACTCTACTGAGCTTGGGGAGGTCCCACAAGCTTCTGAAAAAGGTTCTATCCAACCCGGTTATATCAGAGATCCTTACGCCTATAACTACATGTACACGATTTGAGGACTTGATGGAATTAATTACATTTATACTTTGCGCATATGGTTTAACACAGATAGTAGTATATGGAAAGATATTTAATCGAATAAGACCCACCAAAGGCAGACCCGGCGAACTGTTTAGATGTCCAATGTGTATGGGCTTTCACGTCGGTTGGTTTTTATTGCTACTTTCTCCATTCACAGAACTATTTAACTTTGATGTAACGGTAACCAACTTCTTTCTTATGGGCTGGTTATCTTCGGGAACTTCATATGTTCTCAACATGATTTTTGGAGATGAAGGATTTAAACATGAATACAAACAGAGAAACCCAGATACCTGCCACTTGGACAAGCAAGTGGATGCTGCAGCCAGTTAGACACTGCTGCAAAGGAAGTTAGCTATGGGTAAAAAAATATTAAGAGAATTTTACGAACTCTGTGAAGGTGGAGTTTGTCAAGACTTATTGACTGAAGCAGAAAAAAAGTTTGTTGCAGAAGGTGGATTGATTCTTTCTGGTATTATGCAGATGTGTGAAACACTCAATGGTAATAAACGCGTCTACACCAGATCTGTTCTTGAGAGAGAGGTGAAAAAATATCAAACACTTGTAGAACAAAATCGTGCACTTGGCGAACTTGATCACCCGCAAGAAATAGAGGTTTCACTTGAGAGAGTTTCTCACAAGGTAAATGAAATATGGATGGATGGTAACAAGGTGATGGGAAAAATTCAAGTTCTCGACACACCAGCCGGCCAAACACTCCGCGCTCTTGTCAACGGTGGATGTGCTATCGGCATTTCCTCACGTGGTACCGGTTCTGTTATGGAACAGGGTGGCAAATCTATTGTGCAAGAAGATTTTGAATTGGTGTGCTTTGATGTTGTATCAGAACCTTCAACACCCGGAGCATTTATGATGAGAGAAGCAAAAGATTTTGGATTAAACGAGAGTAAGAGCGATAAAGTTAAAAAGCTTATCGATGAGGTATTGAATAATGAAGTATGAGAATTACGGTTTAATAAAAGAAAGTTGGGATAAATTCGTTGTTAGTGAACAATCATCCCGTGCTTTACTTGAGAGCTTGACTGATAAGCAAATTAATGAAATGTTTTATGCAATCATCATGGAAAACGATGGTAAACCTTTTAGCCACATCAGAAAGCCCCGCGGCGCCGCTGAGAAGACCGGCGATGCAATTGGTAAACTATATAATAGACTTAAAAGCAAAGTCCTGCGAGGTGCAGGCTTAGTAGCTCTTGTAGATATTATGATTGATCTACCTCAAACGGGCCCAGACATAGATGCACTAACTAATTCTCCAGCCGGAGTTGCAATATTAACTGTAGCCCTAATGAACCAATTTAAAATCTCAAAAGAACAAGCTGTTAAAGCCGCACAAGCCGCGGCCCAAACTGCGAAGGACAAAGGCCCAGATGCTGCTAGACAAGCCGCTGCAGCTACTGCTGATGCAGCCAGAGTGGCTGGCAAGAAAACAGTAGAATATACTGAGAGAGTAGCGAACGATTCGCGCGCAAGCCCTGCTATGAAAAGTTTATTTAGAAACTTATCTGTTATATTGAGTCCAGAAGAAATGGAAAATCCAGAAGAGGTGATGAGTAATGAGCCCGAGTTGCGTCGACGCGTTAAACAGATTACGGATAAAACAGCCGGCCCAGTCAAACCTCGCCAGCAAAAGGATGATGGAATTATCGATGCAGAATTTGAAGAAGAACCAACATAAGAGAGTATAATGAAAAAATCAGAGCTAAAAAAAGTAATCAAACCACTCGTAAAAGAGTGTATACAAGAAGTCCTTATAGAGGAAGGTCTTTTATCAAACGTCGTTTCTGAAGTTGTGAAAGGTATGGGTGCAGCCCCAATTGTTGAGCAGAGACAATCTATTCCAAAACAAATTGTTCGTGAGCCAAATAACACGAACCTTAAACAACAAAGGCAAAAACTTATGGGTGCTATTAACAAAGAGGCATATAATGGTGTTGATTTGTTTGAAGGGACGACACCGGCACCAGCCCAAAGAGAAAATTCGGCTGGCTCGGTTGATCTAGGAGACCCAAATGATGCGGGTGTAGATATCAGTTCAATTATGGGTGCATCATCTCATATTTGGCAAAAATTAAAGTAGGTAATAATGAAAAAGAAATCACAAGTAGTAATTAAGAGATTTAATAATAGAGAAAGCAATGAAAGATTGATTCGTCGTTTTATTAAAAAAGTCAAAAAAGAGAGAATTGTTGAAGAAGTTAGAGATCGTAAACACTACGAAAAACCCTCTGTAAAGAAAAAGATTAAAAAAGAAAGAGCCCAAAGAGCAAGACTTAGAGAAGAAAGAAAAAAACAAAGAGCCTTAGAAAGACGGCGAAGAAAAATTTAGTAACTATTTACATTGTAAATCAAATTTTAAAGGAGTTTAATAATGGGAAGTTGGGCAGTAAGACCGGGACTAAATAATGTTGGTTCCTATCAAGTAAGTGGAAAACCCTACGCCTCTGGTTCGTGTTTAGCACCGGCCGCAGGATCCGCCACACTAAAAGTAGAATTTCCAGCAGTAACAAAATGGGTTCAAATCATCCCTCACAGCACCAACTTAGGTGATTTAAAAGTTGGTTTTAGTAAAGCCGGAGTGACAGGCACTAACTTTTTTACTGTCAATGTTAGCTCCAGTGCCGCGCAGGCTTTAGATTTAAAAGTTAGCGAATTACATTTTCTCTCCGGCGATGCTGCAACTTTCAAATTCGATATAATAGCTGGGTTAACAACTATTCCACCAATTTCGGTAGAGACTGGAGACGGTCCAAACTGGAAAGGCACTGACGGAGTAGGATAAGCCCATGGCGAATTTTGGCTGGGCATATGTAGATTGCACCGATTCTGGTGGTGGCGGACAAGCAGCAGGACCAACTGGTTCTATTCAGTTTTTAACTGGCGCTAACTCCACCAACGGCACTGCTGCACTCTTATTTTATACTGCATCTGAAGCAGCTGGACATAAGCACGAGCCAAACACTCTTGTTTTATCTGGAAACCTTTTGGTTACCGGTTCAGTATCAGCAAGTATTTTTCATTACGAAGACATCACTAGGATCGATGCAACTGGTTCTACATTTTTTGGCAATACAAGTGATGACACTCACATGCGAACCGGTAGCTTGGTTGTTGGCGCCCGCAACGGAATCATCCCTGTACTAAGTGCTAGTGCAACTGAAAGAGTTGTTAATGTGTCTGGCTTTGCTGGTAGATATAATTCAACTGCTCAAAACTTTACAGTTCAATCAAATTCACACATATATGGAATTGTCAAGACATCAGCTACCTTAGTTACTTTTCCGGCAGCTAATACGGTACCGACCGGTTTTATAGTAACAATTAAGGATGAAGTTCCTACAAGAACAGGTGCTAGCAACAATATCACATTAACTAGCTCATCACCAGTCCAAAACTTGTTTGACAATGAAACAACCTATGTCCTTACTGGCACAATGCCAGCGATCAGTGTTTATTCAAATGGAACAAACTGGTTTGTCTTCTAATTAAAAAAGGAGGCACCACATGGCTTACAATAATATATCTGGTTCTGTTCTCCTCCCAAACGAACTATTAAAAGTAGAAGGAATATCATCTGGTATTGTTTCGGGTAATCTAAGCACCTCTGATGGTGCGGAAGTTATTAATGTCCCTAGAGTAGCCAATGCAACAAATAATGCCATTGTAACCAATGTTGACGGTAACGCTAATACTTTAACATGTGAGACTAACCTTACATTTGATGGGGACACTTTAAATGTCACTGGTGAAATTACAGCCAGCACAGGCTTGTCTGCCTCCTATCTGATGGGAGATGGTAGCCGTCTCACTGGTATTTCTGCGGGTGGTGGCGGTAATGCTAATGCACAGGGACCTTTGGGCGCCCTACAGTTTCGTGATGATGCCGGTGCTGGAACTATAAGCGGATCCAACAATCTTATTTTTAACAACAATATTTTACAAATTGCAGGCGGATTAAAGCTAAACAGAAGAAGCACTACATCCACAATAACCGCTTCCATATCTGATTATTATATCGGCACAGACACAACCAGTGGGATACTTTCCATTAGATTACCCGATGCCACTAACTTATTAGACGGTCAAACTTATGTTGTAAAGGATGAGGCTGGAACTGCTAGCACTAATAATGTAACAATTTTAGCATCCGGATCCCAAACTATCGATGGTCAAAATTCAGTAATTTTAGAATCACCTTTTGCATCTATTCAGCTTTATTGTAACGGGACCAATAAATACTTTATAACTTGAGGTTTTACATTAAGGATTTTACTATTTATGTGTGAGCGGGTTATATCTATCTGAGTCAAACTTGGATAGGTGTATCTCATTCACGCTATAATAAAACTTTAAAATGGAGGGTTTTTTAACATGGCTTATAAATTTCAATTCGGACAGGCAATCTTGTCCGGCGCCTTGGACCAAGAAGGTGACGTTCAAATCAAGGATCAAGCTGGGGCTACCCAAGTAAAACTTGATGACAACGGTATCATTTCTGGTTCAGCCGCTCTTTCGATCGGAACTTCGATCGCTGCAGCAAACTCAAACTTTGCTGTTTCTGCTGCAGGTGCAGTTTCCGCTAAAGGTGTTGCTGCCGGTGGCGCAATCACCACCGCCACTAGTATCGATGGTACTGGTGACCTTACTATGGGCACTATTACAATGCCCGGCTTCACTGTCGATGCCGACGGTGACACTGTTGTCAAAACTCTGGCTACCCCAGATGACGGCACAATCGGTAGTAACACAAACGCTGACTTGCTGACACTTGCCGCTGCTGCAGTGACTGTGAAAGCCAACAGTGATTTCACTATCGCTAAGGCTGGTGGTCTTAACCTTGCTGATGGCGCGGTTACTTCAACTGCTGCTGAGCTTAACTTAGTCGATGGCTCTTCTGCTGGTTCTGTTGTCGCTAGCAAGGCTGCAATCTACAATGCTCGTGGAGGTATTAACTCTAACGAACTTACTGGTACCTTAAGCTTCTCGCTTGATGTTGCTGCTAACGGTGGTGTCGGTATGACCCCATTCGACAACTCTGCTAACGTCGCTGACCTTAAGATAAGTGCTTCTTTCATGGCTGCTGCTGTTGCTGATGTTGCTGTTGATCAAATCGTTATGCTTGATTCTGACGGTTCCGTCAAACGCGAAAGCTTTGCTGACTACGCTGCTACATTAAAGGGAACTTCCGCTTCTTCGGCTCTCAAGGCTGCTTCCGGTGTTCTTTCTCTTGACATCGATAGTTTGGGTGCTGAAAATATCGCTACTGGTGACACCATTGTCTTCAATGATGACACTGATGACGGTCTTCACAAAATCACTTTTGATAACGTGATTACCAAGGCTCCAGCACTTCTTACTGCAGCCGCTATCGACGTATCTGCTGACCACTTCATGTTCCTTGACGGTGGCGCAACTGGTGATGCTAAGTCCGAGTCTATTGCAGACTTGGTTGCTGGCATGGCTGGTGCAGGTCTTGCTGCTTCTGGCGGTCAACTTTCTGTTCAAGGTAACACTGTTACTGCAATTACCGATGGAACTTCTGTTGCCGAAGGTTATAACTTCTGCACCGGTTCTTCCGGCGGAGTTGTTTCACTTCCCGCTAGCCCAGACGTCGGTGACGTTGTCACCGTTAAACTTGGTTCTTCAGGAAACCTCACCCTTAATAAGGGATCCGCAGATCACAGAATCGATGGTCAAGAAGCTATTCTTCTTGAATCACCATTCGCTGCTGTTACTATGGTTTACATGGTTGCTGATGCATGGAGAATTGTATAATCTACATTTTTCAACTTTGTTGAATTCTCTGGATGCCTCCCTTGTGGGGGCATCCTTTTTTATATGCTTAATAATGTAAAATTATCTATTTATGTTTGAGAGGATTAAAAATGGCTTATAATGTATTAAAGGGTAAAGTAGAAGGTTCAGTAGATCAGCATGGGGATCAGGAAATTGATGGTGTAAAAGTTTTCAAAAACACAGTTAGTGCTAGTGTATTTTGGGATACGGATGCTCAAAGTCCTTGTGCTACAGTAAAAGATGTTGCAATTAAAAAAATTAAAGGCGATGTCAATAACGGATTAATTATCTGCGACAAAGAACATGGCGCTCGAACTCACCACAACCTAACATATAATTCCGACAATGAAACACTGAGTGTCAATACATTATCAGCTAAGACATTTGTTGGCTCTGGAGCTTATTTGAAAGATATACCAAGTGATGCCTTTATTAATAAAATCGAAGCTAATTTTATTGATCATGGGTATGGATTGCAAAACCTTAGAGGAACGTTACAGATAAAAACAAATCAAGGCTTATCTTTAGACGAAGATGGTATAGGAATTAGTCTGCATCCTAACTCTGGCTTGTCTGTAAAATCTAATAAAATTTTTATAGATCCGTCATCGATGCAATTAATAAATCTAGAAGGTCAAAATTTAAGTGATAATGACAACTTAATAGTTGGTGATGTCTCCAGAGGTTCTTCAAGGAGCACTACGCTTAATAATCTATACGAATCTTATATAAAAGCAAAAGTTCCTCATCCATCTGGTGAAGCTGGTAGCATACAATTTAAAGGCAAAAGAAATTTTGAATCTTCGACGAATTTAACATACGATGCAAAAAACAAAAACTTAAATTTGACTGGAGGATTTAACTCCCACACCATTACTTCGAAAATTAAGATGGTTTGCCAAGGCTCTGTTTACTACAACATTACGAAAACAAATAGTAAAACTTATAACGTAGATGACTCTGATTACACAATAATTTGTGATGCTAAAAATAATGTTGTTAATGTTGTATTACCTCCAGCAGAGAATAATACAGGGAGGGTAGTGATTGTAAAGAAATCTAATTCTGATACATTTAAAATTAATTCAAATAAAGTTAACGTTTCATGTGAAGAAGGCAGAATTGATCTAACTGACAACACCGAGATTAGAATGAATTATTCATCAAGGACTTTTCAATCAGATGGTGAAAACTGGCACATTATCGGCACCAAGGGAACTTGATTCCTACTTATAAACGAAGGAACCACACAATATGGCTTATAATAATAACAAAGGACCACAACATTCTGGAGATATTCAGTTCGAAGGTGATCCAAACGACACACAAATTGATTTTGAAAATGATTTCGTAGCAATAAAAACAAATGGACAACAAAGATTTATTGTGTCAAGCGCTACTATCACAGCGTCTGTAAATATTTCTGGCTCTGGTGATTTTGAGACAGGCGGAAGTCTGACAGCAGACGATAATAATTTTCGCGTTACTGGAAACACAGTAAGAGGAAATGAATTTAGAACCCCAGCAACACGTATAAATTCCACACATGTTTCAAGTTCTCTTAATATCTCCGGCTCTAAGTTTTATGCCAACGGAGTGTTATTAACGCCCGGTGTAGTTTCTGCTGTTGCCAACGGCGTAGATAACAGAGTAGCTACCTTCAGTTCTGCAGATGCCCTCAACGGTGAGGCCAATCTGACATTTGATGGAACAGATTTAGGTGTCTCCGACAAGATCTTTCATGTAGGTGATACCGACACTTACATCAACTTTACAACTGACGATATAAATATCACAGCCGGCGGCGTCAAT
>Ga0098043_1000369_pt1 | contig 15659 bp, 18 predicted proteins | sample 9B_taG_FD_92581 | JGI IMG/M metagenome (GOLD analysis project Ga0098043, IMG submission 92581) | Marine viral communities from the Subarctic Pacific Ocean - 9B_ETSP_OMZ_AT15188_CsCl metaG | ecosystem: Environmental > Aquatic > Marine > Oceanic | place: Subarctic Pacific Ocean | collected 2015-01-10 | reverse complement strand
TAACGACCAATCACCTGAGGCTCAATCTATGTGGCAAAAATATGCACCTGAAGGTATATGGCCTGTCCGATAATTCCGATTGTCTATCTATACAATTATACATATTATTCTTTATGTATATACAAGACATTAGAATATTCGGACAGATAAGGCTTAAGATGACCCCCACCGTGGGCTAGAGCGAGGTCACAGTATGAGTAGAGACATCGGAGATACAAATGAAATGAAAATGACGGGGCTAATTTTGTCTCAATCTGCTTTGGTAGGTGTAGCAGTAGGAGTGTATAGTTCAGGCTTATGGTTACCGACAGGGGCGAATGCTAATTCTACTATTAATGGAATGACATATGCTATGGGAGCGCTTGCTGTACAAACAATAGCCTATTATTTATTCAAAATGTTCTTTGAACAATCTATGAAAGAGAAAGTGGAAGTTGCCGAAATGCAAAGAAACAGACAAAATATGTATAGACAGCAGCAAATGGGCTTTGACCAACGTAGAGCAGATTTAGAATTAAGACAAATGGAATTACAATTAGAACATGAATTGCGTTTAATGCAAGAAGACCCTAGCAGGTTAATGCAAAATAATCAATTTTTCAATGGTAGTAGTATATCTGATGGTGTTACTGGTGATTATCATAATACCGCTAATCCCTTTGGCGTACCTACTCACTCTGCAAAAAATGAAGCACCGATGAATCTAGGATTATCTAATACACAAAGAGCAGTTGATGCAATGATAGGGCAATCTAACTTACCACCTCGTAATCTACCTGTTCCTCCAAAAGACGGCCAACCTACAACTCAACGATTAAAGAAAGATGGAACGCCGGATTTAAGATACAAAGCCTCTTGAGGTAAACCAATATGGTACTACCCGGACAACTAATTCCATCACCTTTGCGTATTTTTCGCAATGTTGGCGATGATTCGGTTGAAGAAACACTTCGCGCTATGCATTTAGCAAATACAGTAGATAATACCTACGAATGGGGATTAGGTTGGATTAGAACAATACTATGTTCTGTTGGTGCGGCTATGGCAGTTTCAGCAATGGAGGCTAACTCAGATTGGAACTTATGGGAAATGACAGTAGAATGGGTGTATCAAAAAGTAGCAGACTTTGGAACATGGTTAACAAATAAGTTCAGTTGATAGGTATGGTTGCGGCAAGCGGCAGTATATTAGTGGGTGTAGCCCTATACGGTAAACAAGCCTACAATAATTGGAAATCTAGAAGAGTAGGAATATATGGTGCGTCTATGGTAGGTAAAACTACGTTAGACAAATACATGACTACTCCGGGCGAAATGGAAGAAATACCTGAACACGAAAGAACTAAACATTTCAAATTAATAACTCGTTACATTTTACCTAAACCCACACGTAAAAGAGTACGTTGGGAAGGCGAGAGAAGAGTTATTCATTCTGCCGATTTAGGTGGTGAAGAAAGATATTGGAATCTTTGGATAGATGATATGGTTTCTAGACAATGCGAATATGCAATATTTATGTTTGATGATAGGGCTTTCAAAGGTGGTGATGATGCTTTAACCCAAATAGGTGGATTTAGATTTTTAGTAGATAATATAATAGAAAGAAATTATAGATATAGAAATTGGAAAAGTTGGAGGAAAGGAAAAAAGTATGCTCCAAAAATGATTCTTCTAGTTGCTAATAAAGCAGATAGATATTTTGATAACAAAGCCGCTCAATTATGGAGAGAAGGTAGAATTGGGGAACATAAGATATTTGACCCTTTTAGAGAAGACCTAATTAGATTGCAAAAAGCAGGTATTCCAACAAGACGTTCTTTTATGGCAACACGTATAGGATGGAATGTAGAAAACACATTATTAGAGATGGTAGATTACTGACCTCAACAGTGACCTTTTAGATGAGTAGGGTGTGCGAAAGACATGGGTAAGGGTGCGACGACGACAGCCTTAGTCTCCACAGGAGGCTCTAGTAATTCTCTTAGAACTACTATTCCTATGTGGATAGTAGAACAATTTGGCTTGTCTGCTGGCTCTAAAATAGAGTGGTCATTAATAGTAAAAGATGGCGAAATGTCTATTTCAGTAAGCCCACAGGAGTGATACGCATGGTAATGAACATGAATCCGTTTTATTCTTCGCAGCAACCAAATCTAGGTCAAGTAAATGATGCTACATTAATGGCTTTATCACAACAGGGTAATCCTAATTTTAGTCACGCTGCTCTGATGGAACAAGCAGCAGCACAACAACAAATGCAAAGAATGTCTATTGAAAAAAACATAGAAGTACCTAAAGTTAACTTCTATCCATCAAGACATGCTAATCCTTACAAAGCAAGAAAACAAGATATTCGTCAGGCTTACAAACTATTAAGCCCAACAAAACGTTCTATATTTGACCCTCGTAGATTATTTCGTCATAGCAAATACATGTATAACAAAGATACTGCTGTCTGTTGTGTAGATGGTTGTAATGTAAAAGAATTAATTCAACATGATAATTTGTATGCTAGAATAAGTGATGAAGATACTGGTAAAACTCTATGGGATATGTATTGGCAAAACCCAGTTACAGGTGAGGCAGAAGCATTCATAGCAAGAGAAGGTGTAACAAGTGGAAGAAAAATGAGAGCAACATACTGTCCTGAGCATCTTCATTTGTATCATTTACTTTGTAAATGGGAAGAACAGCAAGATGTAGAAGATGAAATGAAACCTAGTCGATTTAGAGACAAGATAAAAAGAGGAGTAAGTATAGTTACTGTACCAGTTTCTACTATTACTGCCGGACAGATAGGACCGATACATCCTATGATTACTAAATACGAACCTTTCTTTGCAGAGATTTCAGCAGACGTAAGGCAAAGTAAAGGTATTACAATGCAACATTATGTTAATCCTGTCAGTGGTGAAAACGATATCACAACAATTACTTTTGATATGAGAATGTTTCAAAAAGAACTTAGGGACATGACAGCGCCCAACATTGCATTCCAAGATATTCTAAACCAACAGGCTCAAACCATAAACCCCCCTCCGTCTATACCGGAAGCAGTGCTGGAGGGTATGCAATGACGATGAATTGGAATAATCAACAACCCACTTCTAGCGCACTTAATTTAAGTCAAACAGGCGCACCTGCTACAAATTATGGTAGCGGATACACCGCTCCACCGCAGCAATGGTATCAACAACCACAGCAACCGAGTGCTTTGAGTGCAGCGTGGGCGGGTGCTACTGGTCAAGACCCATATAATCAACAAGCCATTATGCCACCTAGTGATACAGAGATTTTGCTAACAATGTTAAACACTTCTTATCCTGTGGAAAGATTTCTTCAATCGCAATTGTTTCCTATGCTGTTAGATGTTATTAGTCAGATAAACACTTTCTCTTTACTAAATGTATTGAAAAATGCTAATTACACTTTTGATGAAGAGAATGGAGTATTCAAATTAGATGTGGCTAGTTTACCGACTGATTTACAGACTATGAGTTCTGAAAATGTAATGTCACAAATGAACTCTATGACTAATATGGTAAATCAAACCATAGCGCAAGCAGATAATCAAAGACAGCAAACAATGCAAAACGCTCAACAAAGTATGTTACAAAGCCAATTAACAAATGCATTAGCAGACCCCGGTTTAGTAAATCAAGTAGCACAGGGCAGTGGAACATTCTTTCGCAATTTCCTTACAGGAGGTAGAGTATAATGATGGGTGGTAATAATTTTGGTGTACCAGTGCCTAGACAAATAGCAGATATGTCAATGCATATGCTTGCGCCAAAAAGAGAAGTTATAGTAGATATGGTAATGGTACAACTAATTAGTGCTATACTTGTATTCATGGGTATTTTAATATTCAAGAATGGAGATATCACTCAGTCAGAAATGTCAATGTATATGGTAGGAGTATTTCTTTCCTTTATACTCTTGACCTCTATATATCAGAGAATAACGCGGTTTATCTAAGCAACCCTGATTAACCACATAGTATTCCGGTTACACATGGTTGAGCGAGAGCCAGTTATGAAACGTTCATGCGCGTTCTGTCAAAGTGACGACAGAAGCGTGCTTGAGGAGGCCATCAAAAGTGGTGAAATATCTTGTGAACAGTTGGATAAAGATATGAGTTGGAGGGCTAATACTGCTGACCGACATTATCGTAATCACATGGGGCAATACCATATGGCTGCAAATCCTTCTTGTGTTATTTGTTCAAGTGAGAATAGAGCAGAATATGAAAATCGATTCTTCTCCGATGGCACTCAATCTGAATTAATTGCAGAAGAATTGGATATTAAGGAGACAACCGTGTATCATCACATGAAGCACCACTTTCAACCGTTGGTTCAGAGGTCAGCAGCAACAGAGGTCGCAATTACGGTTGGAAATGAAATAACTGTTTTAAGAAGTAATGTTGAAAAATTAAACAATAAATTATCTGAATTAATGGAAGAAGGTAGTGTACATGAGGAAGGCTTTGTGAGAAATGCAGTTACTTTACATAAAGAAGTCAGAGAATCAATAAAAGATTTGACTGGATTTCAAGATAAGTGGGGTGTACAAAACGATGGTGCACAAGTTAATCAAACTATTAACATTCTAAAGGTTGAACTCGCAAAAGAAAGTCCTGATAGTTGGAAGAGAATTAAAAGTAAATTACAAGCAGAGATGGAGGAAGTACTGTGATACCTGTGGTCGATTTAATGCAAACTCAGCATCCGGGCTATCTCACATTTTTATCGGGTGAAAATATGGAAAAGTCACAATACCCTTTGTTTTTCGATTATTGTGTCAAAGTAACAGAGCGTTTTAGATACCACGCATTCAAAGAAGCCAATGTTCTAGTAAACGAAGACAGTTTGATGCATATTATAGACTGTGTAAAACAATTAGATGATACTGATGAACCTGAAATTGTCTTACCATTAAGAGAACAAATACGTCATAGTTGCTATAATTATTTAGAACACTGTGAAGAAATGGGTACAAAGTTTACTACACCATCTACTATTCCGTTGTTTTATCGTAACCTTGGAAAACTTGTTATGTTAGCATCGTTTAATTTTGCGGGGGTTCAACATGAGTAAACCAGTGCGTATTCTAAAATCCGGTATGACGAGCACTGGTAGCGATACTAGAATGTATGGACCAAGAAGTGAATCTTCTCACATGTTTCGTGCAAATCACGAAGAAGAAGGTGCATACGGTGGAGAAGATGCAGAGCATCGTGATGCTCGTATTGACCGTAAAAAACAAGAACGTAAAGATAGAGCAAATGAAATGAAGCGATTAAAACATCTTTCTATTACAACTGCTGACTTACCTGCCGTTGAAGATAAAGATGAAGATTTACAACCTACTAAGTTTGATAATGAGTTAGAACCATCTTTGATGACTGGCACATCGGGTAATTTCGGTGCACTTACAAGTTTAGCAAATCAGGCTAGAGGACCGGGTTTTGCTGGAGGGCAGAACTTTGCCATGGGAGAACCTATGGAAATAGCATTCCAATTACTCAAAAACGAGAGACAGGGCTTTGTTGGTAAAAAGCCGAAAAGAGGGAAAGGGGCAAAAGCAAGAAAAGCACATAAAGAAAAGCAGAAAAGATGGCGACCTTCAACTGGTGAGTTCAAGAGACCACCGGGTGGAATGACACCGGGCAGCGCTACATCTAGAAGAGCAAAAGCGAGAATGCGTGGTATTGCTGGTGGGAAGAAAACTGGATTAAGTAGAGCGCATCTTGCTGTTGAAATGTCTCACAGGGGTGTAAAAACTAAACAACCTATGTCTAAAGATGTACAAAGATACAGACAATACCTCGGTCAATCTGAGGCACGAAAGCGTTTAGGTAACATACGAACAGTCTCATCTACACCATCAAGATTCGGTGCACGTTCTTACAAAGCAGGTTTGACTGGCGGTGGTACATTACAAAGTTTACTACCCGGACAAGCGCAACAAATGAGAAGACCTGCACTTAGGTCTATTAGACCACCACCACTAATGCCCCCATCTTCACCGCGCAGGGCTACATTACCTTCACCTAGTATACCTAGTCCACCTGTAATGTCACAACCAAGAATGGGCGTTGGTGTTCAAGGTATGTCCGGTCAAAGTCCAACTTACAGACCTAGATTACCTAGTTCTTCGATACAAGGTGCGCCTGTAATGACTAGTGAAGTCGGAAAAGGTAGCGAATTACAAAAGCGGGGACTATCATACTATGACACTGCTGAACTTAGACAGTTAGTAAACGAGGCTCGAAGAGCGCTAAAACGTAAAGAGACTAAGAAAAAAGGTAAGGGTGAAAAAAACGTAGGCTCTGCTAGTAATTTACCAGCGCATAATAATGCGCCTACTAAAGAAACTACTAGGCCGGAAGGTGCAACCGAAGATGCAACTAATGACCCTCGTACTTTTGGAATCAACCCTCTAGACCACTTAACAAGTCGAGGCGGTAGAACTCCATGATTAAATCTACTATAATTATGAAATCTCTTTTACTTAGAAAGGGCGATGGTAATTATAATTTATTTGCTGGTCAATTACAAAACCTAAGGTATCCACCTCCCGAAGCGCATAATTCTGACCCCAATGGAATGGATATTCCAGCGTTTGCTCACACTGGCGCTCATGGGGAAAACGAATCAGGTATTCCGGGCGTAGGTCATGTATATCCGGGTGATTGGAAAATAGGTATGCATGGAGAAAAAATATACGCTGATGAATCCGGTGGAGAACACATGCATGGTATTGACGGAATAATACGTGCTGTTGGAGACTCTTTGTTAGAACATGGGATAAAAACACCAGCGAAAGATGTAATCCAAAAGGCCATAGATATGCATAATCAAGACCATAAAGAAGATAATCATTTACCTAATGTAGATAGTGTTGCTTGGAGAAAAATGCATTTAGCACCATTACAAGAGCAAGACCATAGAGTGAGAAGTAATTATACTCAAGATGGTAATTTAATTACAAATTATACAAACAGTCACGGTGATAAACATAGATTCGGCACATATCTAGAATCTTATGCTGTGCCTTTTAACAATCAACTTGGAGAAGTTATGGCACAACTGGGACACCCTAATCCGCAAAAACATAGTTGGGTAAAGAAACCTTATGTAAAACCACATAGATTACATTTAGTTCCTGATGGAGAAGGTGGAATGCAATTCGGAGCACAAGCAGTTGATTCCGGTAAAATGCAAGATGGTAGAATACACGGTAATCAAGCGGCAAAGTGGGGCGGGAGAATGCCTGATAATAGAGCCTTTCAAAATATTTCATCTTGGGGGATAGCCCATCATTATCCTAACGTTTACTATATTCCTCAAAGTGATGCTGCCCCTAATGCAAGAAGACAAATAAGACAAAAAACAGTTGATAGTTTTCTACATCACATGGCTCAAGCAAGTGGCGTAGACAGAGATGCTGCTATGAGTAATCTAGTGGTTGACAGCGCGGCTGCTAAAAAACATTTAGCAAATATACCCGGTGAAATAAACGGTAAACCCCTAAAAGCATTATTGCAAACACGTGAAGGACAAATAGAAGCGGCCAACTACTTATCTCAGTTTCCAGCATTTCAAGCAGTTTACGGTGAAAATAGAAGACCGACTTTTGATGCTGATGGAAATATAAAACAAGGCGGCTCTACTGTTGGTAGAATGAATCATCTATATGGGCAAAGATATGGAGATACAGCAGAAGAAGGAAAAGGGCTTGACCATTTTATGAGTCATAGCGATAGAATTGGTGTAGAACATCAGTTGAATGGAAAAATTGGTCATCATAATAGAGCAAAAGATGCATGGAGCAACGTTGTACTCGCAGCATCTCAGGGAATCAATCACACGGAAGATGATTTATCGCCTGAGGATTTACAAGCAGCGAATATTAGATTGTACGATACACCTGAAACAAGAGCGGCTGCACCTAATGTAAAAATGATGTTAGACCATTTGTTCCATACTCACACCATAGCGGGAGGGCATGAAAGAAAAGAAATACCCCCACAAGAAGAATTACAACAACTACAACCGATTGTAGATAATATAATTCAGGGAGGTACACATGAAGATAGAGGGCAATTAGGTGTACCTGAACATATTAGATATTCAGACATGGCATCGTCTATGACACCAGTTGGCGCGTCTATGCAACCCGAAGAAAGTACATTAAAACCTAGAGCGGGTAACGAAAAAGGTATATCCGGTGCACCTGTTCCAGTTTCCGGCGGTGCACCTCCGGCTGCAACTAGTGGTGCGCCACCACCACAGCCACAGCCTCAACCAGCGCCGATGCAAGATACGGGATTTTACCCTCAACAAATGACAAGAGAAAGAGGGCAAAGAATAACACAACCTCAATCTTTGAATCTAACGCCGCAACAAATGCAAAGATTACAATTTGCTAGTGCACCTCGAAGTCAAGTAGCAGATGTAATGAGTCAGTCGGGTTTACCTGAGAGAAGCATAACACCCGATAGAATGCAACAATTTCAACAAAACGTTGGTGACCCTTATCAGCGTTTTATTACTCAATATGCAAAAAGCAGCGACAATCCTAGTGCAGCAAAAGACAGACTAATCAAAGCGGTAGAAATATTACAAATAGAAGATGCTCGAAGAGATGATGAAATCATCAAGCATTTACCTTCTAATAATTTAAGCGTAGATTCTATTACAGACATTCTTTACTTAGCGAAAATGCTAGACATTACATCTATGGATGTTAGTACAATATTAAACACTAAAGGCGATTGGGAGAGAATATCTAAGACATACGGCTATTCCGATAGAGTAGTTAAAGTGGTCAAGGTTTCATTCGGGGGTGTCTAAATGGGTAAAGTTTACGTTATTAGAAAAGAACAGTCAAACTCTATGCTTTCTAACGCATCTATGGCTTATAGCCCTAGTAGTGGAACACAACTTATGGTTGGTACTAGTCCTGAAAATGTAGATTATTCGCAGTATGGGACTTCTAATAGTAATCAACGTCGATTAGCACAAAGATATGGAAATCTAGGTAGATATGCTAGATATGGAATGGCGGGTCTTGGGGCATTAAACTCATTTTACAATACTACTGCAAGTGGGCAGCCCGGTGCAATTAGTTCTCTTGGTAGTGGTGCTTTGAGTGGATATTACGGTTCTCAAGGACTAGAAAATGTAGGTGCTAAGTTTGGCGGTCGTGTTGGTGTAAGAAGAGATGCTAGAGAATCTAACGAAGCGTATGACGAAGCCAACAGAGAAAATCAAAGAAGAATGGTAAATGTAATCGATGCGAATAATAGAGTGACTGGGGCACTTTCCAATATTGCTAGTCCTAAACAAAAAACATTAACACCTGCTAATTCTACTCAACAATCGTTATTAGATAATTACGGAAAACAAAGAAATAATGCTTTTCAAATACAAGATTTAAGAGGTTAAAATGTCTAAGAATAAGGAAGAAATGGATACCTTTATTCTTAATATGGATAAAGAGATGTCTAAGAAATCCTTCAAGTACTTCTTTGTAGATATGCTAGGTTTCATGTATAATCACCATCACGAATCTTGGAAAGTAGGATTAGAAGAATCTCAGTATTTTTGTGTTAAAGCGTCGAGAGACCACGGAAAATCTGTTTTCTTTATGATGTATGCTTTATGGTTAGCCGCATTCAAACCTAATACTCACGTTATGATATTCTCACACTCTCTTGAACAAACTCTTGAACACATGCGCTTTGTACGTAATACAATAGAAGGACACGATATACTTAGAGATTTGAAGCCACAGGGTAAACCTTGGGCTAAATCTTACTTCGAGTTTTCCAATGGTAGCCGTATGATGGCAAAGTCAGTTGGAGGTGCTACACGTGGTTTCCACCCTGACATTGTTGTATGTGACGATATTCTATGGGGTACTACTGCGAGCGAACTTGCTAAAACAGCAGATTGGTTTTATGGTGTTTTGTTACCTGTACTCCACCACAGTAGTAAATTAATGATGGTGGGGACTCCTTTCAGTTACAACGATTTATACGCTGAATTAGAACAAAAAGAAACTTTTAGAGTAGAAACTTATCCAGCAATAAACCAAGAAGGAATTGCGTTATGGCCTGAAAGATGGGATTTAGAATCTTTAGAGAAAAGAAGAATGTCTATGCCAGCAATACAGTTTAGCCGTGAATACCTATGTGAGCCGATTCACGACGTGGCGAGTATGTTCCCCGGCCCATTATTAGAAAAATGCAGAGACCCTAAACTTGTTTTGATTGACAGGGCTGAAACTTTCTATAACGAGGAAGGTGAAGCAAACGGAGTCTTTGGTCAGCATTTTGTAGGACACGACCCTGCTATATCATCTGATAAAAATGCTGATTTTACCGCTATAACTGTGATGCGACAAAAGCCCGGTGAAGCAACAAAAGAAATAGTTCACGTGGTACATGAGAGAGGTATGTCTTCTATGGCTCAGAAAAGAATGATGGTATTACTAAATAGTCGATTTAGTCCTGATTTAATTCAACTTGAAGGTAATAACTTTCAACGTATGTTAGAACAAGAAATGAGAGAGTTGAGAGCGGATATGCCAATTAGAGTATTTATGACTACTCGTACTCGTAAAGAGTCGTTATTTATGAGTTTATTACTCGCATTTGAACAAGGTCACATCAAATTACCATATGGTGATGAAAGGAGTAGAGCCTACACTCATAAAGTTGAACAAGAGTTGAATAGATTTGGAATGCAGAAAAATGGTAAACTAGAAAGTGTAGGCGTACATGATGACTTGGCGATGAGTTTAGCACTAGCAAATTGGGCATCTAAGGAGTTCAAGGGAAGCATTACACTCTTAGATGATTACATGCCCGGATTTGATGAGTGGTTTAAGGGCGAAAGCAAAAATGACTCGATAATGATACCATAGGTGAAGAAGATGAATGATACAATAATGAAAGATGAATGGGAAAATAATACTTTTTGGATAGAGAATTGGGTGTACTGGAGTTCTTAAAATGAATACTTTTTCTAAGAATAACGATGGTTGGTTTGAAGCCAATTTAGGTTATTCTGCGACAGAGTTAGTACATCGACTTAGAAAGGCTAGAAGAAACAACAAAGATGAAAAAGAGTTTATCGATAAAGCCATAGAAGATATACGGGCTATGAAAAGTATGGAATTAGATGCTACTCTAAAAATGCATAGTTGGTGTGAGCAATACTCTGATGTGATAAAAGAATTAGGAATGTCTGATAACAATATGAAAGCCTTGAGAAAGTTTGGCGACTCTCGTAGAGTTAGTTTACAAAGAGCCTGTCACCAATGGCAAAAATCGGATGACGCTTTGAAAATGCTTGAAGAATATGAAGACGTGTGGCAAGACGAACAGAAAAAAGCATGGGTGGCCGCAATGAATGGTAAAAGAGATGCAAGAAAAGTATGGAAAAGCACACTTCATCAAATGGATAGACTAAATGAAAAAGACCGAGAAGCGTTAGTAAAAAGTGCTGAAATACTTTTAGAAAAAGGTACTATGAGCGGTAGAACGTTATTTGCTAATCTATATGATAGAAATATATTACACAAAAGTATGACATCTATGAAATTAGCAAAATTACTCAGTATGTATGGAGAAGAGGTAGATATTATGGCTGGGGCATCTAGAGGCACATTTGTAAAAATGGATAGAACTGGATTAATCATAAAAGACCCATGGGCGTATGCTGCGGGTTTCTTAGATGCAGATGGGTATATTACAATTACAGGAAGAGGTGAACCTAGAGCCGGATTTATCGCTACTGGCTCAAGAGGTAAAGTACACTGTGAACAATTGCAAAAAACTTTAGATTGCGGTGTTTTACAATTAGACCAAAAAATATACAAAGATAATCAAAGAAGTCAACACAGATTACAATTTTATTCTAAGGCAGATATTAGTAAACTATTGAAAGGTATATTACCTTTTTTAGAAATGAAGAAAACTCAAGCAAAAGCGGTTTTAGCATACATAGAAGAAAACGATGGATTAAAGAAAGAAGAATTAAAGAAAGTTGTAAGATATTACAATTGGTCTGATGATACTAATAAGTCGAACGCTCTCCTTTCGGAATGGGGAGTGCAAGCCGACGATATAACAAAGTGGGCGGAGGCGATATAATATGGCAGAAGAACAAGGAAGAATAGGTCGATTAATCTCTGCATTAGGTAGTCCGTTTAGAAGTAGAACAACTCCTGAGCCGCAAATGCCGTTATACACAACTGGTATTCAAGAGCCTGTATTAGCACAAGGTATTACTATTCCAGCGCTTTATGCAGTATCACAAGAAAACTTGATTCTTAGAACTGTGATTTCTAAACTAGGACAAGAGATATTTAGAAGAGGTTATTATTGGGAAAAGAAGTTTCAGCACAAGTGCAAGGACTGCGGTGAAGAATATACTCACGAAGTAGATAGTTGTAAGTTATGTGGAGGGGAAGTAAAACAACCTGACGTACAACAACTAATCTACCCTAAGTGGTTACTAGAGCAACAAAACTCTATGGAACAAGATTTCATGCACGTGTTGCAAGAGATAGAAAGAGATTTAGAAATAGTAGATGATGCTTTCTTAATCTGTGTAAAAGAATATTTCGTAGACCCCGAAACATCGGACATTAAGTTTTACAGGGTTAAAGAATTGATTAGAGGCGACCCTATCTTTATGAGAATTATATCTGATAAGCGCGGTGTGCGAGGTGGAAGATACAAAGTATGTCCTCTTCATAGAGACCAAATCTCCTATCCGGGTCAAGATGACAAGTGTGAAGTTTGCGGCAATAATATGCAAGAAGCGCACTATGCAAATATGGCTGGTAGTGGTAAAACACAGTATTACTTAGAAGGAGAAGTAATACACATTAGTAAATACAATCCGTCTAAATTGTACGGTAGAAGTCCTGTAAACACAATGTGGAGACAGGCTATGACACTTACTGCAATGGATAATTACATGTATACCTCATATCAGAAGAGAAGAAGTCCAAAAGGAATTATCTCTGTAACCACAGATAATCTAGAATCGATGAAATCATTTTGGAAAAGTGTAGACGAAAAAATGGAAAGAGACCCACACTACATACCTAAAATTGGTATTGAAAGCCAAACTGGTAGAGGTGGTGTGAATTGGGTAAAGTTCATGGATACGTTAGAAGAGATGCAATATATTCCTGTTAGAGATGAGATGCGTAATAGAATAGCGGCATTCTTTGGTGTAAGCAGCATCTTTATGATTGATAGCGGAAAATCCGGTGGATTAAATAACGAAGGTATGCAAATACTTGTAACTAACAGGGCTGTTGAGTTTGGTCAGAAAGTCTACACGCAAGTTCTATTTCCTAGAATGTTAAAACAAATGGAAGTAACAGATTGGAAGTTGACGCTTTATCCGAATGAAGAAGAAGACGAGATTACTCGATTACGAAGAGATGAGATGGAAGTTAACCTTGCACAAAGAATGATGATGCTTGGATACAAGCCTGAATTAATGGAACAGGGAGATAGAGATATACGATTTACTTATCGACAGATGAATGAGCAACAAGATGGCGCACCTCCGATGCCGCCGGGAATGCAACCGCCTCAAGGAATGTCGCCCGGAAGTGGTGGGCCAATGGCTCAACAAATGGGTGCAAGTCCTCCGGGTTTGTTGGCTAATGCGATGCCACCATCTCAGCCCGGTGGCGAGGGTATGGGTATCCGTACTCCAAGAGGTCCAGCCTCTCCTCAAAATAGAGGAAGTCCGGGTATTGGCTCGCCAGTAACCAGTGTTCAACAACGTGGCCCTCCTAATTCAGTTGCACAAAACAATTCTCGCGCTTTAATGAACTCTAGACGGATAAAAGGCGCATAATTAAAGTAGCATCGCATACACGCAAATGGTAGTGAACCACATGGACTTATTGAAAATGCATCCAATGGCTAGAAAAATGACCGCACATAATGAGGCTTTTACTAAGGCTTTAGAAGACGGTAATGCAGACGACGCGCGCCAACATCTGAATGAATTATTAAAGTATGCAACTAACATGGAAACAGACTTAGAGTTTGCAATAAAGAAAGCAGAAACGGAAGTAGTTACTCCCGACAATGGATGGGAACACAGAAGTCCAGTTCTAAAGTTTAACAAAACTGGCACTAACTTTGACCCTTCAATGAGAGATAGACAATTAAAAGGAACAATTATGTCCTCAAGAAGTAATTCACAAATGAAGCCAGCAAGAGGCACATACGGACGTTATTCTTCCGGTAACTGAGGCTTTAGAATGGAAGAAGATGTAACTGAGCGTTTAATGAATGCTCTAATTTCTAAAATGGAAACCATGGATAGGGATATTCAATCTGTTCGTGCTGAAAATGCTATGCTACGAAAAGCAATGGATAACCCGCAAATAATTTTGAGAAAAGCAGGTTACGTGCCTTATTCTACACCATTGTCGGAAGATGTTAGTGTTGATGCCTTTAGAGCAGATATGGAAACATCCTCAGGTACTATACTGAAACAAGACGAAAATAACCCTGATAAATACTCTAACGAACAGATTCACGAAATGAGTTGGGACGACATACATGATATGGCTGAACAACATAGAGAAGTAAAGGAGATGTATTAATGAAACCTAGATATGAAGCAGCCTCACCAAAGGCATATGAGATGTTAAGAAAAGCAGAAGAAATAGCAGCAAGATTAGATACTCTTGAAAAAGAAGCAAAGTGTCCTTCTTGCGGTATGAAAAAAATGGATTGTATGATGAAAACAGGATGTGCCTCCATGAAGAAAGCAGAGATGGCTGAAAAAGACAAGTACTGCATGAAGCACTTCGGCAAGAAACACTCCGAGTGTTCTGACAAGCAAAAAGCGCAGTGTGACAAGGCTCATGGTAAAGTTGCAAAAGGTACTCATCATAAAGAAACGAGTTTCGGTACACAGCCGGAAGGTGTGCAATTCAACATAGAAACTGGCGGTCAAACATACAACGCTTTTTATCACACAAATCAAAGTCTTTTAGATTCAGAAGATATTGCTAACAAAGGTGCATCTAGCGAAAGTGTCAACTTAGACACTTTGAAAGTTAACACTCACGATACAGTAGACCGTCTTGTTGAGGGATAAGATTGAATAAAGTGTACGTCAAGAAAGGCGTTGCACAGATGGACCCATGTAAAATGTGTGGTGCAACAGCGTACGAAGGTTGTAAACAAGCAAAGGGACTTGCGCTTAGAGATTGTCCTTATTACCAAAGGTACAATACCGGAGGCTGAGAGGGAATGTCATGGAAGAAGATGCGATACAAGTTTACATCAGACACCGCACTGAATTGCTAAAAGCAATTTACGATAATACTCCACCGGAACAAGAGGTTGGAGATTATTTAATTTCTAAGATGAACTTAGAGAATCATAACATCACGTATGAAAAAATAGATGTTGACGTTGTGTGCGATTCTTTCAGTGAATATATTCTATCTAAGGCTAAAGAGAAAAAAACAGAGTTTGGCACAATGCACAACTTTAGACCAGCGATGGCTAAATCATATGGTACAGACCACAATTGGCGAGATAGAGTAAAACGCGCTTGGAATGAAAACGATAATAAAAAATATAATTATCCG
>Ga0098043_1000367_pt1 | contig 15684 bp, 13 predicted proteins | sample 9B_taG_FD_92581 | JGI IMG/M metagenome (GOLD analysis project Ga0098043, IMG submission 92581) | Marine viral communities from the Subarctic Pacific Ocean - 9B_ETSP_OMZ_AT15188_CsCl metaG | ecosystem: Environmental > Aquatic > Marine > Oceanic | place: Subarctic Pacific Ocean | collected 2015-01-10 | reverse complement strand
TATTGATCAGAACATCATGTATGCGAAGATCATGGTTAAACCAGCACGTGCAATTGAATTCATCGCAATTGACTTCGTTGTTGCTTCAACTGGAGCGTCTTTTGACGACTAAAAAAAACTTACATACTAATTAAAAATACACAAGGAGTACCCAAAAAATGCCATTCTGGTCAGATGATTTTCGCAATACGCAATTGGATCTAAAAGATCCTAAAAGACAATTTAGATTTAAAGTTGAAATAACAGGTATCAACGCAGACACTGGTGGTTCACTGGTGTGGTATGCTAAAGCTGTGAATAAGCCCTCTTTTGAGGTTTCCAAAGGTGAACACACTTACCTTAACCACAAGTTTTATTATCCCGGTGGAGTTACTTGGAACCCTGTAACGTTAACCCTAGTAGATCCTAGAGATCCTGATATGTCCGCAACACTGTCAGATATCGTAACTCAAGCTGGCTATGCGCCACCTGACACACCTAATGATTTAGGTTCTATGTCGAAGGCTCGTTCTGCTGCAGCTTTAGGAACTGTTTACATTGTTCAACTCGATGGTGATGGTAATGAAATTGAAAAATGGACTCTTTGGAATTCTTTCATTACTAAAGTTGATTATGGTCAACTTCAATACGAAGGTGGGGAAGGCTTAGTCGAAGTTACTATGGATCTTGCATATGATTGGGCTCGTCTTGAAGTTCTTCAAAGCAAAGGTTCTAATGCAACTGCAGGTAACCAAGGTACTACCTTCTTCGAAGGCTAAAAAAGACTCTAAAACAAATATTTATATGATATAATAAATTATCTAGAAAAACGAGGTGTATATTGTCTAGAAATAGTAAGCGCGTAATGGGTGGCGGCGGACCAGCCGAGCAAGATTCTGCCCCACCACAGCAAAATTTTCAAAACCAATCTAATGACTTTGGTTTTGTCATACCAACTGAGTTTGTTGAACTACCTTCTGAGGGTATCTATTATGACCCGGGCCACCCTCTTCACAACCAGACAACCATTGAGATTAAACAAATGACTGCTAAAGAGGAAGATATGTTGACCTCTCGTAGTTTACTTAAAAAGGGCATTGCTTTAGAAAGGGTTATTGGAAGTCTGATCATTGATAAATCAATCAATCCAGAATCTATGCTTGTTGGTGATCGCAATGCCATAGTGGTAGCAGCTAGAATATCTGCATATGGAAGTGATTACACTACAAAAGTTTCGTGCCCAAGTTGTGGGACGCAACAGACAAATACATTTAATTTAAATGATATTAAAACTGACAAAGACGTTGTTGATAAAGTTGTGAAGGGTGCTGTTGAAACGCTGGAAGATGGAACATTCGCAGTTGAAGTTCCAAGATCCGGCTTGAACATTGGTTTTCGCCTGTTGACAGGTGCTGATGAAGTATTGTTAAGTTCTGGTTTAGAAATGGATAAAAAGGCCAAAGGCCAGTATGAAAAAAATGTCACTAGACAATTAAAGCATATTATTGTTTCAGTCAACGGTAATACCACTGCAGAAGCAATTAATTATGTTGTTGATAATCTGCCTTCCATTGATGCTCGATATCTTCGTCAGGCTTTTAAGGCTGTGAGTCCCAACTTAAACATGACCCAAGAATTCGAATGCGTCGAGTGTGAGTATGAGTGTCCGATGGAGGTGCCGCTAACTGCGGACTTTTTTTGGCCTGACCGATGAGTATATGCAAAACATATATGAGCAATTTTTTTATTTAAAATATGCTGGTGGGTGGTCATTTTCTGAAGCTTATAATTTACCGATTGGCTTAAGGAGATGGTTTGTAGAAAGATTAACCAAACAATTAAAAGATGAAAAAGAGGCTATGGAAAATGCCTCGAAAGGAAATAAATCTCAAACATTGACAGCAAATAACGCGCCCCAAATGCCGGGTGGTTATACTAAAAAATACGGACAGGGCTAAGCCCTGTCTTTTTTTGTTGGAACTAATTAATAAAGCAAGGTATAATTCTAATGGCAGAAGATATTAAATCATTAAAACAAATTGAAGCGCTTTTAAAGAGTATCAATAGAGAACAGACTGACTATAGAGATATTCTGCAGGATAATCAAACTTTACTTGATGCTATTCTTGAGGCGTCATTAGTCCGCACGAAGAAAAAACTAGCTAATTTGAAAGCAGAAAGGGAAGCACTTAACAAAAACGGTGAAGTAACCCAAAAAAATCTCGATAGAATTGATGAACTTGATGAGACAATAAAGAAGAATAGTCAGACTCTAGCCCAAAATGTAAAAGAAATTCAAAAACAAAACGCTGCTATTAAGACCACTGTCGCCAGATTTAAAGGCTTAACGACTGTTTACGAACGTCACGAAGAAGTTAATGCAGATATGATATTCCGCATGGGTAAGTTTATGAGGACTCTTGGTAGTGTCCGCGGACTTTCAGTATTAGCTGGCACTGCCGCGGCTGGATTTTTTGACTCAATGGTCAGCTTGGCTTTCGCAATTGATGAAACATCAAAATCACTATCAAGACAAACTGGAATTACCACAGAATTTGGTGATGCGATCGGAATGTCGCAAAGACAAGTTGCTAGGTTTGGTGTTTCATTAGATGAACAAGCTGAATCATTTAAAGCCTTAAGAACTACATTTACAGACTTTTCACTTGCTAACGAAGATTTGCAGATTGAGTTAACTAATGCAACTGCTGTCTTAAATAAACTCGGTATCGCAAATCAAGATATTGCATCCGGTTTTCAAAATACAACAAAGTTTTTTGGTCAAACTGCCGAAGCAGCCCTCGCCACAGCAAGTGATTTAGCAGATTTTGCAACCATTATAGGTGAATCTCCCAGTAAAATAGCTTCTGACTTTGCGAGCGTCGGCAGTTCAATAGCTAAATTAGGCTCTGATGGCCCAAGAGCATTTAAAGATTTAGCTGTCGCAGCCAAGATTACTGGTATTGAAATTGGAAGACTAGTGCAGATTACCGATAAATTTGATACCTTCGAAGGCGCAGCAACTCAAGCGGGCAAGCTTAATGCAGCACTAGGAGGTAATTTTGTTAATGCAATGGATCTTATGATGGCCACCGATCCTATTGAACGCTTTGAAATGCTGCGTGAGGGAATTTTATCGGCTGGCTTGTCATTTGATGATATGACATATTTTCAACGTAAACTTTTTACTGAATCTGCTGGTTTAAGTGATGTTGGTGAGTTAGCAAAATTAATGAGCGGCGATTTTACCGATCTTGCTGGTGCAACTCAAATGTCATCTGCAGATTTTGCGAAACAAGCAGAAAGGGCAAAAGAAGTACAAAATGTGCAAGAAAGTTTACAAGCTACATTAAAGTCAACAATGGTTGCTCTTAAGCCACTCGTTGAAGTATTTAGAGGATTTGCCGTTGCACTTGAAAATAATAAAGATTCTGTTGAGGCATTCGCCAAAGCTGTCGGTGGCACCATTGAGTTAACCCTCGTCCCACTTTTAAAATTTTTTACTGCTTTTCCTAAGACTGCCTTAACATCCGCCGCCGCGATTGGTTTGTTTGGAGGCGCAATAAAAAAGGCTGGAGCATCCGTACTAGGTTCAAAATTAGGTGGCCCTAACTCAGGAAGTTTAATAAGTAGAATTTTTGGCGGCTTTTCGAAAAAATCAGTTGCAGATGCCGCAGCCGGGAATGTAGCAGGTTCGTTTTCGGTAATGTCGGATGCGGCAACTGGATTAGCAGAAAATGGAGAAGATGCTTCAGCAGCAATAGAATTAATGGGCGATGCTTCTAAAGAGGCTTCAGGTAGTTTAAGAAATCTAGTCGGACCAATATTAGCAATTGGTGCTTCGATCGCCGCGGCAGCATTCGGTGTATCATTCTTGGTAAAAGCATTTGGCGAACTTGCAGGTGATCAAATTATAGGTGCAGTTGGTGGCATCGCAGCACTTGGTATAGGGCTTGCAGTATTTGCTAAAGTTGCGCTTGTCGCTACTGTTCCGGCCGCTGGTCTAGCAACCTCGATTCTTGCTATTGGTGCTGCTGTTGGTCTTGCAGCGTTTGGCATATCGTATATGGTTGAATCTTTCAAAGGCCTTGAAACATCACTGGAATCATTTGTTGGGTTTGCGGTTGTATTAGCTGTCTTTACTGCAAGTGCGATCAAGCTAGGTGCTGCCGGCGCCGCAGCATCAGGTGGTATTTTAGTATTGGCTGGAGCCTTGTCATTGTTAGCATTTTCGTTCGCCAACTTGGGTGATGAAATGCAGCCATTCAACACATTTGTCACAGGGTTGGCAAAATTAAGCGAAAACGTTTCCGACCTAACGCTAGTTAAAGCAGAGGTTGAAGCAATAGCCGAAGCTATGGCAAAAGTACCTTCAGGCGCAGAAATGTCAATAAATACAGTGGCCGCAGGCGCAAGTAATTTTAGTGCTGCACCAACAAGCATTATGTTTCAACCTGAACAGACAATTAATCTTGCAATTGACGGAGTTCAATTTAAGACTTATGTGAAGAATGTTATAGGTTCAGAAGTCCAAGAATATATGAGAACAAAGAAATAAGGAAATTAAACAATGGCTGATGATGATAACACAAATTTTAATAATGAAAAATTCTACCCTGTTTTAATAGGCGGCGATGGGAAAGGTCCCGGTACAAGAGTAGAAGAACAACTTTCTTCTGGTGAGGAATCTCCCCCCAAACAGGTTTTTCAATTTTCTGCAACTGACAATTTAGCTAATCAGTCAGAAGCGGTAATTTCTGTACTGCACGTCCCAAGCGGCGAGTCGATATTTTTCAAAGCGTTTATAACCGCCTTTTCAGATAGTATATCTCCAAGTTATAATGAAGAAACTGTATTTGGAAGAACTGACTCTATCTATACATACCAAAGCTCTCGCAGAAACATTACTATAAATTGGAAAATACCTGCTGAAACATACAGTGAGGCATACGAAAATCTTGCAAAAGCACAAAAACTTGCACAATTTCCATACCCAAGTTATACTGATATCAACAATGCAGCTACCATATCTCAAACGTCGCTTTGTAGATTAAAGATAATGAACTTGCTGGCAAAGTCAGGTCCCGTTGCAAAAGCTAGCAATGCTGCTCAAGGGACTAGTGATCTACAGAAATTTAATGGCTATAGATCAAGCAAAGATCCAAGTCAAGGAGCACTAGGCGTCATTAAAAGTATAACCATTTTACACAATATTGAAAACCCAGATGCAGGCGGCGGAGTTTTGTATCTTGGCAAAAATACAGTTTTACCTAAATTAATTGAAATAAACATGTCATTTGATGTTATACACGAGCAAACATTAGGTTGGCAAAATGGTAATTTTAAAAACAATTCATTCCCATTTAAAACCGTTGATGTAGAAGAGATTACCGAAGAACAGTTGAACAACATACAGACATTCAATGAATTAATTGAGAGAGAAAGGCAGAATCAAGCAAATATAGATAATGCGCAAGCGAGGTACAGTGGTGCATTCAGTGAAGCAAGAAAGAACAAAGATATGCAAAGAATAGCAGCACTTGAGAGAAAAGACAACTTAAACGATAGACAGCAAAAAAGATTGGACTATCTTCGTTCTGCCAGAGATGGTCAAATAGCCTTAGAATCACCTGATATAAATCCGGGTCTCTCTAGTGAAGAAACTGTTCTTTTAATGGAAACGTTAGGGTAGGTAAAAAAAATGTCACGATATAGTAAATATAGAATTTTAAATAACTCAAATGAGTACTATCGAAAATTAAGACAAGAACGTAATAACATTAAAAATATTCGCCAATTTGAAACACCTATTTTAAGGCACCCGAAAGTTTCAGAGCGAGCCGCCTTAAAGACCACACAACATGTATGGTCAACTGGTGATAGGTATTATAAATTAGCAAATACATATTATGACGATCCTGCTTTGTGGTGGATTATTGCTTGGTACAATTCTTTACCAACTGAGGCTGATATTTTACCGGGTGATTTAATAACAATTCCGCTTAATGTTGAAGCAGTGCTTACACTTTTTGGAATTTAATTTATGTCAGAACTTAAAGATTATATAGAACAACTAAAGGAAGCGGGGAATACCCATACGGCCGCGGCCTTTACAAAAGCACAGCCAGTTTTAACTAAATTAATAGACAATGGGGCTGTTAGAGGTGAAGCCGCTGAAAGAGCAAATGCTTCCCTTATCATGGCCGCTGGTATATTAGCAGAGATGACAAATCCTTATGGTGGCAACTTGCTAAGTCCCGGTAACTATTCACAAGCATTTACATCTGCTGACCAGACTTCTTTGGGTGAAACTGTGTCATTACCCGAATTTTCGCAGCAACCTATTAATATTGAGATAGATCAGTCTGCTTCTTTTCAAAATCGACTTAGAAGTGCTAATCTTAAATATGCTGAAGTCACTGCAGTATTGAATGAGCTAAGTGTTGGTGAATCACCAAACTTAAGCCAAAAATTTATAGTTGAAAAAATGATTCGACTGGCAGAAACTTCTGTGCCGCCTGATCCTTATGGTCATTTAAATCAATTAAAATCTGTTCTTGAATTTATAAACGAAGCTATATCAGAATATACACGTCTACAAAGTCAATTAGGAGAATTTTCAACTGCTCTAGGAAATATTGAGCTAGCTATACAGAAAGATCAAAAAGATATTGATAATACGAAAATTCAACCTAAATTTGGGGATGTTCAAGGTGTTGCACAAAGAGAAGCATTAGAACAGAGAAAAGCGTTGTTAAATAACGCATCTAATGTCATAGACACCCAAGTAGGTAAACGAGTTGATAGGACTTTTAAACATCAATGCTTCCTACAAAGATATATACTTCAATTAACAAACAGCAGAATAAGTGCAGAATCTCAAAGCAACATAAAGCTTCCCTACGAGGAAGGCCCCGAAGCCGGCCGCAATCGACCATTAATTGTCTCTGGTCCGGCCTTCGGTTTTATGAATACAATGACACAGCCCAAATCGACATCCAAGCTCTTTGAACTGCCACCACACGTGTTGTCACAATTGCAGCCAATGGTGCAGCTATATAAAGTGGTTGTAGACAAAGATGGCAAAGAAAAAGAAATTGAAATCGAGTTCCCATCCAGTATTACTTTTTTAAATAGCAGCGGAAGCCTTATTACCGCCGAAGAAGCATTGAGAAGCCAAAGCCGTCGCGGCCACGGAGTTGGTTTAAAAAGTTTTAATTTTACTTACGAAGGATCTGATCCGTTTTCTGTTAAAAAGAGTATTTCTGCAAATTTAAAAATATTTGCCACTTCTTTTGAAGATTTACTGCAACCTAGAGTTTCAAAAAATAATGAGATGTACAGATATGCAGATCTAGCCCTAAAGACTGGAACAAGCTTGATGAAACAATATGCGTCTGTTCCTGTTCAATCTAACTCTAACTCAGATTCAGTAATAGACAATCTCGATAAGTTACAGTTTAAACTTAAAGCTGTCGTAGGGTATAAGATGCCAGCAAACTTACACATCCCAAACAAACCCAAAACGACTAAAGAAGATATTCAAAAAGCAATTTATAATAGTTTCGTTACTTTAAATTTAACACCAACAATTCACGAATTTAATATTGATGATTCTGGTAGGGTTAATTTCTCTATTAATTATCTTGCTTACATCGATGAATTTTTTGATATTTCATATTTCAATATTTTTTCTGATCCGTTGGTAACATCAAATATCTACAAAAGAAAAGTTTTACGTAAATATTACGAAAAAGAATGCAATCTTGAAGGTATAGGAAATTTAAAGAAAGCTGAAGAAGCTAAAACTCCGATTGAACAACGTGCTTCTTTGAGGCGCATTATAGAGAAATTACTGGCGAAAAACAGAATAAATTTTATTAATGTCAGCTATGATAGTTTGGGTGAATTTACCGTTAGTCCTTTTGTTGATTTGAATTCTATTATAAGTCAAAAAGCTGATGAGCCCCCACCATCACTAAATCCCAAGCCATCTCCTACGGCACCTAATCCTGCCACCACTGCTGCTGCCGCACAAGCAGTAGCGCCAAAACAATCAAGCTCTCCTTCATGGTTGTCAAGCCTGTTGCCACAACCTTTGACACAGGAGGAATTAGATGATCGTGGAATTCTTTCTGATGGTTCTCCTAAGCCGGCTTCCGCAGGTATAAATGCTAACAATGATGAACAAATAGCATATTTTTATTTATATGATCTAATAGATATAGTAATGGACAATATTGAAGAGTCTTTATCGGAAAATGGATACATAAAAGTATTGGACGAATTAAAAAATCTACCAGAAGACTTTATAAGCGGTGAGAAAAAAATCCTAAAAACCGCAAGAGATAATTTTAAAAGATATAGAGTAGTTCTTGGTCCGGTTGAATTACGAGATCCATCAACACCGGGGTACTTTATAAGTGCTTCAATGGCTGACATACCAATTTCACTTGTGTACTTTGCCGAGTGGATGACTGAAAAAGTAATTGCTAGAGATAGACTTGAATATAATATATCATCTTTTATTAGCGATGTTCTAAAAAATTATGTTAGAAACTTTTTGAATTCTGAAGCCTGTCACGATGGTAAGTTATCGCAAAGGGTATCGACTTATTCCACAGCCGTAACTGGTTACTCCTTAGATTCTGGTGACGAAATAACACGACGTATAAAAAATCTTCAACAAAGTGACATAAGTAATGAACATGTAGGTAGGCTAAATTTAGGCCAAGACCCGGGCAGCGGCGCTGAATCTAATCCAATGATTGTTACAAGTGATTGCATTTTAAACACAATGGGGCGCCGTGATAAGCCCGGTGGTAACTTGGGTGTTCAAAATGAAATAAACTATCAGATTTTTTATTCCGGCAGGAACAAGCCCAAGGAACTTCTAACAGGCAATAAGGCACTTGATGAGAATAATGGAATTTTTCATTATATTTTAGGTAGGGATGTGGGCATTATTAAAAATATTCAACTTCGAAGAACTGATGTGACCGGCCTAAAAGAAGCGAGATTTGAGTCAGAGGGTTTTGATGGCCTACAGCAATTGAGAGAACAGTATAATGCAGAAATTACAACATTTGCCTACCCTCTTGCAGTACCGGGAATAAATATCTTTATTGATCCGAGAGGATTTGCACCCGACACAAATTCGGCATCTGAAGCTTTCGACAAGTATGATTTGTCACAATATGGTATTGGTGGCTATTTTATGGTCAATAAGGCACAAACAAATTTTTCCGAAGGCTTAGCCGAGACTAAAATTAGTGCAGTTTGGGTCTTAGAACAAGAATCGGGTGATGAACCACCACCCAGTGGCAAGATTGAAGGAGCTACACCTTCTTCGAGAAAATGTAAAGCGAAGCAAACCAGAACCAAAAGCGGAGCCGGCAACGGAGAAAATCCGGGCGCCCCTCAAAAAGACACCGTAACCGTCCCGTAAGATAAGGAGTAATTATGTCTTTCTTTTTTAAAAGCAGTAACCAAGAAAAAGCAATTGAACTTTTTCAAAAAAGCCTAATTTACAATTTAGAGATCCAAGAGCCAGAGTATGAAAATTTAATCAGCTTCTTTGAAGCAGAACGTTATCTGTATGGCAGAGTAAATTATTATTATATGCCGATAATTTATGACAAACAATCAGTACCCTTATCAACACTAATTTCAACAAATACGAATGAGAATAACTTGCTTGTTGCGCCTTATGTAGCAGCAGCATTTAATGATCTAAATCAGCAATTTTTGAAAAAAACATTATCTGGTGAATTAGATACAGATGATGAATTTCTTGCAAATCTGGAAGTTAAGAGTGCATACATAGATCCTTTAGAGGCCTATAATGCTCATTTTGCCTCTATACAAGAGGTATTTTTAGCTACAACATCACCTGATCAAAACAAGTTTTCTAATTTTGAAGAATTTCTACCTATTTTTGATAAAACTATTACCGAAGTTTCCAGAAGAATACCGGTTACACTTCCCGGCTACGTAAAAAGCCGTTTTTGTCCAATGAATGTGAGTGGGCTTGTCATTGAGATTGCCGATATAGACTATGCTAATGATGAAGAAAAAATTGCAAAGTTTAAGCAAAGTAGAAACTGGAAATTTTATCTAAATGCTTGTAGGTCATATGGTTTTTATGTTGATTCAACAAACCCTTTTAGACTGATAGCGAATATTGGTTCACCTGAGATGCTTGAATATGCTAGAAGTGTATCGACTTGCTTATTTACGTCCACAAACGACATACTAGCAGGGTGCTATAAACCATGTTACGAAAATTATATTAATTATTTCAAACAAATTTTTTACAATATGTACAATCTTGCAAAAGTTGATAAGTACTTAGATATAAAACAATGTAACGATGGAAGTGTGATAACACGTGAAATTGAACCTGTTGAATATTCGTTTGAAACATTCACTAGCTTGATCGGTGATACTTATTTTTTAAAAAAATATATAGATTTAAGAATAAATGAAGAGCCTCACAAATTCAAAGAGGGCGAGTTAAAAAGTATAGTCGCTAGCACTATGAATCTAGCCAAGTCTAGAGGTGTAGAAAGAGCAATTGCTAGATTTGAAAAAATAATTGGCCAAACATATAGTTACAGCGGATCCTTGACAGATTTAGTAAATCGTGCTAAATTAAGAGACGAAGAGGATATGAATGTACTTTCAAACACTTGATGACAAAACAGAATGTGTTGGTGTTTACAAAGATGGCAAACTTTACTTTGATAGTTTCCCTGATGATTTGAAAAGGACTTGGAAATATACAGGCTCGATCACAGGAAAAGATATTGAGTATGCTTGGTTGTATGCGCAAGGTAAAAATCTTCGTGAAGTATGTCCACCGGAATATGAAAAAGAATTGTCTTCAAATATGAAAAAAATGGAGGCATTCTATAAATCATTTCAGATTGCAAAACTTGATATGATGGAGCATTGCATTTTTGATCTAATACCTGAAGATTCATTAGCATCGTTCTGTGAAATAAAAAATAAAATCACCGAGTATGTTTTTACATCATATGACAAACCTAGTAATTATGACTTTTTAAATGAAGCGTACAAGCTGTTATATGATATTCGCGAGAGAACCGTTAATGTTGACATTTCAGACTGCAAGTCACTGTTTACATCTACTAACAATAGGCTAGGTTTGCAAAAAATTATCAACGGTTTAAAACATATTGATTATAACCTTTTTGGCACTGCCACAGGGCGTCTTAGTACCTATCCTAGATCTTTCCCTATCTTAACGATGAAGAAGGATTTTAGACGTATTGTAAAGCCTCATAATGATTGGTTACTATCGCTTGATTATAATGGCGCCGAGGTTAGGACTGTATTGTCTCTACTGGGTCACCCTCAACCATCCGAAGATATACACGCTTGGAATGTAGCAAATGTGTTTAATAATGACAACTTCGACAGTTTGCCAAGCCGTGATGACGCCAAAGTTCTATTTTTTGGCTGGTTGTATAATCCAGATTCTGATGTAATTGAGACTAACTTATATGATCGTGATGCCATCATCGACAATTTTTATGTTGATGGGAAAGTTAACACAATTTTTGGTAGACAAATAAAAGTTGACAGAAGAAAAGCACTCAGCTATATTATCCAGAGCACGACTTCCGATCTTGTTTTGGAGAGGGCAATAGAGATATCCAAACTTTTAAATAGCAAAAAAAGTTTTGTGTCTCATTTAGTTCACGATGAGATTGTAGTTGATTTAGCGGATGAAGATAGGCATATGGTACCTGAAATAAAAGAATTATTCTCAAACAATAAACTTGATAAGTTTTTAGTGAATATGAGTGCCGGTAAAAATTTCTATGATCTTGAAGAGTTAAAAGTATGATTTCGATAGTTGGCGTTGGAAATGCAGCATCTGCTGTAGCAACCAAATTTTTAAAAATCAAACAGTACAATGTATATTTGTTGAACGACAAAATTAAAAAAACAAAGGATCGTGAATACAAATTAAAATCATTTGAAAAAGCAGAAGATTATGAGAACAATATCCCAGATCTAACTGATTTTTTTGCCGACGTTAATGATAGGGTACAAGTGTTTATTACCGGAGCGTCTTTTAGTTCTATTTACAGTCTTGGAATACTAGAGCAGGTTAAGCACAAAGATATTGATGTTTTTTATATCAAGCCAGACACTGAATTGTTAACTGGATTGCCAAGATTAATTGAAAACATGGTTTTCGGTATTCTTCAAGAATATGCACGCTCAGGTAATTTACGTAGTTTTACAGTCTTTTCTAATGAGAATATAGAAAATATACATTCTTCTATTAATTTAAAAAATTATTACGATACATTAAATGAAACCATTTTTTCTTCTGTCCATTATCTTAATTATTTTGAACATACCGAGCCGCACATAGGGAATATGTCAAAGCCCAGTGATATTAGTAGGATACGTTCAATTGGTATGTTGGATATGAAAAAACTTGATGAAATGTGGCTTTTTGATCTTGACACCGAGCGAGAATTATGTTATTATATGTGTATCAATTCTGAAAGGCTTGAGGGGGAAGTTGGCCTTCATAAAAAGTTAGTTGATATTTTAAAGCAAAAGCCTAGAAATGCTTTTCGAAAAATCTCATATTCAATTTATGAAACAGAATTATCAGACTTTGGGTTTGTCGTTGCCCATACAAATGCGATACAATCAAACAAAAATACTCTTGACAAGCTAGAGCAAGAGTGATACATTAGATGCTGTGGAACGCACAGTATACTTTACAACAACAAATAGGAGATAAACTAATGTCAATCAATATGGACCTAATGCGAAAAAAACTTGCCACTCTTCGTGGTGATGGAAAAGCAAATGGAGATTCTATTTTCTTTAAGCCTGATGAAGGCGATCAAGATATTCGAATCGTGCCAACATCAGATGGAGATCCACTCAAGGAAGTGTTCTTTCATTATAATGTTGGTGAACACAAGGGAGGCATTGTATGCCCTAAGCGAAATTTTGGGGAGCGTTGTCCTGTTTGTGACTTTGCGTCTGCTGTCTGGAAGGACGGCACTGAAAATAATGATGAAGAAGCTAAAAAGCTTGCTAAATCACTTTTCGTACGTGGTCGCTACTTCTCACCTGTAGTAGTCCGCGGCCGTGAAGAAGAAGGTATTAAGGTTTATGGCTATGGTAAGAAGGCGTATGAACTTCTTCTTGGATATATCCTTGATCCAGAGTATGGGGATATTACGGATACCCAAGAAGGTACCGACATTACCCTTACTTACACTAAGCCCACAACCCCCGGTGCTTACCCTCAAACTAGTATGAAAATGAGACGAAATACATCCTCTTTACTTGAGGACACGGAAGCGATCCCCGCCCTCCTAGATCGTATGCCAGACTTTTCTTCTCTTTTTGAGCGCAAAACCCCTGAAGAAATCGATGCGATTCTCGATGAACAATTAGTAAACCCATCATCTGCAGAATCCCTGTCCAGCGAGACTACAGCGTATGGAAAAAGTAGCTCGACCAGTGATGTCGATAGAGCGTTTGATGAACTTATGAGCAATAAGTAAATAGTTTAGTTTGTGGGAAACCGCTAGCAGACCGGTCAAAGTCTGCCCGTTTACTAATCACAAAAGGAGTAATACTATGGATTGGTTAAAATCACAATGGGCCTCATGGAAGGTTAAGGTCAGCGTCGTTGGAGGAGCCCTTGTTATAGCAACAGCATACGGCACCTGCGAAGTTGATCCCGGAGAGGTGTCCGACAACACCACCGGAACTACTGAAGAGGTTACTGAGACAGTTGAAGTCTCTGCGACTACTAACACCGGTGAGGATGTCACAACAAGCACCACCACCAGTGAAGTAGGAACAGAAACTACAACCACGGGTGAGGCTGGAACGTCCACAACGTCCACCAGCACGGGTGATGGAACTACCACCACTGAAACTACAACCGAGTAGTGAAAAAAGCCGCTGGCAGACCGGTGCAAAGTCTGCCGCTTTTAAGGAGACAAGAAGATGAGATTCGTTTTACCAGTTCTTGCTGCTAGCTTGTTAATGGGTTGCGGCGACAAGGATGACGACACTGCGGTTGATACCGCTGATTCTGTTGATACAGCAGAAGAGTAAATATAGCCGCTGGCAGACCGGTGTAAAGTCTGCCGTTTTATATCTGGAGGTAGCGTGTCTAAAGCGCAAGATAACATAAGGGAAAACTTACAAAAAGAGCGTTTTGGGTTGACTGGCGAACACACCAGAGATGACAAATACGACGCTTTTTATAAAATGCCTGTAGAATTTAAAACCAAGGCGCAAGATAAAGGCTGTACAACGAAAAGACGTTATGCAGATGATCCTTTTAAGGAATGTGTGTTGGTTGTATCTGACTATATCAACAAGGACACCCTTAGCGATTCAGATTGGATTGTTTTTCCACTAGCATTAAAAGAGTGGCGCGAAGAACAAATAAGAAAATTAAACTTTGACAACGGCACTATTCCTTGCTATAATGAAGTTGATATTATTGAAGAGGCGCTTGGGGACAAAGCCAATCAGCTTAGTGAGATTATCATTAAATTTAGAAACCAAGTACACAGGAATGATCCTAGTATACCTAAGACATTTTTTGATACGGACGGTCAATTTACGTATATAAAAAACAAAAAAGTTAAAGTTAAGCACCCGATATGGATGATTCGTGTCCCGAATGATGTTGATAAAGCAAGGTTTTTAAGAGAAAAGATTGAACAATATATAACATTTAAAAATAGGAGTTAGAATGGCTAAAGCCAAAGCAAAAGCAGGTCGTGTAGATATGCAAGATTTGATGAAGATTGTTAATAAAAAAGCAGGACAGAATGTAGCACACAGTCTGACGGGTGATAACCCAACTGCTGTTAAGGAGTGGATTCCAACTGGATCCCGTTGGCTTGATTCTATCATTGCCAAAGGACAGGTAGCTGGTGTCCCAGTTGGTAAGATTACAGAGATTGCAGGATTAGAAGCAACCGGTAAATCTTATATGGCAACTCAGATTGCCGCAAATGCCCAGAAAGTGGGCAAGATGGTCGTTTATTTTGATTCCGAGTCTGCTATCGATCCAATGTTCTTGGAGCGCGCTGGCTGCGATTTAGACCGTCTTATGTATGTACAAGCATCTTCTGTGGAGTTTGTGCTTGAGACTATCGAAGAACTATTGGGTGCAACCGACGAACAACTAGTGTTTATTTGGGATTCGCTGGCATTCACACCATCAATCTCTGATGTTGAGGGCGATTTCAATCCTCAATCATCAATGGCTGTCAAAGCCCGCATTCTCGCAAAGGGAATGTCAAAGCTTGTTATTCCGATTGCGGATAAACGAGCAACCTTTATTGTCCTCAACCAGTTGAAGACAAATATTCCGCAGGGCCCGATGGCTCGGCAGATTGCGATGACAACACCTTATATCACCCCCGGTGGTAAGGCGATGCATTACGCTTACTCACTTCGTATTTGGTTGACTGGTCGCAAGGCTAAATCAGCTTTTATCGAAGATGACAGAGGGTTCCGTATTGGCTCCGAAGTTAAGGTGAAACTTGAGAAGTCTCGTTTTGGTACTCAAGGTCGCTCTTGTGCTTTCCGCATTATGTGGGGCACTGACGATGTTGGTATTCGCGACGAGGAATCTTGGTTTGATGCAATCAAGGGTTCGGAACACCT